>Ga0114923_10000174_pt1 | contig 50831 bp, 97 predicted proteins | sample SumtaG_FD_89578 | JGI IMG/M metagenome (GOLD analysis project Ga0114923, IMG submission 89578) | Deep subsurface microbial communities from Indian Ocean to uncover new lineages of life (NeLLi) - Sumatra_00157 metaG | ecosystem: Environmental > Aquatic > Marine > Oceanic > Sediment | place: near... | reverse complement strand
TTCTAAACAATACGATTGGAATCCAGGCTCTTTGATAACAGAAAACCACGATTACGAAATTTATTCAAAACATTATAAGAATGAACTTTTGAATTATGATTCTAGAATAGTTAAATTTGAAGATGATTTTGAATGGGAATACGATCAACAGTTCATTAGACCCTGTTTGGATAGTAAAGTATTTACGGGTAGAGTTTTTGAAAAAGAAGAATGGTTAAAGTTTAAACATTATTTAAGAACGAACGGTCATACAACATCATTAAGAGAAGATACACATATTCAAATTGCAATGCCAAAAAAAATAACTCAAGAGGTTAGATTATGGGTAGTTAATGGAAAAATAGTTACACAAAGTACCTATAGAAGGGGTAGTTTTTTAGCATATGATAATATTGTTGATGAAGATGCAATTGAATACGCTCAAAAAATGGTTGATATTTTTCAATTAGCAAAAGCATTTGTAATAGATATTGGATTAACAAGAGAAAATGGATGGAAAATCATAGAATGTGGAAGCATATCATGCGCAGGATTTTATGATGCAGATATGCAAAAAATAATAATGGCATTAGAAGACAATTTTTAAAACAAATCATATGAAAGGAAGTTTTTTAGGATATGAATTTGATATTAAAGAATCAAATTCATCAATAACAAGATTTTTTTGATCAATTAAAAGAAGCTCATGAAGCTGGAGGCGTAGAAGCTGCAAAAGAAGTTTGTAAAAATACAAAAGGAAAGGCAGCAAGAATTGCTTATCTTATTTTTGATGAATTCGTAAAATAATTTTTTTAAAAATATAATTATGATTTTACATTTTAGTGAACAAGAATTACTTAATATAGCTAAAAAATTATTAGTTAATGAAAGTATTGCACTTGAATTAATTTTTGATGAAAAGCAAAAAGAAATTATTGGATATAACGAGCTTGATTATAATTCTTTAGATTATATAGAAAGATCTAAGTTATTTATTCAATATAAAAATGATGAATCTAAAAAAAGAGTTTTAAATAATTCTCAAGTTTTATTGATACATAGATATGATAATTGAATAAATTACACACATGGGGGTATAGCTTAGTTGGCTAAAGCACCTGCCTTGCAAGCAGGAGATCGTGGATTCAAGTTCCACTACTTCCACTTAGTTAGTAATCAATAAGTTATGAAAGGTAAAATACTAGATAGATTTATACATGAGGATATAGAATATATCGTAGGAACAAAGACCTATAATATTAAATCTTATAAAATAGATTATCCTTATGTTATGATTACTACAAAATCATCAAAGAAAAAAAGAAATATAAAACCTTCAACGAAAATTGATGCTCATTATTTAAGAATACAAGTAAAAACAGCAATCACTTTGGTTAGAAAAATCATAAAAATTTTTAAAGAAAAATTTTATGATACTGATTTTTTTGTAATTGAAGCACATTCTGATGATAAACATAAACGCGAATTGTTGTATGAAAAAATATTGGATAAAATAGGTTTTAGAAAAATAAAAGAATTAAAACATTTTACAATTTATGTAAACAAAAAAATAAAAATAAAAAATAAATTTATAAACGAATATTTTAATTATGAATTTGATTTTTAAAAAGAAAGGAGGTTATAGCTGGAAAGTTGCAGATAAACAAAACGGTCTAGGGAGGATGGAGACACTAGTTTAGCTAACTAGAGAGCCTTTTCGTGTCTAAGGTGAGTTTATCGATTAACAAACCTATCAATTAAAAATTTATTATTTAAAACTAAAACAAGATGGAATATGAAGCTTATAAAAAATATTTGAATGAAGAAGTTTTTCCAAAATATAAGGAAGAACAAAAGAATAAAAGTAAATTACTTTCTACTAACATTCTTCCACACAGACCAGATCTTGGATTTTTTATTGAAGTCAATGGAATAGAAATTGCAGAAAAAGTTTTTAAAGAAGAATTTAATGTTATAAAAAAAGCTTTTTATTCTGTTATATATAAGCTTAATATGTAATGAAAAAAGTATACACTATAAAAGAAGAAGAATTTGAAATTTTTTGGAAAGGTGTGATGAAAAAGAAAGATCCATTTGATCATAAAAATGTTACGTATTATGAACATAATTATGAAAAGAAAATTTATATAATTAAGATAAAATAATGGAATGGGGAGATTTTGAACCAACAAGAGCTGAACAATTGGAAGTGGAAAACAATCGATTAGAAGCAGAAAATGATCAATTAAGAAATGAATTATATGAACTTAAACGTAAATTAAACTATTCAAAAGAAAATGAACTTTTAGAATTTTTAAGAAATCTTTATGAAGGTGTTAAAATAGCGATTGAAGGTAATGAAGATTCTATAAGAATAGATGTTATATTTAAAAATCTTAAATTAAATATAGAAGATTTCGCTAAAGTAAATAAAATAAAAATTTAATAGAAAACAGAGAAGATACCGCGACTAAGTAATTAGTTGAGGAAGCTCAGTACACCTTTGCATACGGCAGGAGGCACCTATGAAGACTTAGAGGAATTTGGCCCTCGATTTTAGAGCTTATAGACTAGATGCCAATCTAATGTTCCAGTGCCATTCGTACTGCCAAGGGTGCAACTTAAAAACGTCTAGTGGGAGTGCAACACTATAATGACATGGTAGAGGCATAGATAAATGGTATCATAAAACAGAATACTGGCTAAGCTCACTTTCTATTAAGAAAACAGGTATACATTAATTTTATAGGTTCGAATTGAATATATAAAAGAAAATGCTCGGTTCGACTAGTGGATTAGGTCGCAAGTTTTTCACACTTGTAGGATAAAACAATTTCCTCACGGGTTCGAATCCCGTACCGAGTACAATTAAAACTTATTAATTTCTTTATTATTAAATTTACAATTAAAATGGATATTAATCGAAAAGGAACCTGTACAGAATATAAAAAAGGACATTATTATCTAACATATACTGAATGGGAAGATGGTCATGTAGAAATAGAAGTACATAGATGTGTACCTGAATTGCTTTGGCATAGTTGTGATCCAAATCAATTAGATGAAGCAATGGAACTATTTAAACAACTTGAACATAAACACCCAAATGATTATAAAAAAGAAATAACTAAATAAAAAAGATATGATGTTAAATTATTTCTGTGATGAAAAAAGACATCTTATATGTACTCCCTATTCGATAGAGAATTTACATAGGATGGCAAAAGATCTTGGAATAAGAAGATATTGGTTTCATAAAAATCATTATGATATACCTAAAAGAAGAATTAAAGAAATAACCGATAAGTGTACAGTAGTATCAAGTAAATCCATTGTAACAATGATTCATTTGGGTAATGGAATAATTAGAGTTGAAGAGGTAAGAGCACTTTCTGAAGAATCTTTAAGATTTTTTGGAAGTGCAAAAACATTAATAGATTTACCTAGTGAATATACAATGTTAGCTTTATATCCCTTTCAGATGAAAAAATTTGATATATTATCAGATAATATGTCTAAGGAAGCTAAAGAATTAACTGATAAAATTGTAAACGAATTGGTAGAAAAGAGATATAAAAATAAAAATTATGAATAATGATGATCAAGAAAAAATGGACGAAGAAATTCAAAGTTTTAAAGAAAAAATGAATAATGATACAAGATTAATTATTAAATTTGAAATTGATAAAAATCCTAGTATGTATGGTTGTATTGATAAATCTCAGTATGAACTTGATGAAACATATTATGGAGCGATACTAAATATTGGTACAACTAAAAGTTCAACATATATAACTATAGCAGTTATGGAAACAAAAGAAATAATTACAGTTTATGTTAATGATATACATATGAAAATATTAATTTAAAATTTACAATTATGGGTAAGAGGAAGCAAACTTTAAAATCAGGAACTATTTGTAGATTTAATTTTGAAGATTTATTACATGAATTATTTGAAGAAATTGGAAAAGATTCAGGTTTTTATGATGAGGATTCTATGTCAAAAGCATTGGAAGGTAAAAAATGTATTATTATTAACTTAGCTACCTTTACTGAATTGGGTGATAAAGATTTTGAATACTATGATGTTATATTTAAAAGACCCAATATTTTAGATGGTCAAACAAATTATACAATATTAATTGCAATATCAGGATATCATTTAGAAAAACTTAAATAAAAAATTATGGCTAAAATTATAATTGATGGTTCAGAATATAATTTTGATAATATTAATAACTTAGTAACTATGGGTACCAAAAAAGGTACTACCATTGTTATTAACGGAAAAACAATACACGAAACTACAAATGTTAATATAGAGATATTTGTAAAAGGTAATGTTGGTTCAATTGATACAAATGGTGCAGTATCTATTGTTGGAGATGTAGCTGGAAACATTGATACAAACGGATCAGTTAAAGTTGGTGGAAATGTTGGTGGAAAGGTTGATACAAATGGAAGAGTTGAAGTTGGTGGAGATGTCCATGGTAAGATAGATACTAACGGTAAAGTAATTGTAAATGGACAAGCTAGAAGATCCTAAATGTATGGATAAATTAGAAGAATATATTAAAAGAAAAGAATTATTAAATTAAAATAAAATGCCTTATAACAATTATTATTTAAATTATTATTATGGACATTATAGTCCAATCCTTAAAAAGGAAAAAGATGAAGAAGATAAAAAAGTAAAAAAATCAAAAAATAATAAAAAATCTAAGTTCAAAAAATAAAAATTCCCCAGTAGCTCAGTTGGCCAGAGCGTCGCACTGTTAATGCGGGTGTCAGTGGTTCGAATCCACTCTGGGGAGCAATGATTTAGTCCCGTGCTGGCGGAAATCCAGTGTTCTTTCCATATGGATCTAAGATATGGACGTGTGGAATCGAAACACTTCCCGTCTCGGATAAGATGTTATCAGTCCCGTTTTTACCACTTCAAGCGGATAATGAAGGGTATAGGAACGTCCCCATTCTATAGCAAACTCAAGGGTGCGACAACCTGAGGGGACATTTTAAAATAATAATTGTATGCAAATAATAGTAGAAAGTTTAGAAGAATTAGAAGAACAAGATAAAAGATTCAAAGATTTAAAATCATTACCATTGAATAAAAGTGGTATAATAAAATTAGCAGAACTTTGTATTCAATATGGTTATGATAGAGATTTTTCTTTTATACAATTGATTTTAATAAAAGGAATATTTACAGGTGCTATGTTTAAAAAGGTAAATGGACAATATTAAAACTATATTAACTTTAAAATTATCAAATTATGGATTATTGTACTTATGAAAATGGTGTAGAATCAAACTGTTGTGGTACTCAGATCAAATGGGGTGATATATGTTGTGCGTGTGGAGAACATTGTGAAGCAGTTGATCTTGATGAATATGAAAATGATGAAATAAAAGAAGATGAGAATAATTAAATATTTTTGGTTTAATTATTTAAAAAGTTTAAAAAGAGGAAAACCTAGTTTAAGAGCCTTTGAACAGTTATATTTAATTGTTGGTCTTGAAATATTTTCTTGGTTAACAAAAGGTAGAAGTTTAGATGAAAAATAAAATGGAAAGAGAAAAAATCGATTTTACGGATAATGAATTAAAAATTGTTGCAGAAGCATTAGATACTTATATTAATGATAATGATACTTGGTTTGGTAAAAAAAAGGTTAGAATAGTAAATAATGTTATTAAAAAAGTATGTAATAATGGTTTAAAACGAAAAAATAAAGAAAAAATAATTTATCCCATATTTAATTTTGAAAATAAAACTAGAAATATAATAATTTAATGCCGTTGTAGCTCAGTTGGTCAGAGCAGCTGATTTGTAATCAGCACGTCGTCAGTTCGAATCTGACCTTCGGCTCAAATACTTAATAATAAAATTATGATATTAGAAACTATTTTTTATGTAATGGTTATGTTTAGTGGCCTTTGGTGGTTAATTGCAAAAGTAACTGCTCCAATGTTTTTGAAATTTTTTATTAAATTAGGATCAATTTATATAATAACTTGGTCAATTTTACATCTTTTAACAATGTATGGATTATTAGATGTATCTATTAATTTTTAAACTAATATATAAAAGAAAAATATTTAAATGAAAAAACTTTTTATAGTAGCAATAATTTTATTATCATTTAGTTGTTCAACAACGTATGAAATAGTAACAAGAACAAAAACAAAAAATAACCAAAAAGAAACTTATTTTTATGAATTGATGGGTAAAGAACAAATTAATATGATTTTTTATGATCAAAAAATTGAAATTGGTAAAAAAATAAAATTTAACAAAGATTCAACTATTAAAGTTTTAAAATAATGAGAAAATTTAAAGTAGTTCTATATGATTCAGATAGTAAAAGTTTCGAAGAAATAATAGAAGCTCAATGGTGTGAGATAGATGATAGTTACGTTTTATTTTATAACATTCCAAAGGACGCTGGTATATATGGTGTACCTGCAAGATTTATAGTAAAAGCATACATAAATAAATGGGTTACTGTAGAAGAAATACAGGATGAATTAAATGATTAATTCACATATTGTATGTAAATATTTCAGATATTAACATATTTCAGGATCAAGTTATGATATATATTATAACTAAAGCCTGAAACAATGAAATTTATAAATGAAAAAATTCTTAAAAGTATACAAGAAGATTATAACAAAGGATTAAATGATAAGTATAGATCACTATTTTATAGAAAAGAAAAGGGAATAAGAGCACCATACATTAAGTATGCCCATACTAGTGAAGAATTATATCAGTATGCATTGTGTGTAAATGAAATTTTTTATTTTATTGAAACTTATTGTAAAGTACGAGATGTTGTTGATGGTGAAATAAAAACTATTAATCTTTACGGATATCAAACAAAAACACTCGATGATTTGATTGAAAATAGATTTTTTATTCTATTATGGTCAAGACAAACGGGAAAGACTCTTATAATGTCATTGTTTATTCTTTATAATATTCTTTTCACGAAGAAAAATGTTGTTATAATTGCAAACAAATCTCATTCAGGTATAGAATTGTTAGAAAAAATAAGAGAGTTATATAGAAGATTACCTTTCTTTTTAAAGCCTGGTGTTGTTACAAATACACAAAGACGAATTGATTTTGATAATGGTTCTAAAATTATAATTACATGTTCTCCAGAAGCTTGTTTATCTTTTAATGTAGATATTTTATTTTTAGATGAATTTGCGTATTTAGCACCCAAATTTAAAACTAGTGTATTAAATAGTTACATACCAAGTGTATCATCTATAAAAGATTCTCATATAGTAGTAGCATCAACTCCGAATGGATTTGATAAATTTTATGATATGGTTCAAGGTGCTTACGAGAAAACAAATAATTTTAAAGTATCAAAAGCATATTGGTATGATGTACCAGGAAAAGATAAAGAGTGGAAAGATAATATGATATCAAATTTTGGCGAAGAATCTTTTAATAATGAATATGAATTAAAATTTAAGGGTAAACAATTACCTGGTAAATACTATATGGATTTTTAACAAATAAAAAATTCAAAAAGATGCTGGAAGCAACACACGTCGTTCAAGACGACGAAAGAAACACTCCAAGAAATTTGATAAAATCTTTAACTTTTATTTAAAGTCATACAGGTGTGGTATTCTAACATTTTGTGGAAGTGAAGTATATGTTAAACATGATATAAACGGAGAAGATGTTAAAGTATGTTTTAAAAAATACGATAATGGAGAATATAAAAATATTATCATAATAAGCAAACATCCAAGACTATTAGAAAGTATCATCATATCAAAAAAATCATGGGGACTTTGGATGAAAGAATGGAGTGATTGTATAGTAGATTGGACATTTACTAAAGAAGAAATTCTTAAACAATTTTATGATAATAACATCAAAATACCAGAATCATTTTTAAAAAATTTCGATGATTTGATATTGATTAAAAAAACGAAAAGAAACAATAAATATTATAAACAATTAAAAGATGAAGGAAAATTATAACAGTGGATATGTTTAGGTAAAATAAAACCTAAACATTATGAAATATCACAAAATTTTAAAAGAAACAAACAATAGTGCAATCTATAAAAAAGCATACAGAAAAATACTTTTTAAATACGAAGGTGTTTGCTTTTTTTGTGCACCACATAGTGGATGTAATAGTTATTCAAAATATAGAAACAACACAAATTGGAAAAGATATAGAAAAACACAATACAAATAATGGAGTAATAACAAAGCAGGACTATGTGCCGGTCTGAAAAACCGGAAATGGCAGTTCGAGTCTGCCTTACTCCACTTTAATGCAGATGGTCAATGTACTGGACTATTCGTGATATATAAAATAAAATATATCATGAAAAATTGTCCTCATTGTGAAAAAGATTTAAGACCATGTAATTATGATAGACATATTGAATCTTGTTTAAAACCTAAAAAATTTATGGTTATTAGACAAGAATCATGGCTACAAGAAAATGGTAAATACAAATGTCCATATTGTGATAAAGAATATCAAAAGAATGGAATAGGAACTCATATATGGAGAAAACATATACCTAATAATAAAAATTGGGGTGGTGGACAAATGTTTAAAGGTAAAGGTGGAAATACTTCTTGGAATAAGGGATTAACAAAAGATAATTCTGAAAGAGTTAGAAAAAGTGCAGAAACATTTAAAAGACGAGTAAAGGAAGGAAAGATAATACCTTCGTTTACTGGTAGAACTCATACAAAAGAATCTAGAGAGAAAATATCTAAAGGAGTAAGTTTAAATAATAAGGGTGGTCGATGTAAATGGTATAATATAGATGGAGTAAATTTACAGGGTACTTGGGAAAGAGATTTAGCTATAAAGATGAATGAATTGGGTATAGAATGGATGAAGATTGGAATAGGTAAGAAGGAATTTACTTTTAAGTATGGAGAAAAACATTATACACCAGATTTTTATTTAAAGAATATTGATAAATTATTAGAAGTTAAAGGTTATTGGTGGGGAGATGATGAAAATAAAATGAAATTAGTTGTAGAAGAAAATGATTTATTAAAAAATAAATTGATAATAATAAGAAAAGAATTATTTAATAAATTGAAAGAATCTAAAAACAAAACCGAATTTATACAACTCCTTTTTTAATTTTAATTCTTTATTATTATATTTACATATTAAATATAAATACGTTATGGGTGTAATCAAATTCTTTTCAAGTTCAAGTTTTGATAAGGAACAATTTAAAAGTCCTGGTGTACCTTTAGTAGAAGAATTTGAAAAATATGAACCTCGTTTACCCAATCCAGATCCTTTAAATTTTAAAATTACTAAGTATGAACGTGTTGATGAACATATTATAATTTTTATAAACTATCCTGATTGTACTAATTATGAAGGTAATAAAATTTTGGTATTTAAAAATTTAACACTAGGTGATTTGAAAGCTCAAGAGATGATTGATCCACACTTTTCAGAATCTAAGGAATTTCATTCTCCAATAGCAAGATTTGAACCAACAGATATGGGTTGGAATTTAGCAATTAGATTTATTAAACTTATAGATTTTGAATGATGAATTTAATAGATAAATACATAAATCAAACTGGTTGGAAATATACTATAGATAATATATTTGATAAAGACGATGCTTTTCATTTTAATAAAATAGAAAAGATTTTAATAACTATTATACTTTATATTATTGAATATATTTTTTATGCAATATTAGTTATTTTATTGATGTGTTTTATAGATGGAATACAATACATGATTAGTGGAGAATTGGTTGCAAAAAATTCATTAGACAGTAAACAGTTATCAAATTTTATGTTATTTATGATAAGACCTATATCAATTGCTATTGGTTCAATGTTTTTAATATTTACATTTGGAGAAATAATACCAACAATACTATTTTTTATTAAGAAATTTTTAATTATATTGGTTTATGAAAAAGAAAGATTTAGTTGATGGCAATTTTATGATACATAATGAAGACATTTATATGATAATAAATGTTAGAAATGCATATGATAGTGGTCTAAGAGATAGAGGTGATTCACACAGTAATGATGAATTGGCATATGATCTTTTAAATCTATTGACACTAAGAGTATGGGATGGTATTTGTGAACGTTCAGGTGTAACTATAGATGCGCAAAATCTAGATAAAGATATAGTGATAGAATTTTTATTAAGTAAAGAAGCTGACATAAATTTAAAACTCGCAACTCTTAATAAAAAACAATCAATAATAAATATTAGTAAAACCTTGGTAGAAAATAAATATGATGAAAAGGGTGTTAAAACAATAATCAAACATTATAAATAATGAGTTGTGTTAGAAATATAAAACAGGTAGATCTAAAAATATATTTACATTATGGTGGAACAACACATTATGATGAAAAACGAATTAAATGTGATATATTTTCTTGGTCAGATGATATTTATAAATTTTATAAATATTTTGGATCAGAATGGAATAGTGATAAAATGGATCATGATGCAGCATACATACGGTTTAACGAAAAGGTTTATAAATTAATATGTTTATTTCCAACAGTTAATACAATTATATGGAATATAGTATACAACGAATAATATGGGGAGGTAGCTTAGTTGAATTCACTCAAAAATGGATAGAGGCCTTAAGTTTGTTTTTGTTTCGAATTCCAAATTGGAAAAACCGGAGGTGCACAAAAGTTTTTTCAAAGGGGTAAAGCGTATGACGTGGTCATAAGATCGGCAGTTCGATTCTGTCCCTCTCCACTAAAATTTTAAAGACATGGAAAAATACAAGATCGAATTAAAACCTATTGAAAAAATAGAAATTGATAGCGAAATTATAAATGCTGTTAATAAAGCAGAAAAAATTTACAAAAATTTTAGTATGCTCGTAAAGCATCATAATTTTTTGATTGATACAAGGCAAGAAATTGCAATCATACCATCAGAATACATAAGAGTAAAAATAAGGGGTTTAAGTAATGATACAGTAAGAACACTTTTAGTTTCAGGTTGTGATAATGAAATAAATAAAAGTAAAAAATTGATAGAAGATTTTAAAAAGGACATTGATAAATGTAAATAAAATGGAAACAAAAACGGTAGAAAAAATAAAAAAACAAACAGAACACATATTAAGGATGGAAAATTCGTTGGTTCAAACGAAGAAAGCACTTGTATTCCTAAATGAAAGTGATGATAACTATTATGGATGTATATCAAAACATATGGATGGAAGTGGATGGACTATAAATTTAAATGGTTGTTTTATAGCAGATAGTATATTGGAATATACAATAAAACTCTTAGAGAAAAATGTTGAAAACGAAAAAAATACATTAAAGAAAATGATTAAATAACGCATCATCCAGAGGGTGAAGGCACTGGCGTGGTGATGCCGTACATTGCACAGGCTATCTACGGGATAGCCTTTAATTTTAAAACATTGAAAATGGATAAATCTATAGAAAACGTAGAAAAAGAATTCAAAAGATTAAACAAACAAAATGAACATCTCCAAAAACGTGTTGAACAATTAAAAAAGGATAAGAGAGTTTTAATTGGACAGGTACAAGAACAGGATGAATACATTAAAAGAGTTCGAGACGTTCTTAGATTTTGTGCAATGAATAATGTTGGTACATACTATCAACAGGAATCTGCGAGAAAAATGTTAATAGAAAATGTCAAAATTGTTTGGAGTAATCATAACCCAGATGGTACTTGTAATGATAAAGAAAGACGATGGATTTATAATTGTGCAGAAGGAAGAAAAAAGGATAGTGGACAAAAAGCATTGGATGAACTAGATAAACAAGAAAAAGAATTGTTTTTAGAAAATGAATTACCAGAAAGATATAAGAAATGACAAATTAAAACTTAATAATATGGATGCACCAGATAAAGCAAAAAAAATTCATACAGAATTTAAAAAAGCATGTACTGTTAAAGAAGGAGGACATAATGTAGGAGTTGTAAAACAAAGTACTGTTTTATGTATAGATAAAATTATAGAAGCAGTTAAAACAGCTACTGACACATTATATGGTGCTGAGGTAGATTATTGGCATAGTGTACGAGAAGAAGCGGTAAAATTATAATATTGACCCTTAGCTCAGTGGTAGAAGCAAGTCCCTCATAAGGACTAGGTCGCGAGTTCAACTCTCGCAGGGTCAACAACTAGTAGGTCACGGGTTCAATTTCCCCTAGGTCCACACTAAAACTAAATATCATGGATGAAAAATTAACAACCGAAGAAAAAGAATTTATTTTGATGATGATTGATCATATTCAAACATTACCAGAAGGTTTTGAATATTTTTCTAACGATTTAGAGATAACATCAGATGAATTTAAAACGATGAAAAAAGGATTGAAAGTTAAATGTAACTCATAATAAAATCCAATATGAAAAAGAAACTTATTAAACTTCTTAAAAAATTTTTTAAGAAATGTATACTTCCAATATTAAATTTATTAGCACTAAGACATCAATGGCATGACACAACAAGACGTTAAATTATTAAGAGATGTAATGAACGAATTATTCTATTTTGTAACTGGTGAAATAGAAGAAGGTGATTGGGTTCTTTATGAAGATGCAAGGAGCGGTAAGGATGGTAAAAAACATATAACATTAAAAGTACCCTTGATTGGAATTTGGGAAAATGGTTTTGTTCAATTTAAGGATGATCAAAAAACACTCGTAAGAAACAAAAATCTTTGTAAAAAACTAAAGATAAAAGAAGAATTCAAGTTAGTTAAAAGTGCAAAACATTTTCAAGAAAAATTGAAAAAAGCTTCTAGTAGTTTAGCTGATATTATTTTAAGTAATGAATATATTTTTTGGGTAGATGATAAAGTAAAGGATATAATAGAATTTGAAGAGTTTGAAGAAATGTTTTTTAAGTTACAGGATTGGAATTTGAAACTTTTCGCAAGAATTTACGATCCAAAAGAGATAGATGAATGATGGATTTTGTAAGTAATCATATAAGATTAATAAATTATATTTGTTTGTTAATACCGACGATAATAGGTTTGTTTTTATTATATCATAACCAAAAATTGGGTAAAATTAATAAAATATATTTTATACAATTGGGTATATTAGTATGGTTTGTATTTGGTTGGATACTTTTTGGTACAAGAACTTCAATGTCACATGAAGAAATTTTAATAACAGAATATAATATGATACCATGTGGAGATCAGGTCATGGTATATTTTAAAGAATACGATAAAACGTTGTTTATAGTTAATGATAATTATCTTTTAGATAATATTATGGACGTTAATTGGTATGTTGAAATAAGTTATAATTTATATCTGAATGATATAAAAAGTAAAAGATTGTTTTATTATAAAATTATAAGAAATGAGTAATGCAAAAATGTTTGTACCCAAAACAATAAGGGTTGGGTACAATTCCAGAAGTGATACTTACACTGGAAAATTAGCCTATGTTATCTACATAGACGATAAAAACAAAGTTAGAAAGGAACTTAGTTGGACAAATTGGAGACAGGAAGAACTTGGTTCAGATGACTTTAAAAATGAACCAACATCTGGATTTGTTTTGAATAAGAAGGCTGGTGGTGATAGATGGTCATGGAATACAAGAAGAACATATTCAAGAGTTTACGATCCAAGAGGATTTGAATTCGAAATAACTATAGAAAATTTACTTTGGATATTACAGGAATGTGATTGTAGTAAGGGTAAAGGATTGGAAGGTGAATTCGTTTATTCTTGGTCTGGTAAGGATCTTGTACTTTTACCATGTGGTTCACCTGAATACAAAGAATGTATGAACTTTACAAATTTAACACTTCAAAAAATAGGTGTAAAAGATTTAACAGACGGTTGTACATATATTGATAAAAATAAAAATGAATTTATATATATGGGTAAATTTTTATACGGAAGTGGTAGTGATTATATATCAAGAAGTATATCCGAAGAATCTGTAAAGAAAAAGAAACACGTTTTTAAAAGAGTTAATAGTAAAAATAGTTGGGGAGAAAAATTTATTGGTTTAAGTACTTTAAGTACTTTAAAACAAAAAATAACTACAACACCTGTTGCTAATTATGCATTTATAATTGATGAATATTTAAAATCTAAATACGCTAAAAGATTAATATTTTTTAGAAAGGTTCCAGTAACAGAACAGTTTTTAGATCAACTATCACATTATCGTTATAGTAGAGATCGTAATAATGAAGTATTTGATTATAATAATACTAAATTTTTCATACAGAGAAGCGATTATAATGGAAAAGATTATGTTTTACTTAATAGTAGAAAAGATTATTATAGTCATTATGGTAGTGATAAAAGAAAAAAATATACTTATGATGAATTAAAGAAAAATTATAGAATATTACATAAAGTAACTGAAAAAATAACACAATAATGAGTGCACAATTATATATACCAAAAACCATTAAAGCAGGTTATAATAAGAGACCTGATACTTATAGTGGTAAGTTAGCTTATGTTATTTACATAGATGATAAAGGAGTTGTAAGAAAAGAAACAAGTTGGAAAGGTTGGATAGAAGAGAATATGGGTACAGATGATTACTCAAATGATCCAACATCTGGATTTGTTTTGAATAAAAGAGTAGGTGGATATTCAAGTGGTTGGGATCATAGACAAACATATGCTAGAATATATGATCCTAGAGGATTTGAATTTGAAATTACGATGGATAATCTTTTATGGATTCTTCAAGAATGTGATTGTACAAAGGGTAAGGGCCTTGAAGGTGAATTTGTTTATTCATGGGAAGGAAAGAATTTAGTTCTTGTACCAGTCTCATCAGAAGATTATCAAAAAAGTTTGGAATATACAAAAATTCAAAGTAAAGTTATAGGTAGAAAAGATATGGTAGAAGGTTGTATCTATATGAATAAAAGTATGATAGAATATATCTATTTAGGTAAACACCATTTTTATGAAAAATATCAATCTCTTTCAACCCAAAAATCTAAAACAAAAAAGTTTGTTTTTAGAAAAGTAAAAGAACCCGAAGATTTTAGATGGGATACACTTTATCATAGAATGAGTACATTATCATCTCTTAGAGTTAAAGTAAGTGATAAAGCTGTCGATAATTTTGCATTTTTACTTGATGAATTTTTAGCATCAGAACATGCTAGTAAAATTAAAAATGAAGAATGGCAACAAATTACAGATAAAATGTTACAAGAATTTATAAATGGGTATCATTATTATGGAAGTAAAGTTAAGAAATATGGTGAAACTAAATATTTATCTTGTACTAATAAAGTATTAACATTGTCAAATGACATTTATCATTATTATGGTAATAAAGATAATTATACAATATCTAAAGAGGATTTAAAAAAATGGGATATAAATGTATATGTATTTGAAAATGGTTTTATAAAAATAAAAGAACGATAACTTAATAATTAAACTTTAAATATTTAAATTATGTCAGACAAATTAGACAAAACAGTACAGAAGCTTGTAGATATAGTACAAGCAAAAAAGGCCCAAATTAAAAAATTGGTCAAACCCTCTTATAATACGAATAACTCATTTGCGTATTTTGAAGATGGATACAGAGTTAATTTATTAGTTATCGATAAATTAAAACTTTTAAAGATACTTGCATGGTTAACAACTGAATATAGTGTATTCACAACATTATGTTCTGATATGGGTATTAAGTGTGATTATAAACATATGGGTTTCAAATTTTCGGATTGGGAAAGTGATGTTAAAACTCGTATCAATATAATTGATATCAAAGCACTTAAGGCAGATCTTAAAAAGAAAGAAGAACAGCTTGAAGAATTATTAAGTCCAGAACAAATTCGTGCATTGAAAATTGAACGTTTAGCTAAAGAAATAGAAGACTAATGGATACTAAAGAAGCTAGAAACGAAATTTTAAACATACTGTATGGAGAAGAAAACGTTCGTACTATGGATAAAAACAACCCAAAGTTGGCTCTGATTGATTGTATATTGGAAGAATATAAATTATCTGAAGAAAAAGAGCCAACCTATGATAAAAGAGAGGGTAAAATTGTTAACGATGGATCACTTAAGAAAAAATTAGTAGCTGATATAGTAAAGGTTCAACATGAATATTATTCTAATGAAATGGAAGATGATGATCATGGAAGAATTTATGATATGAGATATGATATTTTTGATATTATTATGAAGTGGCCAGATGTTGGAGATGATAACGATGGATATGATACTTTAGATTTTGAAAATTTCGAATTGATTAATATTCAAGATGATATATTTCAAATAAACTGTGGTGGTGATTGGCAAGAATCACATGAAGTTTTTGTTGGTATTAATGATAAGGGATATTTTCAAGTCATATCTTTCAAACTTTGTGAAGATTGGAAAGATGGTTTGAAAGATGAAGAAATTTTTAATAGATTGGGTTTGATTATCAAAAACAAAAACTTAGAAATAAAGTGAAACATTTTTTTAAATTCTTATAATATTAATATTTAAACTAATATACAGTTAATGGATAATTTTACAGATGGTGACGGATACGGCCAGTTAATGGAGGATCAATCAAAAGATCCTAAAAAGGAAATTGAAAATTTTTTTAAAACAAAAAAGAAAGTAATAAAGAAAAAGAATACAAATAGAATAAAGAAGAATTATACAACATTGATAAAAGATCTTAGAATTATGTACGAAGATTTCCCACAAAAAGAAACCTATGATTGTATAATTACTCTAGAAAGTATTGCTAAAGAAATAGAAAAAATAATATAAAGATGTGATAGGATCAGAAAAAACAAATTATTCACTCTATATAAGAACTGTTACTGATAATTTTTTAAAAATGCAAGAATCTATCAGTAACAAACTGTTCATGGTAGTATGGGATGAATCTATGGATATTCAATGGAAGAAAAAAATAGCAATAAAAAAAGATATTAATAAAGTAATGAATAATAATTTAATGAATGTTTATAATTCTAACAAGGCATTAAAATATATGAAATTCAATACTTTAACGTTCAGTGCTTGGAAAACTAAATACAAAAACTTGTGATTAATTTAAATTAAATTCTTTATTATTATATTTATAAAAATAAAAAAATATGACAAGTGCAACAACAGGTGGAGGTAGCTTTTTAAGTATACTATTAGTTATTTTTATAATTCTTAAATTAATAGGTGTAATTACTTGGAGTTGGTTTTGGATACTATCACCAATTCTTATACCAATAATTGGAATATTATCGATTTTTGGTATTGGAATATTATTTTTATTTATATTTAGAGACAAACCTACAAACCCATAAATTAAACATAAATGGAAAAAGATGATAAAATAACAAAAATTTATTTTAAACATCCAGGTGCTTTAGTTATAGAAGGAATTGATGGAAAAACAAATAAAAAGAAAATTAATTATGTAACTATTCCACCTGTTAAAAATTGTATTGATGTTATAAATTTAGGTAATAAAAAGTTTGATGGATTTACGGATTATTATCATAATTTAGATGGTTTAGTTGTAGTTACGAGTGATTGGGTAAGAAATGTTTATTTCAATGGAGAATACATGTGTGGTATATGTGTAAGAAAAATATTTGATAATGAATTGAAATAAAAAATACGTTATAGGTAATTTAAAAGTAAAGATAATGTTAAGTTTTGAAAAATATGAAGAAATAGTAAATAAATATAAGTTCTGTATAGGTGATGAAGAAAATTTAAAACCTATATACTATTTGGGAATAGCGTTACCTGGTGAAGTTGGTGAAGTTTGTGAAAAAATCAAAAAAGGTTATCGTGATATGGATGGAGAATTTACACCTGAATATCAAAGAGAAATAGCAAAAGAACTTGGAGATGTATTATGGTATGTTACAGCACTCGCAAACGAATTAGGATGTACCTTACAGGGTATAGCTCAAATGAATGTAGATAAATTAAATAATAGATTAAAAACTAATACTTTAAGAGGTAGTGGTGATAATAGAGAAATAAAAACTAATAAATAACTTATAATGATAAAAATTGAAGTAAAGAATAAAGGTATTGATAAGGCTCTTAAGGCCTTTAAATACAAATTCAATAGGATTGGAACTGTAAGAGAATTACGGGATCGTATGCAATTTACTAAACAATCAGTTAAGAAGCGCAAACAAAAACAACGCGCAATTTATAACGAACAATTCAAAACCTTAGACTAGCCCCTATAGCACAATTGGAAAATGCCCTTGATTACGGATCAGGAGATTGAGAGTTCGAGTCTCTCTAGGGTTTCTATATAAACTTTAAATTATGGAGAACAAAGAATTAATTCTTGAACAAATAGAAGCAGAAAAGAAACGTTTAATAGAAAGTTGTCCATTTAAGAAGGGTGATATTTTAGAATGGGAATCTATACATAAAAGTGATATATCAGAAACTAAAAGAGGAACATTCGAATACATACATGTTAACAATAAAATAGAAGTATCGATGAGAATAAATCTTCCAGTTCGTAATTATTTAGGATATTCTTCTTCATATGTTTATGTAAAAAATCCAAACTATACAAAATATAGTAAAATAGAAAACCCCTATAATATTAAAACAGTATCTCGTATTACAGATATGATAGATGATGTTCAATATCAAATTGATAAAAAAATTAAAATATTAAAAGGACAAAAAGAAAGATTAGTATGTATGCTAGAAAAACAAAAAAATAAATGTGTACATATATGGGAAAAGGGAATGTTTGATGAACCTGTTAGAACTGAAAGAGATTTTCTTGGACAAACATTTGAGTATTATATATGGACCTGTTCAATTTGTGAAACTGAAATAGAATCAATATGATAAATAAGATAATACGAAATTTAGTAAATTCTGGTAAACTAAGTCCACGTGGACTTCCACACTTTGGTGGAAAACAATATCAATATAGAGATAAAAAGGATAAATTTATTGGTAATATTAATCTAGAAAAATTGGGAGAATTAGTTTATGATTTAACCGATGAAGAACTTAATAAAATTATAAATGAAAAAACAACCTAGAGAAAAACAATTTTTTGTCGATAAAATGTTACTTAGAATTGCAAAGGAAATTGCAACACAATCTAAATGCGTAAGTTATCATGTAGGTGCTGTACTTGCTAAAGATGATAGAATAATATCAACAGGGTATAATGGTACTCCAAGTGGATTTATAAATTGTAATAAAAAATTCGATGTACTCAATTTTGATAGAGAAGAACATCATACATTTTCCGAAATGTTTGAAATACATGCTGAAATGAATGCAACATTATTTGGAGGTAAACATGGGATAGAAACAGAAGATACAACAATCTATTGTACACACCAACCATGTCATGATTGTTTGAAACATTTAATATCAGCAGGAATAAGAAGAATAGTTTATAACAAACCTTATGATAAATCCGGATACACTGATGAAACATATCAATTGATAAAAGAATCTGGTATATCATTGGAAAAGATTGATGAAAACGATGAATTAAAATTACAACATGGTGATTCTATTGTTGCTAAATATGGATTTAACGATGTATTAAAAAAACCATTTGAATTTCTTTATGAATTTGGACACTATGCACGTAATGGTAAAATTGTAGTTTTTTTGAAGGGAGAAAGAAACATGCAAGATTCACGTGCATTTAAGATAGAAGAAATAAGACCAGCAAATAATGAAGATTTAAAAAATATATTTTGGGCAATTAATTAACTTATTTTTTAAATCATAATGGCTCGTTAGCTCAATTGTGTAGAGCATAGGATTCTAAGACCTGAGGTTCTGGGTTCGAGTCCCAGACGAGCTGCAAATTAAAGTTATAGGTTATGAAAAAATATATTGAAATAAAGGCAGATACTAATGATGCAGATTATATTATAGAAAAAAGTGAAATTACTGATGAAGAAATAGAAAAACTTAAACCTGTCATTGAAACAATTAAAAACTTTAAACCATACAAAATTAATAATTGGAACTTCAGACACAATTGGCCTTCAACAGATTATGCTAGACATGATTTGGGTGAAAAAACTATAAACGAATTGTATGGAAATAATGATGCTGTAGAATTTTTAAAGGAGCTTGTTCCATATGGTGAATGTGGTGTTCATACTATAGATTCAATAACTATATTACATGTTACAAAGGAAATTAAATTATTATGAGTAAATATAACATAAAAACAAACGTTTATTTCATGCATGAAAATAAAATCAGACATGGAAAAATCTATGCAATACAAACTGATACAGTTTCTATATGGGCAATGCAATTACATAATGATAAGGGCAATGATACAGAAAGAAATATTCGTAATAAATACAAAATGGTATTGAATGCATACAATAAGATTGGAACTGATTGGATAGATGAAAAAGAATTGTTTGAAACAAAAGAAGACTTGATAAAATTTATAAGTAAAAATCTATAATGATGCAAGATTTAGAAAAAGAAAGAGAACGTTTACAACAAAAAATAAAAAACAATCAAAAAATATGTTGTTGTGAAGAAAATTATTATTTAAGAAATATAAAAGATATTCTTATAATGCATCATGGTCAAATAGATAATGAAAATTTTCCATTAAGTGATGGAGATTTGGATCCTGAAATTTATACGATAGTATATCAGATAGAAAATTGTCCATGTAAAAAAGATCCAAATAAAATTGATACAGAAGTAGAAGCTAAGAATATAATAAAAACCATTCAAGAAATTAGATGGCACAATGGTGAATACGAAGATGAAGTAAAAGGTATTAAAAATGTGTTAGACAATATTATCAAAAAAGCTAATGAAAAAACCTAATAGAAAATTAGATCCAAAAGTTTTTGATATTTTAAGTGATAGAGATAAATGGGATTTATCCAAAACCATAGAAAATGTTATGTGGTGTTGTAAATTCTGTAAACATGAACAGGGAACAGAAAGACCACAAAGAATGTTTATGAATGAAAGATGTTGTTACAATTGTGATACTATATTAACAAAAAGAACAAATGGAGGTCAAAATGACCTTTTTAATTATACGTTTAAAAAAATATAAGATGAAACAAGGTTTAGATTTTCCGATACTTTTAAATGCACCTAAAGAAGTGCCTATTACTCTTGAACGATTTGATAAATTTTCTTATATTGGATTAGCTTCTTTTATGATTAGTTATCCTGTAATAATATGCAAACGTAAAAAGAAATATGAATTACATATATGTGAAAGTAATGCTTCAGAATTACATGAAAAAGAAGGTTTTAAGGATTTAAAATTTTGGTGTAATTCTGAAGCAGAAATTGTATGGTGCGATATACCATTTACTCATGATACTGCAAAACAAATAGAAAAAGATTTTAAACATTTAATAATAAATTAATTATTTTGAAACATTATTATTATATTTGCATATAAATAAAAAATATTGTTATGACATAGATTAAATTATACGTTTTAACTAGGGAAGATATTCCATTGGGTTATCAAGTAGTTCAAGGCACACACAGTGCAATCAAATTCCAACATGAACATCCGTTAGTTGCTAAACAATGGCACGATACAAGTCAGTATCTTGTTATGTTGGGTGTTAAAGATCAATCTCATTTAATTAAATACATAAAACTTTTTGAAGAAGAGGGTTTGAAACATTCTATATTTGTGGAACCAGATATTGGACATCAAATTACTTCTGTAACGGTTGAGCCTTCTGAAAAGACAAGTCAATTATGTAAAAGATTGAATTTATTAATGTCAAATAAAAATTAAAGTTATGAAAGATACATAGATTACAACAAGAGGTCCCTAATATTATCTTTTAAATATAAAAGGAAATTAAATTTAAAAAAATAAAAAGATAATATTATGAAGACAATAGATTATAAAATAGGAAATGAATTAGTAACAGAAACAATAAAAGTAATTGATGAAATTAAAGATTTTATTGTTGAACAATGGAAAAACGCAGATTCTGATGATGAAAAAATAATAGTTAGTGCGGAAAAAGTTTTGTATATAACTCAAAAAAATCTTGATGAATTATTTAATGAAGAATATTTTCAAGACTTTAGTAAAATTAGTAAATTAAGCTTAAATATGTCTAAAAAATTAAATAGACGGATTTTTTGGTTCAGAGGAACAAAATCAATGGAAAGAGCTAATAGATTATTACATTTTTTATTTAGACATGTTTTACATATTCCCTGCTATATAAAGATAACTAAATGTAACAGAGAATTAGAAATAGATAAATTACGTAAAGAGTGGAAAGTTAGACGTAATGAAGCAGATAAAGCAATTAAAATTTATAAAGAAAGAAAAGGAGATTATTATAAAAAACAATTATAGTAATCATGAAAAGAGCTGGTATAATTATCGGTTCTTTTTTTTTAATTTTAATTTTTAATTTAATTCTTTATTATTATATTTAACAAATATTAATTAAAACTAATTAACTATGTCATTAAGAGATATATTTTTCGAAAAGGTAGAAGAAGATAAAAAAGAAACTAAAACAAAAAAGAAAATAGAAGAACCTAATGTACAAAGTATGTCTGAAAGTTCAGTTAAAAAATCTCCTGTTGTTACTCAACCACAAACTTTTACAAAAACTGCTTCTAAACCTGATGAAATTATCGGTCAATTCGATAAAAGCATTTTCGATAAACTTGCTAAAGAACTCGAAAATGCAGATTTACCAGGACCTGATTATTTTGAATACAAACAAAGTTTAAATGCGTTAGCAAGTCTTCAAATGGACGAAGGTATAAAATATCAAAGTGCATTTGCTACGTTAACTGTTAGTGGATTAAACAAAGAAAAGCTTGTTAATTCTATTTCACACTATGTTGAAGTTCTTGATAAAGAAAGTAAACATTTTGAAAAAGAAGTTGCAAGCGAAGAATCACGTTCAGTAAAAACTCAACAGGATTCTCTTGATGATGTAAATGAAACTATTAATCAAAAAAGAATAAAAATCATAGAATTGCAAGGTGAAATATCTCAATTAGAAGCTAAAGGGAAAACTATAAGTAATGCAATAGTTGAATCTAAAAATAGAATACAAACAACAGCTGCTAATTTTAGAGTTACTATTCAAACACTTATAAATCAAATAAAGACTGATGAAGAAAAAATTAAAATTTTTATTAAATAAACACTTTTATTAATCACTAAATTTTAAATTATGGACATGACTAATGGTATGGGCGATTTAAAGAAAAATTTCTTTGATAAGCCTGAAGGAAAACTAGGAATGGTCGTATTGGCTGTTCTTATTGTCGGTGGAGGATTTTTACTCTATCAGGCATTACCTTATATTTTAACATTGTTTGAAAACTTATTGTATGCAATTCTTATGGGATTGGCTATATGTGCAATAGTTTTCTTGATGTTTGATAGAAAATTCAGAACTGTATTATGGGCTTTTTATAAGATCATAATGAAAGCCGTTACTGGATTTGCGATTGAATTGGACCCTATTGCTATTACAAAGGGTTACATTGATGATCTTAAGAGTAACAGAATTAAGATGAACAGTCAAATAGCTAAATTAAAGGGTCAGATTGTCAATCTTAAAAGAATAATGGACTCTAATTTGAGTACGATGAAAAATTCTATGAAAGAGGCCAAAGTATTTAATGACAAAGGTAACAAATCAATGGTAAGTCTTAAAAGTCGTAAGGCTGGAAGACTTAAAGAATCCAATATGAGATTGGATACACTTTATGTTAAAATGGAAAAATTATATAACATTTTGAAAAAGATGTTTGAAGTTTCTGGATATGTTATTGAAGATCTTGTCGATGAAGTAGAAGTAGCTGAACAGGAAAGAAATGCAATAACACAGGGTTATTCTGCATTTAAATCAGCTATGAGTATTGTAAACGGTGATCCTGATAAGAAAGCTATGTTTGATGCTGCAATGGAACACATGCAAATGGATGTTGCAAATAAGATTGGTGAAATGGATCGTTTCATGGAAATGTCAACAAGTTTTATTGAAAATATGGATGTTGCAAATGGTATATATGAAGAAGAAGGTCTTGAAATGTTAGAAAAATTCGAAAACGATGGATTTGCATTTCTTACAGAAAGTTTTTCAAAGCTTCCTTCTGGAAAAGATGCAAATGAAAAAACATCATTTGATTTAAATGAAAATTTGGGTAATGATTCATTTTTAAGTGCACCTACTGGTGACAACAGTGGACAAGCATCCGGTAACGCTAAAAAATATTTTTAAAATGAAAAAAATTATTTTATTATTATTAATAGGAATATTTTCTTGTACAATGTTTGCACAAGAAAAGGAATCTAATTTCTTCTATGGAGTAGATCTTTTAAACAAATTTTTATTCAGAGGAACAGATATACATACAGGACCAAGTTTACAACCTTACATAGGTACAACTCTTTTTAACGATGCTCTTGAATTAACAGTAATAGGTGTAACAGGTGTCAATGATGAAAGATATCAAGAACTTGATTTATTGGCTACATTATACTTAGGTTCATTTTATGTTAATTATACTGATTATTTTTTCCAAAATGCTCTAGCTTTTGGTGTTTTTGATTCAAAGTTATTTGAATTAAACGATACATTAACTACACATATAATGGAAGTACAGATAGGATTTGCATCTGAAAACTTTCCTTTATCTGGAGTAGTATGTTATAATTTCTATGGATTTGACCAAGATAAATCTTGGTATCTTGAAGCCAATTACGCATTTAAGAATGAAATAAACGTATTTGCTGGTGCAACATTAGATAAGGGAGCATACAAAACATCAGATGGATTTGGATTTGTTAATATTGGATTAACAAGGGCAAATAAGATAAGTTTGGGTGATTATAATTTACCCTTTACTACAACATTTGCTGTAAATCCGGCATCTGAAAAAATTTATTTAATCTTTGGATTTAATTTATAATAATTAAATATAATTCTATTCACTAATTTAAAATCAAAAACATGGTAAAACAAAAAAGAAAAGTTAAGCCAGCTATGAAACTACTAGGAATGATAGTAGTAGTTGGTGTAATCTTTGGTGCCATTTGGTGGGCTACTGATGGAAATATCGGTAAAACACTTGTACCAAAGAAAGACGGTGAACGAACCGTAAAAAGAGACAAAACAAAAACATCTGACGATGTTTTAACCATTGATGTAGGAGTAGTTACATGGGGTGGTTATGCCGGTGGACAATACTTTAACAGAGGATTTAAAGCCAATGAAAAATCAGAATTCTATAAAAGATATGGATTCTATGTTAATTTTGTAGTACTTGATGATTTTGATGCGTCAAGAGCAGCTTTTAAAAATGGTTCTGTAGATTTACTATGGGGAACAATTGATGCTGTACCTTGTGAATTTGGAAGAAAAGGTGGACTCGCAAGTTATAAACCCAAAGTTGTATTTCAAGCAGATTGGTCAAGGGGTGGTGATGCAGTGGTTGCTACTCGTCTTATTAAAAATGTTGCAGATCTAAAGGGTAAGAAAATTGCAGTAGCTGAAATGACACCCAGTCATACATTTTTAATATGGTTATTAGAATCTGCAGGATTAACTATGAATGATGTCACATTAATAAAAGTTGCTTCTGCTATGGATGCAGCAGCTCGATTTAAAGATGGAAAAGTAGATGCAGCAGTAGTATGGAGTCCTGATGATGATGATTGTATAAATACAGTTAATGGTTCATGGGTATTACAAAGTACTAAAAATGCTAAATACATTATTGCCGATATATTCTTTGCTAAAGAAGAATTTTTAACCCAATACGCTACACAGATTGATCAATTTGTTGAAGGTTGGTTGTTAGGATCATCACAAGTAAATTCATCTGACCTTGTCAAACAAGAAGCAGCAGAAATTCTTGAAATAGGTTTGGGTATGGATTACGAATTTTGTTACAATGCAATCAATAATGTAAGATTATGTACCAAAGGTGATAATGAAAATTTCTTTAAACTTAATAGAGATTATACTGGTATAAGTGGTGAAGAACTATATACAAAAATGAGTTCTAAATATACAGATTTAGGTTATGCTGATAATCCATTATCATGGAGAGAAATTGCTTATAAAACTTCTATTAGAAATTTAAGTCTTAGTGGAAATCAACATTTAGCTGAAGCTACTACTAAGTTTAAAAAGGCCAGTAAAGAATTGGAAACAAAAGAAGCTATTAGTTCTAAAAGTGTAACAATAACATTTGCAACAAATTCTTATGTACTTGATGATAATGCTAAATATATCATAGATAGAGAAATGGTTGATTTAGCAAAGATGTTTGAAGTTAGAGTAAGATTGGAAGGTAATAGTGATAATGTAGGAGATAGAAATTATAACATAAAACTTTCAAGAAAAAGAGCTCAAGCTGTAGCAGATTATCTTGTACAAGATCATCACATCGATAGAAATAGATTTATTGTATTAGGTGTAGGACCTGATAATCCAATTGCTGATAATTCAACGCTTGCGGGTAGAGCAAAGAACCGCAGAACAGATTTTGAATTAGTTAGTGATTAGTAATCAACGTTGATGTTCAGAAATTGGTATTAAAGGGGAGGAATTACTCTTCCCCTTTTTTTACTATTTAATATTTAAAATATGAAAAAATTTTTAGAATTATTCAAAATAGGTGGAGAAGAAGAAAGAGTGTCTTCATCAATAATACAATTTTTGGGTCTATTCTTATTGCTTTTACTTTGGTTAGTTGTTACAGAATTTGGAAATGTTTCAGTAGCTATTTTTCCAAGTCCTTTAAAAGTATTTGGTTCATTTAAAGAATTACATTTTGAAGATGAACTTGTACTAAATGCCTTTTATTCGATAAAATTAAATTTCATAGGTTATTTAAAAGCAGTAGGTGTTTGTATACCTTTGGGATTTTTGATTGGATTGTTTCCTTTCTTTAGAAGTCTTTTAAGTAAATATGTAGATGCAATAAGGTTCATCCCTTTAACTGCTGTAACAGGTTTGTTTGTTGGATGGTTTGGAATTTATGATGAAATGAAAATAAATTTTTTAGCATTTGGCATTATCGTTTATTTATTACCGATAATGATTCAACGGGTAATGGGAACAGAAAAAGTTCATGTTCAAAGTATATGGACACTTGGAGCAAATACATGGCAAATGTTTAGACATGTTTATTTTCCATCAGCAATATCAAAAGTATTTGATGACATAAGAGTTATAGTTGCAATATCATGGACATATATAATTGTTGCAGAAATGGTTAACAAGCAAGGAGGGGTTGGAGATCTAATATTTAGATGTGCAAGAAATTCTAGAGTTGATAAAGTATTTGCAGTTTTGATAGTAATTATAATAATTGGATTTTTACAAGATATGCTATTCAAATGGGCAGATAGAAAATTATTTCCACACAAACACGCTTAAACTTATAACTATGGATAAAAAAGATACAAATCCTTTTGCTAGTGGTCCTGCTACACCTATTAAAAAGGGAGCAATAAAAAAAGTAGAACCTTTGAAAATAATAAAGGAAACTTTAAAGGAAACAAAAAAGAGTGCAAACAGATCTCTTAGTTCTATTAAAAGTGTTTTTGATGTACAAGAAAATATTAAACATGAAAAAAGAGAGAATGGATTTGAAGAAATTACACATACAAGAAAAGTAAAAGTTAAAACAGCTCCTGATATTAAAAAGGGATATTATGGAGATGTTGATATCATAAATCTTAAGGGTATAGATCAAGTATATTATGATAAGGGTAATAAGAAAGTGATATTTGACAAATTTGATTTTGCAGTTAAAGATGTTGTTGATAAAGGACAGTTTATTGTAATTCTTGGAACATCAGGATGTGGTAAAAGTACCATATTACGTTATATTGCTGGATTACAAAAACCTACTGCTGGTGAAATATATCTTAATGGTAAATTAAGAACAGATAAAGATAGAATTGGAATGGTATTTCAACAGTATTCTTCTTTTACGTGGAAAACTGTTTTACAGAATGTTGCCTTACCTTTAAGATTAAAAGGTGTAAAGAAAAAGGAAGCAAATGAAAGAGCAATGGAAATGATTAAATTGATAGGATTGGATGGTCATGAAAATAAATGGGCAAAGTATCCAATACTTTCAGGTGGTCAGTTACAAAGAATAGCGATTGCAAGAAGTTTGATTTCAAATTCAGAAATGTTATTGATGGATGAACCATTTGGTGCATTAGATATCAAGACAAGAAATTTGATGCAAGATACACTTGCAGATCTATGGACAAAAATGGGTGAGGATCCTACCATAGTTCTTGTAACACATTCGATAGATGAAGCAGTTTATTTAGGAGATGAAATATACATAATGGATGCAAATCCTGGAAGAGTCATACACGCTACACATGTTAATCTTCCTACACAAAGAAACCGACAAACAAAAAGAGATCCAAGATTTATAAAAACTGTACACGAAATAGAAGATATTATGATGGATATAGAAAAGTAAATAAAAAAACTCATTTTTATTTTAATTTCTTTATTATTAAATTTACCTATAATTAAATATAAATAAGTGCTTGTAGAGCTTAACCGTGACACTCCTATTAACGCAAAAAACACGGTAATATTACCTATAATAAAACACATGCTTATTTAATATGAACCCGGTTTAATCTTTCACTTTTAAAAAATTCAGGCAATATGATTAAAATATTAAACAGTAAAATACTAAAGGATGGAAAACAGATATTTTGGGATGATGTTATTAATCATCTTAATGATGAAGTTGAATTTGCCGATGATTTAGTATTTGGAAAAGTATTTGACTTAATATTAGAAAATTCGAAACTTTATAATAAATTGTTTTATGATGTATTGGGTGGCGCTGATATAGATTTATTGAAAAATGATTATTATAAAGTGAATCCTGATACAAAAACAAATTATGACATACATATATTTTGGGATGCATTAGTTACTTTAAATCGTGAACTTAAAGATACGGTAAAAATACAACCATTGATGACAGGTTATGGCATATTGGAAAAAAATAAAGGTCCAGAATACATTGGATTATGTTTTACTCGAATAGGAGAATTCAAAAACAAAAAAATAATATTAAAAGAAGAACTCATATTTGATGATAATATATCTAAAATAATAGCAAAAATAGAAACTTCAAAATTTACCCTTTATGATATTATAAAGGCGGTTTTAATGGAAATATCATTTAATGGAGCTCCAGAAACCAAAAACCTTGTAAAGACAAAGCCAAAACCTAAAACAACAAAGTCTCCAAAAAAATTAATAAAAAAAACTAAAAAGATAATTGTTGTAAAAGAACACATGAATAATCTATTAGATGTAAATAATAAACAACAACTTGAAGACGAAGAATATAAAATAAAACCAAGCAAAAAATTTAAAAAAGAAATTAACAGTATGGCTTCGGAAGCTAATATGGATATCGAAATGAAAAAAACAGGAGAAATATAAAGATTTTAATCAATTGATTAAAAGCCGGTTATACTAAAAGGAGCATTTTCGTATTGCTCCTTTTTTTAATTTTTAGAAAATAAATCAGTTGGATCAATATCTTTATCGCCATATCTTTTTCTATATTTTGACATAGCTTCTCTATACTTTTCATCTTTCAATGTATCTTTGATATCATTTGCTAATATTGCCAATTTTTCTTTTCCCTTCTTTGAACCAGAAAGAAGTTCTTTCATAAATTTATGAAATTCTCTAGCAGGCATTTGGATTATTTCAGTATAAAGAATATGTTTAATATCCATTTCTTTGTAACCTATAACATCAAGAAATTTTTGCCATATTTCTGGTCCTAATCTAAGATCCCACATTTCAGAATCAAGAAAATCAGTTTTCTTTAATACAGCTTTTCTCATATTTGATTCTCCAGGTAATCCATGGAGAGAAAGATATTCCATTATACCCTTTATAGTTTCATGTAATAGTGTTGGAAAATTTATTCCTTCTGCATGTATTGTTGGAGGTGTTGTACTCATATCAATAGCACTTTTACCTGCTGCACTGTTGTCTTCTCCGAATTTTTTAATCATGTCATCTCCCATTAACCAATAATTCATATCATTGGATGATATCATAAGTCCATAAAGATTAACAAGATCTCTATCTATTTTATTTAATTCATCTCTAATAAGTTGGAAAGAATAATGACCCTTGTTTGCAGAGCCTTGAATCAATGCATTTATCATTCTTCTTTTTTGTTTTTCTAAATTAAATATTTCTTTATCATTACCTATTTCTATTTCTTCTTCTGCATCTTTTGGTGTTTTATCAACATTACTTAAATCAATACGACCTAAATCAACTATTTTAAGATCGAATTGTAATGAATTTTCAGGTATAGGGAAAAGTTGTTTGATTAATTTTTCTGCTAATTTTTCTAATTTTTTTCTATGTGTTTGTTCTTTTTCTATTGTTTGCATCAATGAATCCATGAGAATTTCCATCATACTCATTTGATTTATATTATCAAAATCTTCATCACCCAAATAGTGTCTAAGTTTACTAACAAGTTCATTAAATCTTTTACTTGAAAGATATTCTGGATAATTTTTTATTACACCATCAGGATCTTCGTATCCCGGTAATGATGGATTATTTTTAAATGTATGATCATCTGTTGCTAATTTACGAGCTATATCTGGGTGTACTCTACTATTTGTTCTATCGTATTTAATAGCCATCTCTTTTATAAATCCATATTTATGTTTTGCCTTTGGTTTAGGTTCTTCACCTGGCTTTATTTTTGGTGTTCTTCTAAATGGATCTATACTTGGTTTACCAGGCTTAGTTTTTGGATCCTTTTTAGGTTTAGGTATAGTAATAGGTTCTTTTGGTTGAGGTTCTATGAGTGGTTCAACTTCTGCTTTACGCATTAAATTATGTTTAAAATCTAAATTTAAATTTGTTGCACCAAAAATAAAAAGATTATTACCTGATGTGAATCTATAAAAATGTTTACTCTTATTTTTTTTAAAATTTTTAATATTTTTAGATTCTGCTTTATCATTAGTATATATTAATTCAACATTATCTAAACCTAATTTACCCAATCTTTTTATAAAGTCACTAGCTATTATTTTACCATTTCTAAATTCGTTCAAAAAATCCATAATGAAATTTATTTTTAATATTTATTTAATTTTTATTATAAAATTTAAACTTTATTATTATATTTACATATAATTATATAAATCAATTATATAAAGTTTAAAATGAATGAAATTGCATATAGATGTTTATTGACACGAGATGTTTTTAGAAATTCGGTGTTCGATAGAGATATGCATAAATGTGTTATTTGTGGAGATAAAGCAAAGGATGCACATCATATTCTTGAAAGGAGATTGTTTAAAGATGGAGGATATTATTTAAATAATGGAGCTTCTTTATGCAAAAAACACCATATTGAAGCCGAAATGACAACATTAAGATGTGATGTAATAAGAGAAGCCGCAGGAATAACTCATATTGTTTTACCAGAACATTTTTATCCTGGAGTTGAATATGATAAATGGGGTAACCAAATCTTACAAAATGATTCTAGGATAAAGGGAGAATTGTTTTATGATGAATCAGTTCAAAAGATTTTAGCAAAAGGAAATGTATTATCAGATTTTATTAATTATGTAAAATATCCAAGAACATTTCATTTACCATGGTCACCTGGAATGAATAGAGATGATCGTATGATGCAAAATGTTAAAGTATTTGAAGGTCAAGAAGTAATGGTTTGTGAAAAGTTTGACGGTGAAAATACAACATGGTATACTGATTATGATCATGCAAGATCATTAGATTCAGGATCACATCCATCAAGACATTTTGTAAAGAATTTATGGGCACAAAAAGCATATAACATACCACAAGAATGGAGAGTATGTGGAGAAAATATGTTTGCAAAACATGCTATACATTATACAAGAAAAAATGGAAACCCTCTTACATCATTCTTTTATATGTTTTCAATTTGGAATGAAAGGAATATGTGTTTGAGTTGGAAAGAAACTGAAGAATGGGCCGAACTTTTAGAAATAGAATTGATACCCGTATATTATAAAGGAATATGGGATATGAATTTTATACAAGAGTTAAATAAAACAATGGAAGCAAATCCTAATACAATAGAAGGATATGTAGTAAGACTTGCAAGAGAATACCATTATTCAGAATTTAGAGATGTTTGTGGTAAATATGTAAGAGAAAACCATGTTCAAAACAACCATGGACATTGGGCCCTACAAAAAGTAATACAAAATGAATTAAGAAAAAATTTAGTTTAGAAACCTTAAAATAAATATAAAAATGAAACATTTAATTTTATTATCAATCGTAGTCTTTTTATTTTCATGTAAACTTGGGAATTTTAAAGATTCTGTTGGTGAACCCTATAATAGGGGCGATAGTACAGAATGGCATAGTGCCGGTGAATTTACAACAACTGATAAATTCAAAGATGGTATAAAGGGATTAATAGAAGAAGCAAGTGCAACAAATACCATAAGTGTTTGTGATGCTCTTTGTGAAAACATTTCAGAAAATCCAAATGATTGGAAACTAAACAAGTATGCATTTAATAATGCAAAAAATGGAATAGAACTTTGGATAAAGGATGGTGTAAAGGGATATTATATTAAAAATAGTTCTAGAAATTCTGAAATAAGATTTATTGATGAAGAAAGACAAAAGATACATTCAGTTATAGTATCTTGGAAAATCAAAACAAATTACATTAATGAAGACGAGAAAGCTATAATAGAAAAACTCAAATAAGATGAAAATCAATATAAATATTGGTAGTATTATTTGGACAGTAATAATCATAAGTGTTGTGGTTTCTGGTATCAAAAAATGTAAACATGGTGAATTAGAACAAACTATTGATGAAGGAATAAATATTGTGGAAGAATTTATTGATAAGTTTGATTCAGCCGTTACAATTGAAATAAACAAAGAAAAAATAAAAGAAATTGTAGGTGATTTGGGTATTACAATTGATACAAATACTATAAAAACAATTTCTAAAATAATACCTAAAAAAGATACTACATATGATATAGGGGAATCTATTATTGTTAAAAAAGATTCCATTATAAAACCTAAAGAAAATGAAAAGGAATTTGAACGTGAAATAGAATGGGCTGAACCTGAATTTTAAGAATTAATTTTAAATTAATTTCTTTATTATTATATTTATACAAATTTAAATAAAACACTAAAATTTTTAATCATGAAAAAGAATGCTCTTTTAATTATTGATGGACAAAACGATTTTTGTGATCCTACAGGTTCATTGTATGTTCCTGGTGCAGAAAAGGATATGGAACGTATTGCTGCATTTATAGAAAGGAATGGTTTAAAAATTGATTATATCGGAATGACTCAAGATAGTCATCAGGTAATTGATATTTCACATCCTTCCTATTGGCAAGACAAAGATGGAAATTTTGCTCCACCTTTTACTGTGATCACATCAGCACAAGCAAATGCAGGTGAATGGACACCTCGTTACATGCCAAAAGAATCAATCAAATATTTACAAGATTTGGAAACTGATGGTAAATTCGTTCATGTTGTATGGCCAGAACATTGTGTTATAGGTTCTGTAGGAGCCGCTATCTATCCAGTATTAATGGATGCAGTAAAAAAATGGGCTAAAAGAGGTAAATTTTTCCAAATAGTTCAAAAGGGACAATATCCTACAACAGAACATTTTGGAGTATTTAAAGCTCAAATTCCTGTAGTAAATGAACCATCTACCCAATTGAATCAAAAACTTATTCAAATTCTCGAAAAATACGATAATATTTTCTTTGTTGGAGAAGCAAAATCACATTGTACTGCTACTTCATTACAACAAGCAATGGAGTTTCCAGAACTTGCTAAGAAGTTTATCGTACTTGATGATTGTATGAGTGATGTTCCCGGTGGTCCTCCAAATGCTCCAACATTTGCAGAAATAGCTCAACCTATTTATGATGAGGCGGTTAAGATGGGTATTCAATTTACAAAAAGTGTAAATATTGATCTTGGAGTTCCTGTAGCAACACATTAACATAAATATTAACCTTAATACATATCAAAATGGAAAACCAAAATTTTAATGACGTTGATTTTGGCGGAGCAATGGATTTCGATCCAGATAACCTCGAAGCCGAAGAAACGATTAATGCCGTGTTTGTTGTTGATATTTCACCATCTATTCGAAGATTTGAAGGTGAATTAAACGCTGCATTAAAAGATTTTACTGAAACAATGCAAAAGTCCCATGTTGCAGATAATCTTTTAGTGTCAATTGTTGAATTCAATGATAGCATAAATGTAAAAAGCGGATTTCAACCGATTACAAATATAAAATTAGATGACTTTCAAGGTACTGGTTATGGTACTGCATTGTATGATGCTGTACTTAAAGGTATGAAACAAGCTCTTGATTACAAAGAAACTCTTGAACAATCCGGTATCACATGTAAAACATTACTTTTTGTAATTACAGATGGAGAAGATAACAGTTCTGATTTCCAATCAGCTGAAAAAGTTAAACAACTTCATCTTGACATATTACAAAATGAACAAAATGCTTTTAGTTTTGTTTCAGTAATGTTTGGATTGGGTGATGAAGCTAATTTTAAAGAAGCAAAAGATAATATGGGTATTCAACATTTGGGAAAAGTTGGTACTACAGGTGCTGAATTAAGAAAGATGATTAACTTCATTTCTTCTTCAATTTCAAGTGCATCTTCAGGTGGAAGTATACCAGATATAACATTTTAAACATGGTAATTCGTAAGGTTTCTAAAAGAGGGATGGATCACAAAGATAACTGCGAGGATTCATCCCTTTTTGCAGTTCATAATGATCTTATTTTTATGGGAGTTTTTGATGGTTGTTCATCAGGAACTGATTCACATTTTGCATCAATTCTTTTTACTAAAATTTTTAAGAAGAGTTTTGATACTATTAAAAATTTGTATGGTGGTGATCCTGTAATATTTGCAAATACTTTGTTGAATAGTGTTTATAAGGAGTTAACAAATGTATTTAATGTATTATCGTTATCTTCTATAGAGATGCTTTCAACTATAAATATTTTTGTAGGAGATATTAAAACAAAAAAAGGTATATCAACGATAATAGGTGATGGAAGTTTTTATGTTAACGGTAAAAAAATAATTGATATAGATCCTCCTGGAAATGCTCCTTTTTACATAACATACTACATAGAAAAGGGAATAGCTTATGATAAAGCAATGAACGGTTTTTTTATAAATTTAGTTGAAAATTTTAATGATGTTTCAGTATGTTCAGATGGAATAAACACATACAAAAATACGAGTGGTATAAATGCAACCGAATTTGCAGAAGAATATTTATTAAGAGATAAATACTTGGCTAAAAATAAAATGATGTTGAACCGAAAATGCAACATTTTAACAAAAGTTAATCTAATGAATCATTCAGATGATCTTTCAGTAGTAAGATACATAGAAGAAATTTAATATTTCAATCATGGCGAAAATAGTTTTATATACCGAAGATAGAGGTACTGTCAAACTTGATGAAGCAAAGGAAATTTCTAGGGGTGGCGAAGGTGTAATAATAGAATATAATAAAAATTTTGTAAGTAAACTATATTTACCAGGTATACCTCCTATAACAAAAACAAAATTTAATGAACTTAAAATTTTAGATAAATCTGAATTTATCAAGCCTGAAAAACTTTTATATTATGATCGAACCATCAAAAAAATAATAGGTTTTCTTATGAAAATGGTTCCATCGCATTTCTTTCCACTCTATTCAGCATTCAATAAAAATTTTTGTAAAAGAAATGCTCTTGATGAAAAATGGAAACTTAAGGTATCAAAAATAATATTGGATAGAGTTCAATACGCACACAATAAAAAGGTAGTAATTGGTGATCTAAGTGGATTCAATATTCTGGTTGATGAAATAGGATCTGTAGCATTTATAGATGTAGATTCTTACGAAACACCAAATGCCAAACACAGTGGAAGATTATTGGATGATATAAGAGATTACTATTGTAATGGAATAATAACAGAAGAAAGTGATTTCTTTGCATCTGCAGTAATTGTATTTAATTTATTGACATCTCTTCATCCATTCAAAGGTATACATTCTACATATAAAGGTTTAGCTGATAGAATGATACATAGAATACCAGTATTTGAAAGTAGTAAACAACTTGTACTTCCAAAATGTTATACGCCAATTGTTGATACATCTTTACAGGAACAATTCAAACAAATATTTAAAGATGGAAAAAGATTTTTAATAGATGTAGATACTACCAAACAAACTGTTATTAAAAAGGTTACAAGAACAATTCAAACTGCTTCAACTCAATTAATGATGAATACAATAATTGAATCAGATTCGATAAAATATGTGAAATGTAGTAATAGATTATGTTGTATAGTTGAAAAAGATTCTATAACTGTTTATGAAACATCACATTGGAATTATCACAAACTTTTATATATTGTTACAGAAAGTCCTAAAGACGTAATGGCAGTTGGAGATAAGATGTTTATTTTTGATAATAATAAGTTATACAGATTTGATAGAAATGGAACAAAACATGAAATAACAAATGTGAATTTTAAAAATGTCTTTTTTCATAAACAATATGATAATATGTATCTAATTGTAGATGATGAACATAGATATATTCTTGATTTAAATAGAGTCATAAATAACGAAGTTTATTCTGAATATATTTCTACGTATGGAAGAGGTTTTAGTTGTATTGAAGGTGTAACACAAAACATTGGAGGTAGTTCATATATTTATTATACAGTTTCTGATAAACTAAACATTGTAAAATTTCCATATCCAATAAAAGATCTTATACAACATAAAAATGTTGGAATAGCGCAGTATGTAAAAGATGATAAAGTTAATTATTCAATGTTTAATATAAACGGATTAAATGTTAATATGTATGACACTGGTATTAATTCGTTAAAACATTTTACTGCAGACCTAAACAAAAAAATTGTTGTAATGCCAGAAGATAATCAAATATCATTCTTAAGAATAGATGATTTTTTAGGTATAAAGAAATTTGCATGTAGTGATTCAGATGCACAGAGCGAAGTATTCTTTACAGATTCTGGAATCATTTTAAATAATTATGAAAAAGTTATTTTATTAAATCTTAGAAAATAAATGGTAAGTTTTGTTGTACATGGAGAATTTCTTACAAATGCTGCCAGAAAACTATGGGCAGAATTTTCATTTAAAGCTGCTTTAGAATTATTATCTTGTGGTGTAGAAGGATTGACATTTAATTATCAGATAGATATAATTGAAGGTCGGAAAAAATTGATTGGAAGTAATACTCTTGAATTAGTAGATGATAATTTTATAGCCGATGAATATCCCATGTTAGCTGATGCATTATCTTTAACATCACTGGCTGATGAATGTCTCCAAAAACATTTAGATAAAGAAAGAAAATCTGCACAAAATATCATTGAAAAGTGGAGAGGTTTTGATGGTGTTGAAGGTGGAACATATAATAAAGAAACTAAATGGCATGATCTTATACATAAATGGGTAAAAATACCAACTCAGATACAGAATGAATATGAAGATATAATACCGTATTGGATGTCTGTATGGTTAAGAGAAATGTATGGAGATAAAATTAGAAAAAATTTGGAGGCTAATGGTATTAACCGAAAATCTACAAGCTTTGCAGGATTAACTTCTAAAACAATTGCCTATTCACAATTTCCAAAAGAAGTTTGGGAAAATCATTTTTTATACACAAAATATTGTAAAGATTATCATATATATGGGGATGAAGTAGAAGAAATTTGGAAAGCCCATCAAAATACTCTTATAAAAATAACAAATCCGTTAGAAATAGATGTTGATCAAAAAACAGATAGATTGAAAATTGATTATACAATGAGAGCTCCATATGGCTGGTTAAATAGAGGTGGAGAATATTATACTTGTTATTACACACAACATCGTCGAGTAGCTAAAATAATATGTGATAGATTTAAATTTGGAAATTTGGATAATGCTGAAGTTGTATTGGAAAATAAAGGTTGGGTAAAAATACATACACCAGATGATGAAAGAAAGGGTGAAATATTGTTTTCATGTTATGAAGATTTAACTGATGATCAAAAAAGAAAAATAAAGATATACAAAAAGATTCATGAAATAGATAATTAATTATGGAAGAAAAAAAAGTATATGTACAAAGTTGGAAAATAACCGATAAATTTTATTGTCCTAAGTGTAAGAATGAAGTAAAATATCCAAAATATGAATGTACTAAATGTAATATAAGATTAAAAATAAAAGTAGCTCTTTATAAATAATTGATTATGAAAAAAGAATTAGAAGAGAATCCCATAATTCTTCCTGAAAATCCCTATTGGCAGGTATTCAAAAGATTTGGAAGAGATGAATTAATTGCATTAGTAGTTAATACTTTAGGAACCATAACAATGGTTTTTATATTAAATAGTATTGATGTAACAAATGCTATGAGAATTTTGATTCTAGCAATAACAGGACCAATAGTAGAAAAAGTTGGATTTTTTCCTGGACATTTTTGGGAAGCATGGAAAGATTTTAATTCATTAAAGAGTACTAAAAGACATAAATTTAGATTTTATTTAAAAAGAGCTGTTAAAAATGGTAGTGTTTCGTTGTTGGAGGATATTCTTATCCACGATCCGTTATACATTGGATTCATGGCACTGTCATTAAATTATTTATCTGGAACTCCTGAATGGTTGTTAGCAGTATCTAGTTTTGTTATAGCAGTACTTATTGTAACATTTTTAGAAGTAACCTATTTTGAATTACGATATTTATGGTTTAAATTCAAAAAAATTAAAAAAGGTTTTAGTGTTGAAACTTTTTATGAATCTAGATTTCTTATCGATAAATCTATGAATTTAAATGATATTTTAAAACAATGTGGTGAACAATTTAACTTATCTAAATTTTATACTATAACTTATTATGATACTTATTATTTAACTAATTTACCGACATTTTCTGGAAGAGTACCCGTATTAAGATTAAGATCAAGAGATTTGATTGACAAAAAAAATAAGACCATAAATACTGCTCAAATAGTTTATACAAGAGCCAATGAATTTAAAAAAGATATTTGTCAGCATAGATATTTTATAACTAAAAAAGAAAAAATTTATTATCAATTTAATAATATTATAAGTACAATTTCTGATATAAAAGAAGATAATATTAGAAATTATTTAATTAAATGTATGGATAAAGGAAAAGAAAGTTTTACAATATCATTTAAAAGAAAACTTGCAAGACACACTGAAGGTATTTTTATATCTATCGATGAATCAAAGGATTTTAAAGATCATCATGTTGTAGAATTAAAAACATATAAGAATAAAAGATTATTAAAAGAATCTATGAGATATGTTATGACCAATTTTCCAGTAGTACAAACAACACATAACAAATTTAAAATGTTTAAAAAATGAAAAGAATAATTGAATTAACATATTTAAAACTTATTAATTATGAAAATTACAACTAATAAAGAAGTAGAACAATGTTATTTTAGATGTCCATTATTTGCAACAGATTCAGATGGTATGCTTTGTTCACATCCAACATTTATAGAAACTAAACCTTATGTTAATAGAATTATTACACAGGATAATAGTATAAATCGAGTACCTGATAATTGTCCTTTAAAAATGGATGATTTAGAAATGGTTAAAAATATATATTTAAAGAAAAATTAAAATCATGGATTTAAAAAAAGTATTAGAGTATAGGAGAAATGTGCATCTTTTTCAAACTGAAAAAGTTAGAGCAATAAAAAATCAAAAATTTGAAGAGGCTGCAGAATTAAGAGATAAAGAAAAAAAATTTTTAAAACTTTTAGAAAAAGAATCTACTATCTATTTAGCGCTTTATAATCCAATGATTGAAGAAAGCAGTTTTGAAACATTAAGTGTTCATTTTACTAAAGAAGGTGCAGAAGAAGCAATAAAAATACACAAGGAAGATGAAAAGAAAAAATTTAATAAATGTTATAGTGAAAGAAAGGCTGCTTTTGAATTTGGAACATTTCAGGAATGGGGAATTCATGAAACAATAATTGAAGAATAATATTTTATTTTTTAACATTTCCCGATGAAACAAATGTCTGCCGGCAACATATAAAATTTATGAGAGTAAAAGTGGTAATAGACTTAATGGGTAGACTAATATTCCAATCTTTCATATCAAACAGGGAACCATAAACAGAAACTGATCTCTAATTTATTTTTCATTCTAATTTTCTAAATTAAATCTTTTTTATTATATTTACTTAAATTAATTAACCAAATAGATAATGATTTTATATAAAAAGAAAAAACAGTTTAACAAGGATACTGGAGAAGAAACCAAACCAATACTTGTACCATGTGGTACCATTTGTGATTTTACTGGTGATTTGATAGAAGAATATACAAACTTTAACATAATGGAATCAGAATGCACGTATGAAGTTGGTTACGGTGATCATGATTCATGTTTTGGATCTGTTTACAACGAATATAAACTCGGTGAAAAATATAAATTTGATTGTGATCTATTAAGTGAAGATTCTTACATGTTTAAAACAATAGAAGGTTTTGAAATTTTTTCAGAAATGTTAGAAACTGCTAAAAAAGAATATCCAAATGCTTTATATTCAATAGCTGGATTGTTTAGATGGTCAAGATGCAGAATGTTAGAAAAACTTTTAGCTGAAGGAAAATATAAAGTGGAAGATTTTATATTAGGATATGATGATAGAGTTAGAAATTATTCTAATTAAACAAATATATAAAAAAATAAAACTTTTATATGAAGCATTATGAATCATTTGGTGAATTCAAACATTTAGAAGAATTTAAAATAGAACTCGATAAAGTATTAGAGACATTAGATTATGATACATTATTTAATGAAATAATAAATGAAACATCAGATATAGCTAAGGGTGCTGCTTCAGGTGCTGGATGGGCTGGAGGTGCTGCATTATTAGGATTAACAGGATTAATATTAAAAGCAAAAGGAAAATCTATTGAATCTGCCGCAGATAAAGTTGCAGGTAAAATACACAAAAAAAACATACCATATGCAATAGCAGGTGCAGCATTGATTGGAGCACTAATAACATTTGGTAAAATAAGAAAAAAAAGAAAACTTGTTCAGGAACTTTTAAAAAGTGAACAAGATCCTAAGAGACGAGAAGCCTTTAAAAAAGAATTAATTAAATTAAAAATTGCTGAATTACAACAACTTAAAAGATATAAAAAGGGAGAAGAACTTGCAAGAATAAAATCAGAATTAGCATATAAAAAAGATAAAGTAAACAAAAAAATGGATCTTGTAGGTGCTAAGAATAGAAATAAACTTGAAGATATAAAAACTGAGATTAGAGAGGATAAATAAAAAATATACAATGAATAATATTATAGAAGATTTTGAAAATTTTGATAAAAAAAACATCGAAAATCATCTTGACGAATTTTTAAAAATTACGAAAAAAATAGGAAAGAAAACAGTATCATCTGATGAATATGGAGATCAGGGAGCAAAAATATTATTGATGTATAAATGGGATGAACGAGTAAATAGTTTAAAAGAATTATTGGATAATGCATCATCATTATCTGCTAAATATAAAAGAGAATTAAATGCATCTGTTAAAGTAGTAGATCAATTAAAAAATATGTTACAGGCTATAGTAAATGAAGATAGAGTTGTAGCAAAAGATATTGGTAAAAAATTTAGAAAAATAATTTAAATAAAAAGAATGATAAAATTTTATTTTGATACCTCTTGAATCTTTCATGCTAATGAAAGATTCATATGTCTACAATTAAAAAATTGTGGAAGGTAGTGCTTACTCATAAGATGGGTGCACAAGCCCCCTCATACTTTGTTGAAACAGAGTATGTAGCTGTAAAGTCCAAAACTACTAGGGACAATAAAGAGGTAGAAATGTTAAAGGCTTTGAAGAAAGCTAAAAAGCTAACAAGATTAAATGATTTTCCGGATGATTGGATAATTGCGGTAGTAGATACCGAAAAGGTTTGGAATCCACATAGAAATAAATGGTGGACAAAAAAAGAGGAGCTTAAATAGCTCCTTTTTTCTTTTTAAACGAATATATAATATATGAAATATATAGATACACCACAAGATTTTTTAAACGAAAAGATATCACCAGAACATTTAGATATACTTTATAAAGATAAAGAAATAAGAATATATGTTCCAAAAAGTAGAGAGGCATCCATATTTTTAGATGGTGATGCTGCATGGTGTACTAGTCATGATTCAAAATATTTTGTTGGAAAAGGTAATGATCTTGGTGATGGTGTATGGAATGAATGGAATCAAAAAGCAGTTCTATATAGAATTAGATTCAAGGGTGATAAATTTTACAATCAAAAGATAAGATTAACTTGGCAGTTTGATGGTGATTTTAGTTGGGCTGATACAGAAAGTAATGAACTTTGGGTATTAGGAAGACATAAGCCGTTCAATCTTAAAATTCTTTATAGTAGAATGCCATCAAAAAGTGGTCAACAGGTTCAAAAACATGAACTTATCCTAGAAGATGTAGCAAAGATACCAAAAACTGCAATAAAGATAATTTATGATTATCAACAAAAAATGTTAAAGAAATTGGATGATGGTGAATTAACTTTTATTCCAAAATAATTTTTATTTTTAAATCTTTATTATTATATTTACCTATAAATTTAATTATTATGTTTACAAAGTTAAGAAATAAATTCAAAACTGTTGATGAAATACATCTAACACTATTAGAAATAATTGCTTTAACCTTTTTATTTTATTTAAAAGATGTTTTTAGAGGTGTAGATCTTAGTACATTAACAAGATTAAGTTTAACAGTTGTAATTGTTGTAATAGGATCTATACTCTTTAAAAGATGGAACGGACATTACGATGAAAATTAATTAAATAAAAATAATTTGAAACATTTTTAAAATTTGGTATATAATTTATCCAAAGTAAAAAATAATTATGAAAGATATAATAGGAGTAGAAGGTAACAGAGATGCTGTTGGAAGCTTCAAAGATATAGTAAAATAGTAATAAAATGAGAAAAATAACTAGTACATATCCGTTAGGTCAATATTTACCACAATCAGGGCAACTTGAAATGATCGGATGGGATATGTATATAGAATAAATACAAAATATTTTTACATTGAAAGTCTGGTCCTAAATGATCAGACTTTTTTTTATGTTCTTTGACAAGTTTGGAATAAAATTTTTCATAATCTTCTTCATATAATGAATGTAGGAATGATAAAAAATTTCTACATTATGGGTAGGTAGCGAAGTGGTCAAACGCGACGGACTGTAAATCCGTTCTCTAGGGTTCGGGGGTTCAAATCCCTCTCTACCCACAAAAACATTAATTATGAAAGAAAAATTTGAATACGATTATGATATTCCTCGTTTACCAAAACCCATTACTAAAGAAATCTACGAAGATCTTTTTAAAAGAGGTGTAATACGTAAAAAGGATTTAGTCATAGGAAAATACTATTATGGCAATTGTAGAAATGCATCAGTAGCAAAATGGGATGGTAAAGAATTTAAATATATGAGATTTAAATTTGGAGATTATTTTATTGATACTATAAATCATTTGGAAGATGATGATGGATATGATCTATTTGTACCATTAAAAGAAACAGAACCAAGAGAAGAAGAAATAATAAAATAAAAAATTTAGAATAGAACTATTTAGTTAATACAGAAAGGCGAAATTGGTTAACGCATTTGACTTGAAATCAAACGACCGAAAGGTTTTGTAGGTTCAATCCCTACTTCTATTAAACGTAACTAAAAAACTATCTATTCTTTATGCGATAATAGCTCAGTTGGTAGAGCGTCGGATTTCCAATCCGAAGGTCGAGAGTTCGAACCTCTTTTATCGCCCAATTCGGGTATTTGGGGAGCCAGGTCACCCCGCCACGTTTGGGACGTGGAGAACTCGTAGGTTCGAATCCTACATACCCGACTTATTAATGAAACAATATTGAACGAGGTTATATAAAAATTAAAAATGTATAAAAAATCAGAAGTACTTATTGATTATTATATTGCTAAACAAAATCTTTCAGAGTTTAGATTGACAGGTGAATGCCAAAAAAAAGGTGCTAGTGAATTAGATTTATTAAAGTTAAAAACTAATATACAAGAAGTAAATTTAGAAGCATATGTGAAGATATTTGAATCTACAAAAGAAGGATATGAAGTATTGGGATATACTAGTAGTGGAAACCAAAAAAATGTCATATTTTATTATATAAATTTAGATAATTTATTATTATATACTAAACATATTAAGTTATCAAAATTTTATGAATATTTATCAGAAGTTGAAAAAATAGAAGAAGCACAACATGAATCTAAAGTGTAAGATATTTGGTCACAAATGGGATGATGATAAGTATAAAAAGAAATGTAAGCGTAAGGATTGTCTTGTTGAAAAATTTCAAGTGTATCATAAGTACGGTAATACAAGATATAGTTGGAAACTTTTTGATTTTAGTAGAATATTTAAAGTCAAATAATATTAAAAAAGTAAATATATAAATGAAAAAACTATTTATGTATAAAAAATCTGAACTGATTATAGATTATTATATGGCTAAGCGTAATTTAGATATGTTTAGAAAAAACGGTGAAACATTTAAAAATAATGATAGTGAATCAGAATTATTAAAACTTAGGGAAAATATCAAAGAAATAAATATTGAAATACACGATAAAATTTTTGGTGAATTTGAATATAAGGATTTTGAGCCTATCGGTTATTGGTTATACAATAATTTAAAAAAAGTAACAATCTATTATTTAAATTTAAATATTTTACAAGCAGCGTATGTAAATTTGGAGATAATGGAATTTCAACCGTATTTGATAGAAATTGATAAATTAAAAGAATGTGAAAAAGAAATTTCTTAATTTTAGTAGAATATTTAAAATTAAATAATTTCATTTTTGATTCTTTTTAATTATATTTAACAATATAAAAAATGTTATAAGAAATTTTAAATGGGGAGATAGCAAAGTGGTTATCAAAAACATACCTATCTCAATATCTTCTTTATTAGAAGAACTCAATAGATATTACAGAAAAATGCAATTGACAGTAAATCAGTTACCGGAGGTTCGATTCCTTCTCTCCCCACTTTTTTAAATTTAAACAAATGGCTTTATCAGATTATTTAACAGGAAATGAATGGGATGCTTGTTTTTATGCAAGTTTTGGAAAATCACATTCTAATAATTTTGGATCATCAATGAGATTAACGATAAATAGATTATTAGAAGAAGGTTATAAATTTTCAGGATTGGATAAAGATGGAAATAAAAAAATACAAGTAGAAAATGGTATAAATGCGCCAAAGGTTTGTATTTTTTTAGGTAATTCTTATGATTGCGATATATTAGAGATATTAAAAAACGGTAGAAATTTTTTAAAAGATAAATGTCCATCATTAGTTGATGAAACTGATAAAGAATGGAATGAACAAATCACTGAAGCTAAGAAACAATGAGAATAGGAACTAGTAAACAATTCTGTAAAAAAGAACAAAAGAAAACGGATTTTGCCGTATATATTTTAGAAAATGGTAAAATGATAACTAAATGTATAAGTTGTTCAAGAACATATAAAGTTCAAAAATATAATTCAGATAACGATTATCGTAAAAGAAATTTAGAATATTCTATTAAATGGAATAAAAATAATCCTGGAAAAGTTGCTCATAATAGATTAAGAGCAACATCAAGAAAATTTAATGAAAAAGATAAAGAATTTCTTTTGTATAATAAATTTTATACGATGAATACTGAAGAAATAAATTTAATGTTAAAACATTATCAGTATTATATTACTGCATTAAATCTTGTAAAGTTGATGGTTAAAAATAAAACTAATACTTTAAAAGGAATTAAAAATTTAATAATAAGAAAAAAGAGAACAGAACTTTTAAAAAAATATACAGGTGAAGAATCTATACTAGCAAAAAGTAGATTTAAAGTTCTTAAAATTTATTCAACATTACATGAAGATAGAAAAATTCAAATAAGAGAAGAATATAAAAGATTAACAAGAGAAAGAGTTGAAAGAGTAATGAATGAATTAAATTGACCTGTGGTGTAATTGGTAACACACTAGGTTTTGGACCTAGGGAGTCTGAGTTCGAGCCTCAGCAGGTCATCAAATAGATTGTCGTGTCGTACAATGGATTAGGACGTTGGGCTTTGGTCCCAAAGACGAGAGTTCGATTCTCTCCACGACTGCAATAAAAAGAATATGGAAAAAAATAAAAAAGATAAAGAATTTATAGATGTTATAATAAATGAATTGTTTGATATGGATCTATTTAAAGATTTACAAACAATACAACAGGAATTCAATAAAGGTAGATTTATTCTAAGAGATGAAGTTAAAGGTAATATGGGACCAGGACCTTGTTCAAATGTTACATTGGATTCAGATGTAAAAAAGACTTTAGAAGCTCATGAAAATCCTGTAATTAATAGGGACACTGAAAAAGAATTATATGCATTAAGAAAAAAATATAAAAGAGGTTTTAAAAGTCAAATAGGAGTTAGAAAAGCTGTTTGTGAAATACTTCATGCATGGGGTATAACTGAACATTGGAAAAACATACAAAGTTTAAGAATATATACTGGTGGTATTAGAATTTTTTATGTTGTTGGTGAAAGTTTAAAATATGTTGATATGCGTAAAACTTTAATATATCTCGATTTTGAAACTTTATATAAAGCAACCCAAGAAATATTTGATGATGTAGTAAGTACGTTTAAATACGAATAATTATGGCAAAATTAAGAAGATTAAATGATGGTGCCGGAGATGAAGGGGCATGTTCAGAAGCAATCAAATGGAATGAAGATGGTACAAAAGATAAAGTTGTAAGTGATAGACCTACTATTGATTGTTCAATGTTGGTAGGTTCATTTAGAGCTAGAACTTATGGTAGTGATTATTGGTTAACAACAGTTGTAACCGAAATACTTGAAGAAAAAACGTTAGATAACGGACAGTTATATGTTAAATTTAAAACTGGTAATTCATTATACGAATGGTGGTCATGAAAGGAATAATTAATTTTTCTAAAAAGAAGTTTCCAACATATAAGGAAACTAGAAACATAAAAGGAAGCTATAAAGATCATACTGATTATTATTTTATTTATGATCTTTCTAAATCAGAAATTGGTAACTATTTAAATACATGGTTTCCAGGTGTTAATATTAGAAATAAAAAAGAATTAATCTATAACGAAGTATTAACAGTTAAAAAAACTAATAAAAGAACATCTGCAAATTTATATCATAGAAATTATAATCCTATTTTAATTTTAATGAATCCTGCGACAGAATATAAAAATAAATCATACGAAAAATTAAAAGATTTATATAATATGAAAGCTCAAATATGTTCTATTGACGATTCTTCATATGGTGTTTGGTGGAATAAAAGAACTTTAAAAGAATTAAAGGATACGAGAATAAAACTAATGAAACAAATTAATACTTATGATGAAGTTGATGGTGATGAATTTTTAAAATATTGTGTAAGTATAGGTGCAGATAAAGATACTATTGATTATAACTAAAATATAAATTATGTTAAGTGTTAGAGGAGAATTAATTAAAAGGTTTGCTGTTCCTATTTTAAGTACTATTACAGATTATAATACGTTTTATAAAAACGCATGGGGACAATTTGTTTGGTACGATTCTGAATTTCCAAAACCTGATCAATATCATTTCGGTATATCACCAGTATTAAAAGGTTATGAACCAATAAAGATAGATGATGTATGGTATTGGCATGATCCATCAATTGCAGAAATTGATGAATTAGATTTGGCATATGGTATCAATGGTTCAGTTAAAAAGATAACTGAAGATGTTGCAAAACAACATGATGATTGGGTTGATGAAGAATCTAAAAAGATTTTTAAAACTGTTGATGAAGAATTAGAAGTAATATCAGAAAAACATTTTTTTGTAGGTTATTCAATAGAAGAAATAGATGTTGAAGGAAACAATGTAACAGTTGTGTTTAACTTAAATGATGATTATAAAGGACTTTTAGCAACTTAAAAATGGATAAAACTAAATACACATATTCTAGAGAACCATATGTACATCCTGATGTTTTTCCTAGTTGTTTGACTGTTAAAAACTTTTATGATCAAAGAGAAGAAGCCAAGAAAACATTAAAAAGAGTTGATGAGATTATAAAAGAATTACAAGATAAATGTAAACATGAATTTTTTATGTACTGTTCAGGACCTTATGATGATACTTATATATGTCCTAAATGTGGAAAATTTGAAGAACATTAAAATGAAGAAAGCTTATTATAGAAAAATACCATGTTACTTTGATTCTGATACAAATGAAATATTGGGTAGAAATATATTTTATGATATATTAATTGATATAAACATATGGATTGATTTTACTTTATTAGGAATAGAAGAATTACCTATATGGATTGAAGAAGATTAAAGATAAAAAATTATGAAAGAATTTGTTATATGTTTTTATGAAGATACTACTAGAACTTATTATGATGGAAATGGTAGTGAGGGACATGACATTGCCTTTAAAAAAGGTGAATTAATAAAAGTAACTGAAAAACAAATGTTTGAATGGTTAGAAATTGCATTTGATATTGGTATTAAGTTTGAAATTTATGAAATTAAAATTGTATGTAACTTAAAATAAAAATGGCTCTGTGTCGGAACTGGTAGACGAGAAGGACTTAAAATCCTTTGTCCATTGTGGGCGTGTGGGTTCAACTCCCATCAGGGCTACAAATTTAAATAAAAAATAAAATGGAAAATGTATTAGTAGGAATAAATGCTGGTCTTAATATAACAACAGAAAAGGGTTTGGTCATTATCGGTGATAATGTAAAAGATTTAATACAACCTCAAGATGGTGTTATTTTCTTGGGTAATAATGTTGCAATTGGAAAAACTTTAGGTGGAAAAAGAATAATTATGGGAGGTATGGGTAATATTCAAGAAAAAGAATTTACAGAATTTGTAGAAAAATTTAAAAGGAATTTTTCAGGAAGCGATGACTATATAAGTGGTATTAATGATGCTGCTTACATGATGGCTAGAGAATTATTTCCTAATGTAATTAGTGATAAAAAACAAATTAAATGAAAAAATTATTGTTATACATATTTGTTATCTTTTTGTTTGGTTGTACTTCAAAGTATGTATCAAAGGTACCATACGTATGGACAGGAAAGGAAGTTACAGTTTTAAAGATAAAAGAAAAGAACGATTATCAAACGAAGAAGATGACAAAAAAGATGTATCTGTATTTACAAGAAGTTAATTGTGAGTGTAAAAGATATATTGTAAATTTGGGTGATGATGCAACTGGAATAACATTACATTCTATGGATATTTTTTACTTAAATGAAAAACAAGAAAGAAACGTATATAAAGTATTTTATAATGATGAAGACGTTGAAAAATATAAGGAAAAAATAAAATACAAATTAGATAGTTTATAGTAGTATGAAAGATATTTATATAAAAGAATTTGATTGCATGGGAAAACAATCAGATATTATTATGACATGTGATCAAAAACTTCTTGAAATATTTGATAAAGAAACATTGAAACGTTTGTTAAAAACTCAAATAGAAAACGAAAAATATGAAGAAGCGAAAGTAATTAAAAAGTATATCAATAGATTATTGATAATAGAAATTTCTAATTTATATGATATTAAATTATATTTCGTTGAGAAGGATGATATTTATTGTGAAGCAAATGGTGAAGAATCGTATATAGATCAATGTTATGTTGCTGGAGGATTAAATTGTATAGAAAAAAGATGTTTACCTGATATATGGGTAGGTATTTTTGAAGATCCTGAATTGATGTTAGCTGGATTCTTTCATGAATTGGGACATCTTTTTGATACTGTAGAATATGGTAAATCTGATATACCTGATGAAGATTGGAAGTATGAAAATGAAAAAAGAGCATGGAAAATTGGATTCGAAAAGGCAGAAGAATTTGGAATAGAATTTGGTAAAAAAGCCAAAAAATGGGGTGATGAAAAATTAAAAACATATGAAGGTTGGTATGAAAGAGAAGTTAGAACCTAATGAATGTAGATAAGTAAAACAAATATATAATTAGTAAAAACATTGCTAATTATGGATGTTAAAGATTATACCGATGATGTACTTTTAAAAACTTATGGTTTGTTTATAACTCAAGAAGATTATCAAAGAGCAGAAAAAATTAGATTGGAAATTATAAGAAGAGGTTTAGAAGTTAGTGTTGATTTTGATGGAGAAAGTGTGGAAATAACTCATATACCTGATGGTGATATCTTGATTGATTTTAAATGGGATGACGATATGGAAGATTAAAAAAATGCGATAGTAGCTCAGGGGTAGAGCGGGATTTTGCCAAGATTCAGGCCGTGGGTTCAATTCCCATCTATCGCCCAAGTTTAACCGTTAAAGGTAATATAAAATGATAGAGATTGTAAAAAAGAAAAAAAGAAGAAGAGAAACAAAACCTTATTATTTACTTACGTATGATTACATGATAGGAGATGCTAACGGTAATACATGTGAAACTGTTAATGTATCCAAAGATAATCCATATTTAGAAAGATATTATACATT
>Ga0114923_10000173_pt1 | contig 50928 bp, 82 predicted proteins | sample SumtaG_FD_89578 | JGI IMG/M metagenome (GOLD analysis project Ga0114923, IMG submission 89578) | Deep subsurface microbial communities from Indian Ocean to uncover new lineages of life (NeLLi) - Sumatra_00157 metaG | ecosystem: Environmental > Aquatic > Marine > Oceanic > Sediment | place: near... | reverse complement strand
GAGGGAGAGGGAGAGGGCGAGGGCGAGGGAGAGGGAGAGCTCGAGCTCACCGGCGACGGCGCGATCCAGGTGTCGCAGGTCGCCACCGATTTTCCGACCCCGGACAACGACCTCGACGGCAATGGCGCGCCAAGTCCGGGCGAGCAGTTCTGCCTCCACGTCACAGGGTACAACACGACCACCGACGCCCTGTATGTGCGGGGCCAAAACGCAGCCGCACCCCCGGAGGGAATGACACTCGGAATCCACCGCCAGGAATGCGGCGCGTGGTCGCCCCGCCAATGGATCGAGCCGGGCGGCGAAAGCGAGCTGCCCGTCATCAACTACGTGCTCGAATCAGACAGCGAGTTTTCGAAAGGCCCGACCCCAATACAAATACGGTTTTTCGTGGCGGACGCGGCAGATACCACCCTCGGTGAGGCGACAGTATGGATCGACATCGAATGACTTTAGGCTCCGGTGATGGCCTCGGCGGGATTCTAAAGAGCCGCAATCTTTCACAGCGGAAGTTGGCAGCCCTTTCGGGACTCGGCACGTCGCACGTCAACCGGATCGCTCGAGGGGTCGCAGTGCCGAGCCTCGACGATGTCTACGCGATCGGAAGAGCCCTCGAACTCGACCCTGCTGCTGTCGTCGTTGAGTTCGGCCTAGAATCTGCCGACGGTTTTCGACAGCTCATGAGGGGCGCTCTACTCCCGATCGAACAAGCGGAGCAGCAAGCCGGCGACCTGGCTGCAGCGAGGGCAGAGATCGACGAGCTCGCCGCGCAACTGAAGGTCGAGCGCGACAAGGTCAGTGCGCGCGATAATCTACTGCGAACCGCTCGCCTTGAACTGTCCGCCGTCTTCGAACTTCGCGCCAGCATCCACGACCTAGAAATCGAACGGGACGTTGCCCGCAGTCAGGTCGAGTCCATTTCGAAAAAACTCCGGCACGAGCGACGTTCCAACGGCGTGATGGTCGCTCGTCTTCACGCCTTCCAAATACGGATTGCCGAGCAGGAAAACGGTCTGTCGGACGTCGAGACCAAACAATGGGCAACGACTGGGCTTGGCGTGCTCATAAGCGGCCTGGTCGGCGCAGTCCTGCAGGAGAGCACATGACCGCCGACGCCAAAGCTGACGTTGTTCACTGCCGCGATTGCGGCTCCCACAAGTGCTGGCCTTGCGAGGGGTTCGAGCCGAGGCCAGGCCGAAACGACATCCGGAGGCTACGCCTCGAGTTTCAGATGTCGCAGGTCCAATTCGGCCAGATGCTCGGCGTGCATTCGATGACCGTTTCAAAGTGGGAGCGCGGAGTCGCGGACCCGACCCCCCACAACGAGGCGATCGTGGTGGTCTTCGCAAAGGTGATGGCACGCAATCCGTCAGCGCGTTTCGATGTCGTCAAGACGCTTGTTGCCAACGGGGTCGCACGCGCCCTGTATCAGCTGCTCGACGCAGCGTACGGAAAAGACGCGCCGCAACACTGAGAACCAATGATTCACAACAAAGCAAAACTCTCGAGAACACTGGACGAGATTAGGCGCGTCCTAGAAGACTATCGCGAAGAGTCATTAGACCCGCGCGCTATCAGCATGGCGCTTACCAAGCTAGACGAATTCGACATGTGGTTGGAACGCGGCACGAGGGGCCCCGTCGGGTTAGGCTGTCGGCAAAACGACGCAGAAGTTCAATACCGCGAGTGCATGTGCGGACGTTCGTTCGAAATCTCTTCGTCGAACAACCGTAAGAAGTACTGCAACAACGCGTGCCGGTCACGCGCGCAGCGTGCCCGCAAAAACGGGACACCGACGGCACGAACGACGACAACGTGTGCCTATACAAATTGCGAAGCGTCGCTCCATGGGAAGCGCGAAGATGGGCGCTTCTGTTCAGCGGCCTGTCGTGCCAAGCACCATCGACAGCGTCCAGTCGACAACCCTGGAGAACCTCTTGTTTGAAGATCAAGTCGAAGCCATCAAGGAGCTCATTGAAGAGCTCGCCTCGAACACTGACGTCTGCGTCGACGACTCGCTCAACGCCTTCCTCGATATCCAGGGAGTCGTGGGGACCATCGTCGATGCGCTCCGCGAAGACCTCGACCGGGAGCAGGCGGCGTCGCAAGATCCGTAACACCACAGGTCGGTGCCGTTACACCGTGAATCGGAGTCAGTGACGATGTTGAATTCGGACGATTACGAAGCGAGACAAAGAGCCGGGCGCCTTGCCAAGCGTTGGAAGATGACCGACCGCCAACGCATGATCAGGCTCCTCGAAGCACTGGACGAATACGCCTCGCGTTGTGACGAAGCGGGCGACGAGGGGGCGCGGCTCGTAAAGCGACTCGTTACGAACCTGCTCGACGACGTGAAGGCCGTCGAAGATCACTACAGGACGGCGGAACCGCTTGGCATCAGGGGCCCCCTTGGTCTTGTCGCCGACGCGAAGAGTTTTGTCGACGGGCTCAACTCGCCGCGGCCATGGCGGACGTACGAGAAACAGGACCTGTGGGAGGCCATATGGGAACACGAAGACCTGTTTCCGTCCCTCGAGTACCAGTCCGCCGAGTGGGACACGGCGATCGGGCTCGTGGTGGTGATACCGGAGGCCGACGAACACCGGATCTACGCTGCGAGGCCCCGCGACCCATGGCGACCCGCCGGCGTGGGTCTTGACGTGTGGCTCGTAAACGACGAGGTCGTCAACGAGGCCTGGGCGTTTGGGCTGCGCTGCAACTGGGGCTTGGAGGTAGACGAAAACGACCGGGGATGGGAGGCGACCGAAGACGACGAGGAACACGCACTCGACGAGATAGCACGCCACTACGTCAAGCTGCCCATCGATGCGTGGACGCCAGCACGACAGTGGCTGAGAGCGAATTCATGATCGTCTGCGAAGAATGCGGGCGCCGCGTCACGGCGAAGCGCCCGCACAAGCGATATTGCTCACAACAGTGCCGGCAGCGGGCGAACCGACGGGCGCACTCCAGCCGCACGCAAACTCGCCGAACGATCATCTGCGAGCAATGCAAGCGTCCCGTTGAGGCGAAGCACCCATCAAAGCGATTTTGTTCCAAAAACTGCTGGGAGCTGGCGCACCGACGGGGGCCGGGGGCGAGACCGCGGGCAGGCACGAAAGTGCAGCTCTTGCTGACGATCATCTGCGAGGAATGCAAGCGCCCGGTTGAGGCCAAACGCACTTCGAAGCGATATTGCTCCCCGGGATGTTGCGCGCGGGCGCACCAGCGCCGCCACAGGAGGCCGAGCCGCGCCCGAGGCGACAGGAGAGTCAAACTCGAAAGAGGCAACAAGTGGTCACTCGTCGACAACATCAAGTTGTCGACGACGCGCGCGATGGTGTGCCCGCAGTGCGACAACGCATTTACGACGAAACACCCAAACAAACGCTTCTGTTCGCCCTCCTGCCAGGAGGAAAATTACCATGGGACGACCCGCACGATCGTGTGTTCCGAATGCGGCGAAACAGCCACGACGAGGCGCCGGACCAAACGGTTCTGCTCGAAAGCGTGCCAAAAGAAAGGGACGCAACTAAAGACACGCACAATCGTGTGTCCTCAGTGTGGCAAGACGGTCACGACGAGACATTGGGCCAAACGGTTCTGCTCGATCCCGTGCCAAAGGAACTACAAAAGTGCTGAGCACAGGGCGGCCGGGCGCACGCGCGTGCAAGCCGCCACAGGAAAGCCGGACTCAAACAAGGCGACAAAGAAAAGTCCGCCCGTGGTGCGGGAATGTGTCGTGTGCGGAGACAAATTCCGCCGGCCGTCCAGTGGGCGCCGGCTGACCTGTTTTCGGCCCTCCTGCAGCGCCCGCAAACGCCCGACCTCGACACCAACGGCCCAACCACGATCCGCACCGTAACAGCGACCCACGAAAACGAGGGGCCCGTCTACAAAGGGAACCCTTTGTAGACACAAAGACTGAGGACGAGCTGCGATCCCACGCAAAACGCCCTGTCCGGTAGCCGACTGAGCGGTAAACCTCGCCTGGCGAGGCATCCGAGCCAGGTGTGCGGCCTGACGTTGCGCCTGTGATCCCGCCCTGCTACGATTGCCCGGACCGGCCCGAGAGGGTCAAATGCGACTTCTCACACACACGGAGGCAACCTTGCGCGATCCCACCGATCCGACCGAACACAAGACCCCCCGCCAGCTGACACCACAAGACGAAGACGCGATCGTGGGCTACGTCAACGCGTCCGGTGTCGTAAGGCTGCCTGACCACGCCATAGATGAACTGGGGCTCGCCGATGGCGGCGGCGTCGTGTTCTTCGCCCTCGACCGCCGAGTCGTCATCGTCACGAACGACGACGCCTCCCAAATTGTCAACGGTGAAAGCCACCTCTGGAACGTAGTAGAATCCGGCTATCAGCTCGCCAGCGCCGCCCGCGCTGATGACGAAAAAAACTCAGAGGAATTGCAGCTCTTCCGCATAGAACTCTGCGCCGCGTTGGACTGGGATTGGGGCGACGGAGGGCCGCCGATAGAAGACATCGTCGAAGGCGTAAAAAGGCACATCTATCGTAGTCGAATTCACGAGGAGGACGAAGCAGCCGAAGAGATCCCGCCGTATGGTCCGGGACCGTCAGATACCGGAAAGGCAAGCGCGAGGCTGCGGGCGTTTGCTGACCTGTTGCCCGTCTACGATTCGCTGCTTCACCAACTGAGACGAGAGGCCCAGAAACTCGACGGCTTGCCAGCGATAGCTGTGATGACATCAGAGGAAGTCCTCGAGCGCCCCTGGAAGTGCCTCTGGGACGCCGCATTCGACGACGACATGGATAACCTCTCGGAAAACCTCGCGGAGCTCGTAGCCCATTACGAAGAGATCGAAAACGCCGCCCTTTCGGAGTGCGAGGACCAGGACCGATGAACTCAACCCGAACCCGACACTATCGCCTCGACGACGAAAACAACGTGATACCCGTACCGTACGACGAGTATCGCGCGAACATCGCCGCAGACAACGGCCACCCCATCGCGAGCAAAGTCGCAAGCGAAGTCGTCAACGGTCTCGAGGTAAGCACCGCGTTTTTGGGCGTCGATCTCGCCGTGCACGACCCGAGAAAAACGAAACTGGAAGTGTTCGAGACGATGGTGTTCGGCCCCCATGACTTCGAAATGCTCTGCTGGAGGTACTCCACCTGGGACGAGGCGATAGTGGGGCACGCCGCCGCCGTCGAATGGGTGAAGCAAAAAATCACGGGGGACATCTCCTGAGTGCTTCGTATTTCACAACTGACGGATCAAGGACACACCACGATGACATCCGAACTGATCGCATTTCTCCTCGTCGCCGCGTGCGTCAGTCTCGTCGCGGCCAAGTTTGTTGTCGCGCGTTGGCCCTCCAGAAAGAGCCACGTCGCCGGCGCCAATCATTTGAGCGTGCCGCGACAGCTGACCGAGGCCGCGACGCGAGCCGTGGACGTCGAAAGCCGTTGGATCGCACTCTGCAAAAGCTCCGACAGCCAGGCCGGCGGCTACGAGTGGTGGCTCGATGCTGGGGCAGCTTTCGGTGATCACAATTTCATCCAGTGGGTGAAATATTGCACGAAGGCCCACGGGTACCCGGTCAGGATACAGTGGCGGACGGACATCGACGAACTGATCGTGGAGGGGACGGTCTGGGGACCACAGCAGGCCGCGCACGACAGACCGCGCCGGCCCGAGTCGCCTCCGCTGCCCGCCGAGTGCAAAGCCTGCGGCGCTACGGTGACGGTTGCCGGACTCCACCAGCCCGAACGCGACCCCAACGCCGTCCATGGGATCATGATGTCGTATGACGAAACGTGGTGTTGCGAGCAGTGCCACGGGAAAATGCAAGACGCATGGGATTGGTTCTACCGGTGGGCCGCGCTCTTTCCCAACCGGACCCACGGACTGACGAGGGGGGCGGCAGACCTCCTACGAAAAGGCATATTCGATCCGAGGAAAGACCCCCAGGACGAACCAGGTTGTTGCGAAGGCTGCGATTTTGACGAGCAAAATTATTGCTTCGGCTGCGAAAAGTTCGTCTGTGAAGACCACGAGTTCAACAACGCGGAGGAACACCGGTGACCTGCTATCACGGCGTCGTCTATCGCGGCGACACGGGCGATCCCGTCTGGAAGTGCCAGCATCCGCACCCGACGATGGACGAGGCAACGGATTGTGCCAGGGAGCTGCAGGATCACTATGACGAGCAATACCCGATGGTTCATTGCTGGGCACTGCCGTGCGACGCCCTGCATGTCGTCACCAACGAAAAGCCCGCGGACGAAAAAGGACGGGGCGCAATGGCCGTGTACACCTGCGAGGACTGCGGTCATAACGACGTCGGACGTCCCGCGCTGGGGCTGACGCAGGCGTGCCCTGGATGCGGCGGCGCGCTGTGGAGGCCGGTGCACGGGAAGCCTGCAAAGGAGACCGGCCAGTGACACAGATAACTCTGAAAATCGGTTGCCCGGCCGGTGGTGTGCTCTGCGGAGTCTGTCGCTCGAAAACCGCGGAAGGGGGGTGCCGCGTGTTCGGCACGCATCTTCAGTGGTCACGTCTCGCTGGTTGCACGCGTCGTCTACAGGTGTGCATCGACGCCGAGAACGTTCTTGACGCTGAACGGGCAACACTTCTGGGCAGGAACCTGGCCCGGGGCATCGCAGACGCGGCCTTTGCGTCGGAGCTCATCCGGAGCATGGAGCGCGAGGGCATCTCGAACGCATGTGTCTTCTTTCGGCTCGCCGCCGGCAAGCGTCACGACAAGCTCATTGGAACGGAGTTCGCTTCGTTTACCGTGTAGAGGAGCCACGATGATCACAAGCCCACGCCAATACCACGTCACTCAGGCGCGCGTCGCAACGTTTCGAGCGGACCTCGAGCGCCTTCGCCAAGACGCTGAACAGGGCGACGACGTCGCGCAAGTCATGGCGGCCGCGGTCGAGGGAAAGCTCAAGGACTTGCTGTCCGAGTTGCAGGACTACGACTACGAGCGGGCGGCCCGCATTGGAGCAACCGTGAACCATTACCACGGCGTCATTTTCGACGGGGACACCGACGAGGTTGTTTGGAAATGCGAGCACAAACATCGAACGATCGACGATGCGAGTGATTGCGCGAAGCAAAAGAAACAATCGGACCTCGACGCGCTGCAGCAGCAACTCGAGCAGTTCGAGCAGCCGGACGAAAAACCGTGAGCACCTATTGCAAACAACCAGACCGTCACGTGCCGGGCATGAAATGTGGCTACCCGCTGCCATGCCCGCACCACACGGTCATAATCGACCTACAACAAGAGACCATCAAAGTCCCTGTGGGCAACGCCACGGCGCAGCGAATCCCAGATAGGCTGATTGCGATTGGCGAGGCGCTCAGCGCGGACGAAAAAACCACGCAGGAGGACTGAAATGGACGTTTGGGATTCTGGCCGGAAATGTTCCGAGTGCGGGGGGCCGTCGCCCGGAGCGCGGACCTGCGCCCCGTGCGCGGTTGTGGCGAAGATGACGGGGGCCGAGGCAGATAAACTGCTCAAGGAGATGGCCGAGTCCGGCATACCGATCCCCCAACGGTCTCGATACCACGGCGTCATTTTGCACGAGTGGAATGAAGGTCTTTTCGACGAGGTGTGGGTGTGCGAACACCAACACTACTCGGTCGACGATGCGAAAGACTGCGCAAAGCAGTCGGCGGCCAATCGCGGTGGCCTAGATCCTCGCCAGAGCGTGATTGCGGTCAGTGTCGGCGAGCCCCGCCAGGGCATCCCAACCGGCCCGAAAGTCAAGGGCAACCGTGGCTGACAAAGAGAGCGGGCCGTTCTGTTGCCACTGGGTCGAACCGTGGGAGTGCGACGACAAATGCGTGTGTGGGCACCGGTGCTCGGACCATGACCGATGGTCGCAGGACCATGATTGCGACGTAGACGGCTGCGACTGCGAACAGTTCGAAGACGAAACCGCGGACGAAAAGCCCCCCGGGGAGGAACGATGAGCGACCGCATCGAACCGATGGGACAACCCTGGGTGCCGTGGCACCAGCGCGTCCTGTTCGCGGCACTCTATGTGCTCGGGCTGACGAAGCTGCGAGCAATCCGAGCATGGTACGGCGGCCGGTGGGAACGACGGCGGATAGGCGCCCCGGTCCACGGCGACCACTGGGTCCTGTGCGTCGCGCCAGGCGAGCCCTGGTGGGGGCTGGAACGGGGCACAATCGAGGCCGAAGAGGCGAGAGTCCAATGAGCGAGGCCATCCTGCTCGAGGTGGTCGAGACGACGTACGTACCTCTCGACGACGAGGGGCGCACACTCCGTCGCCGCAAACATCCGTCGGAGCCGAGACATGCTGTGCTCGCGGGGTGGGTCTCATGTGATGTTCTGCCGGCGCCCCCGTGGATCCCGAGAGACGCGAAAGGCTACTACATGACGCCGACCGCTCTTTGCGGGCAAGAACGCCCTTTTTTTAACCGCTCAAACGACTACTGGAGCGCCGAGCACAAAAGGCTGCACGCCGACATGATCATGTGGGATGTTGTCTACGGCGAGCGCACGAAGCCCACGTGTAAGGAATGTCTCGCCGCCGTCGACGACGAACACGTTATCATCACCTACCACCTGCAACTGCGCCACGACTACTGGCGCTGTCCAATTCCGTGCGCCGACTGCGCGTGGGACCCGTGCGCCGAGGGCGCGGCGAAGCTGCGGCGCGAAGCGTGGGCGTGTCCGATTCCGTGCGACGAGTGCGTGGGCAGTGTGCGCCGCGACCGCTGCGCGCCTAATCGTTGCAAACCAATCAAGACCGCACAGGAGGAACGACCGTGACCGACGAAACGAAACGCAAACGGATTTACGCACGGCTAATCATCCCGTTTGGAGAGATGTCCGAAGCGAAAAAACAGCTCGTGTTCGAAGCTGAGAAGTGTTTGAAAAAAGCTGGCGTGGTCTTTGATGTCGGTTCAAACGTCGTGAGTACGGGAAAAAAGCTCGTGCATCTGAACAGAGAATGGGAACTAGATCATTCGCTAGATGGCGCTTTCCTCTATCTGAGTAAAGAGCAGCCGAAGAAAAAAACCACGACGACGACGAACCGGACCTGCGCCGAGTGCGGCGATGACGTGCCGGACACCGAACAATTTAGGGCCAAAGACGACGTGTGGCGGTCTGTCGCACGTCCCGGTGAGAATCTGCACATCGATTGTTTCGAAAAACGGCTTAGGCGCGGCCTTCAACGATGGGATCTCGATTTCGGCCACCCGGCCAGCAAGATGCTCTTTATCGGCGTCTTGATGGCGGAGGTCCATCACGAATACGAACAGGGCCCCGACCCGGGCCGTTGCTGCCACTGCGGGCTTCGGGAAAACCACCGCCTCCACCCGGGCGGCGGCGGGTTTGCGACCGGCGTCCGACAGCCGCCAGACGCCCACAAAATGGTAACGCTGGTGAAGGGCGATCAATGAGTAGGAAAGATGTCGAAGGCGCCCGGAACGGCCAGCTCGCCCAGAGCGATGGCACCCTACTGGGCGGAGCTAGAGCTTGAAAGACACGACCGAAACGGCCGCTGCGCCCAGAACGCCCACTCGCCACCAGGACCGCAACATAACCGGGAGCTCGAGGATTGGGCGCCCAATGGTTTCGAGCTCGCGATGATTGGGGGTACCAATGTGTCCTCGAGGAGGCGAAAAAATGGAGGTCCCAGTCGCCGAGACTACCTCTCCTGCTTCTGCGAGCGGACGACCTCGTTGTGTGAGGCCGCGCCGAAGCGTGACCACGTCCACGTCGACGCAAACGTTGGGACCTGGTGCCTGCTGCAAACGAGGGCCTGCGACGTTTGCGACGAGACGGTCGCGACCGCCGACTACGGCCCGATCTGTGTCTGCATTGATTGCCTGATAGCCCACGAGCCAGACGAAAACGTGTTTGGGGCGCGCGAGCTCATCGCCTGGCTAGACGAACCTAACGGGGCTTTTCTTCGGGAGTATTTTTGACTCAGCCTGCAAAGGAGGTCGGCCAGTGACCGAAAAAGGATAAGGAGTCCGATAATGTAGATGTTATGTCTACTCGCCCGAATTCACGGCGTCGACAGAGCCGAGCTCGGGGTGCTCCAGGAGCTGTTCAGTGGTTTACAGGTGTGTGTCCAAACGTTCACGATCGCTGGGCTCCCTATTGGCGGGCTCGGCGCGACAAGGTCTCGGCGTTCACAGTCGGGAAAAACCGTGGTCGCCGGCGGACTGCCGGGCGCTGCTTGGAGGGTACCAGTGATTGAGATCCTCGTTCAAATCTTCGGCTACGCTGTCGGGGTGGTCGCCGTAGTTTATTACGTCCTTTACGTCCGGCAGATCGACCGGGTGATTGCCGAGTCCAGACGACACACGGACATGGTTCGGAGGCGAAACGACCTCGCAGACGCCAGGTGGCAAAAGCTCATGCAACAGGGCCGACGACCAAACGACCTCGCAGATGCCATGGCGGCAAAAAAAGCTAAAGGACCAATGTCATGACCGATGACCGCCCTGAAATTGCCGCGCTCAATGCTGCGCTTGATACCGTGTATGCCGACCCTGACCCGGACGACGGCCGGCCGTGGCAAGAGCGAGGCGCTCGTCAGTATTGGGTCGAGTTCGACGCGACGGAAGGACAGAAAATCTGCGCCGATTTTGTCACTTTCCAGGGCGGGTCCGTGGTCTTTCAGACCAAGGCCGGCGGCATGTCGAGGCTCGTGATCGCATTTCCACCGTCGGCAAAAGTGACCGAGGTTACGGAGACGTTTTTCCCATGACTGACCGCACCGACCTCTGCGATCTCAAGGTGGACCAACCGTTTTTTGACCCCATCAGAAACACTGGGTGCGTCTTGGCGTTTCGCCGCGAGCTCGCCCCGAACCTGCCGTGGCATCCTCGATCCGAGATGAAGGGCACTCTGGTCTACCTCGCCTACGACTACGATTCCTGGATCGCGGCGATGAGGGACGGCGTTGACCTGTACCAGCCAATTGCGAGTGTCCCCGACGACGGCGACGGCACGCTGAGATTGTCCCGTACATACCGCACGGAAGATACGAACCTGCTGCGCCGGCTGATGCCAACGCAGCGACCCCCGCGCGTCCTGTACGAGACCGAGTGTTGGTGGGGGAAGCCCGGGGTGGTCAAGCACCTCGGCGGGATGGAGGCGATGTGCCGACGCCACTGCAAGTTCTTTCCGGCCCGGTGCTGCGATTGCGACCTGCCGATGTGGCGCGCCGGCGACCGGTTCGAGCACCGGGGCGGCAAAGGCGTTGTCGTCCGCTGGCAGGGCGGTACGACGCTGGAGGTTGACTACGACGACGACACCGTCGAACAGCCCTGCACTGACAAGTGGGGCTCTTGGGTGCGCAAGGCCGGCCGGTGTGCCGTACAGTGGCACCGCACCCGCTTTTGGCAGTTCCTGCATCCTGCAGCGCAACCCGCACAAGAGGATTCACCATGCGTTTATCCAAGCTCACGCCCCGTCTGATCCGGCTGCGACGGAAGGTCACAACCGTCAGATTCATCGCGACGCTTACCGAGGTCGCACTCGATAACGTGTTGGCGTATCTCGATTCCGACGGCGAAGAGGACCGAGCTCGCCATCGCGACAGGATGGCCGAGACGGAGGCAGCCATCCTCGGCCGACTGCGCGAGTTCTTGTGTGGGCAGATCCGGGGCCTCGCAAAGTTCGATCGCGTACTGCGCGCACCTCCCTGCGAGACCTGCGACCGGTCCGACGAGTGCGACGAGAGCCTGTCCCGCCAAAGCTACCACTAGCGCCGGACGGGCCCCTGTCCGGTCGCCCACAAGGCGGTAAACCTCGCCTGGTCGTTTGACGGCCAGGTGTGCGGCGCGGCGGCTGCGACCACCAAGCCAACAAATAAACAGCTTGCGTTACGCACTGGCTTTTGCTATCTTATATGAGACCGCTCCGAAAGGGGCAAATGCGACTTCTCACACTCAAGAGGCAACCATGGCCAACACCTCCTCGAAATTGCTACGGAATCCCTTTTGGCTAAAGAGGCCTGCACGCCAGCGCGTGCGGCACCTCGAGCAGATGAAAGCGGCCGCCGAAGATCATCTCATCGAGCTGCGGCGTCAGCACGATCCGGACGATGTCGCTGACGACATCGCCGTCGAGCAACGAGAGATCCGCTACTGCCGCCGCGAGATCGAACGTCTTACGAAAAAGCTGCAGCACCAGCCGGACCGATGAGCGTGCAGGCGCTCGATGCGCGGCCCGGGGTCTTGTACCGGCCAACCCGGCTGTCGGCCGTCACCCGGCGCGTGTGGTTCACCTTCCCCGCTCGACCGGCAAAGGTCATCTCGAAGCTGAACCCCAAAGAGGCGCACACGCAGCATCTGTTGACCCAGCTGCAGCGCGGTTACGTGCTCGTCCGATCCTGGCGTCGCGGCATTTTGCTGTCCGGGCACCGGTACCAGTCGGCGCGGTGGACGACGATGTCACCACAGACAAAGCTACGGACCATCAAACGACGGCCGGGATACCGATGACGAACACGCCCTACAAGGTCGGACAACGACGGCGAATGGAGCCTGCATCGATGACGCGGCCCGTCTGCGTGCCGTCCTACCACGGCTTCTACTTCTGCCCGGAAGACGGCGACCGATACGTCCCAGACGCCGACCGACGAGCCGTGCTGCAGGAGGACCCTTCGTGCAGGTTCGACGAGGTTGTCGTCGCACGGCAGTGCGACCGCTGCGGCGATCACTGGTGGACACAGGACCGCGGGCCGGCGTGGGTGTGCGATTGTTGCGAGGCGATGCAAAACGGCTGGGCGCAAACCTATTGGCCCGGGCGTGCATGAAGATGGAGACGGACAAAATGGACGCTGAAAAACAAGACCAAACGTGCGTGAGCTGCGGACAGCCGGCCCCGACTGGCAAAGAGTGGTGCGTCGTGTGTGACGTGCTCCGCGCGGGCCCCTACGACACCTACCACGGCCACCTCGGCTTGCCGGCGTCTACGGACTTGTGCGTGGTCATGCCCCGCGTGTTCGGAGTGGTCACGGGATGGCTCAAGGTCCGCTGGAATGACGGCGTCTACAGCCTCACCGGCTTTTCGGGCTCGATGGCCGACGGCAAATTCCTCGCCAAAGGACGCAATGCTCGGCATGGCGAACCGGCGACCGACGTCGTCCTGTCCGGCAAGGTCGAGGGCCAGGTCGTCTCCGGGACCATCAAGGGCTCGTTTTCGGGCAAAGCGATGGCCGACGACGTGCCGTTTTCGGCGTCGAGGCTGGACGGCGCTGCTTTGCAGGCTACCCAGGGCGAGAAAAACGACCAATGAAAAACGACGAAAAGATCCGTGAGGCCGTCTACGCCGAAAATTGGACCGAGGCAAGGAACCTGGCCGGGTGCGACGTCGGCCATCAGTATTTTTTAGACCACTACGTCGCATGGGCGCGTGGCCGGCGCTCGCTCATGGTGCCGACCACGTTTTTGTCCACGGCGCTCGTCTGGCAACTCGGCGTCACTCTGGGTGACTTTTTGGAAGGCTTGATTGTCGGCGATGGCGGCCTGCTTCCCAACAACCCCTTTTGTCTCGAGCCGCTGCCCGCGGTGGCTTCGGGCCCGGTCATGGTCGGTCTGCGCGTTGCGAGCATCGCCGCTCAACGATGGAAAGGCATCGCCGCTGAACAATGGGGAGGCGTCTCCACCGGGGGCGGCTCCACTCCGGCCACGACGCTCGCGATACTTATCGGAATGCATGTGGGTCTGGTGCAAAGCGGGGGCGGCGAGCTCGACTCGCGTCCGCTGGCCTCCTACGCGCCTGCAGACGGCAGCTTTGTTCCGGTGAAGGGCGATGGCGAGACAAAGCTCTGGCTCGGATTTATCGGCGATCCGGACGATTCGTTTCCGAGCATTGCCGCGACGTCGCCAATGACCGTTCAGGCCTCGTTCGCCATCGAGGCCATCTACGTCGGCGACCCGGTCGAGATCGACGAGGAAGACGACATCGACGAGGAAGACGAATGACAGTCCCGATGAAAGACTGGCCTGGCTGCAATCGCTGCGGCGTTGTCTACAATCCCGAGGGGGACGGCTGCGCGTGCCCACCTCGCATGAAAAACGAGCCGAACGAGCGCCTCAACTGCACCAACCTGCAGTGCCAACACCGGTGGAACCGCGGCTGGCACAACTACGGACCCGAGGATAATTTCTGTCCGAGCTGTAAGGAGCCGCTGGAGTCGATCCCGCGTCACGAGGGGCCGACCACGCCATGTACGGACTGCGACGGCGAGGGAGGCCGACAAGACGAGCCGCTGACTCAAGGCCGCAACGTGCCGATCTGCGAGACATGCCGCGGCCTCGGCGACGTACCACTGGAGGTTTGACGATGTTGACACGAGTCACAGTAGAGTTCAGTGGCGAAGCGTATTTGATTTTGGCGACGCTGATTCGACGGGCGCTTCCGACCGGGTCCGACCCCGACTTTGCGACCTACCCGCAAAGCCAAAAGGACGCGCTGGTCATACACCACGACCTGACGGAGGTTGACGGAATCTGCAGCGAGCCACGGTGCCGCGCGTCGGCGTGCTGGGAAGCCCACCGCTCGGTGCGAGCCAACTGGTAGCCGCCATGGGGAAGCGACCAAAAGCAAAGGGCAAGCGGAAAGCTAAATACCGACGGGACGCGCAGGCTTTCGCGCGCATCGGCGAAAAATACCGCCAGTCAGACGCCGAGATCGACGCAAATCACCGTCGGCTGCAGGCACTGTGGGCGGCAGACGAAAAGCGAGTGAAAAAACCAGCCATGAACCTCTTTGTGCCCGCCGCCGACCAATTCGAGCTCTTCAAGTCCGACGCCGTGGCTCTGCTCGAGCTCCTCGACTCAGACTCCGTGGACCTGGTCATCACAGACCCGCCCTACGAGTCGCTAGAAAAGCATCGGAAGGTCGGCACGACCACGCGGCTGAAGCACTCCAAGGGCTCTAGTAACGACTGGTTCGACATCTTTGCAAACGAGCGATTTCCAGCTCTGTTCGCTCAGGTCTACCGGGTGCTGAAGCGCAATCGTCACTTCTATCTGTTCTGCGACGCCGAAACGATGTTCGTCGCCAAGCCGCTGGCCGAGGCGGCCGGCTTCAAGTTCTGGAAACCGTTGGTGTGGGACAAAGTGGCGATCGGGATGGGCTACCACTACCGAGCTCGGTACGAGTTCATTCTGTTTTTTGAAAAAGGAAAGCGGAACCTCGTCAACAAGGGCACGCCTGACATTCTGACTCAAAAGCGGATCTGGGAGGGCTACCCGACAGAAAAGCCGGTGGAGATCTCGACGACGCTCGTTACGCAGTCTTCGCAGCCAGGCGAGCTCGTCGTCGATCCGTTTTGCGGCTCGGGCAGCGTTGGCGAAGCTGCAATCAATGAGTGGCGGCGGTTCATCGGTGGCGACACCTGCCACGAAGCGCTGTCGGCGACCTCTGAGCGGCTGACACAAGCGCTGGCGGTAAGAGGTGACGGCGTCCGGGCCTCGCGCGAAGATCCTTCGCGCGGTCGCGCAGGCCTGGGCGCCAACACCCAACAGGGGGACTGAATGGCCTACTGGAACAAGCAAGGCGAGCTCGTCGGCGAAACTACCGACCCGGAGTTCGAGCAGCGAATCCGAAAGCGGATGGACGAGACGACCGAGAGCTACAAGACGGCCTACATGCGCGTTCGCGCCGAGATGGTGCGCGAGGCCGCCGAGACCACCGAGCTGCGCCGCGATGGCGAGCTCATCCCGTCCCACCTGTGTCCGCGCTGCAAGGGGCGAGGCTGTCAGCACTGCCGCTGGGGCAAAGTCCCCGACGAACCTTGGCCGGGATGGCTCGACGTACCTCGGTCGGGATGGCTGCCGCGATGATGGGGCAATCGCACTGTTGGGCGCTGTGGACGTACCGATGCCACGGCTGTGACACGGACTGGAGCCACGAAAGGTGGGCGTCGATGCCTGCCCCCGACGTCTGTCCGGACCCGTCGTGCAAAAGCGTTGCCATCACTGCGCCGGTCGTCGTGGCGACGAAAGGCTCTACGCGGTCGTTGCCGATCGTCGAGACCATCCACGGGCGCCGGCAATCGGTCGACGGCAGCACGTGTCGTCCGACATTTTCGATCAACACCGAATCGAGGCGAGACGAATGAAGACCGAACACCGCCACGCGTGGCACAAGGCCGCGCACCACTTCGCGCGAGCTTTTGAGATTTTCAACGAGCTGGACGCGGCGATGCCGGCGGGGAGCGACGAGCAACTTCTTGCCAGTAGGCTGGCGACAGCCTCGCTCAGGTCCGGACTTCGCGCCGCCACCCAGGGGCATAAGGCCGAAGCTGCCACGCTCGGCATCGATCTTGATAGCTACGAGGAGCTGACCCTAAAACGTCGAGAGGCGCTGCAGGTGATGGACCTCGCCACCTCGGCAATGACACCGACAGAAATCCACGCGTATTTTTCCGGGACCTCCACGGTCGTCGAACCATTGTCGCCTGCAAAAACGACGAGCAAGCGGGTCAAGGATCTCGCCAAGGGCGACGTGGTCAAGACGCTAGGCGGAAGGTATGACAAGTTTGCGCCCACGTGGGGCAAGGTGCATCGGGTGGACGACAGACCCGCTGCGATACCTGGCAACGTCATCGTAGACCTCGTGGTGTCGAGCAACCTGGGCGACGTGCTCTTGCCGGAGCTCCGGGACCCCGACGCGTTCGTCGAAGTCTACCATCACCCCGCGCCCTGGGACTCCGCCGACGACGGGGGGCAGGCATGAAGCACGAAGAACCGCCACCGAGGCCCGACGATCCCACCACGACGGACGACGAAAAGAGGCGAGAGTTCGTCCCGTGCCCCGGGTGCAGCGAAAAGGAGGGAGTGGTGCACCTGTGCCCTTCCTGCGTCGACAATCGAGCCACGATCATCGACTTGCAAAACCAACTACAGCAGCAACGCGACGAGGTTCGCAAGGCGTTGGGGTGGTCGGGAGAGGCCAACTGGGCGGCAATGATGCTGGCGTGCCAAGGGGGCCACGAGGCCGACCTGCTTTTGATGCGCTGCGCAACCCTGCTCGGACTCGAGGCCTACGACCGTTTCCTTGTCGAGCTGCCCATCAACAAGCTGCAGGGCCAACTGACCGCATCCAATGGCGCCTTGGACGCCCTGGCCTCGGCCATGACGAAAAAAGGGGGCGACGACCAGGCTCTGCTAAAAAGCCTTCGTGCCTTCATCGACTACCACCTTGCCACGATAACCCCATGAGGGCCGCACGAAATCCCTGTCCGGTCGCCCACAAGGCGGTAAACCTCGCCGGCCGGCTTTGCCGGTCTGGCGTCCGGCCGACTGTCCACACGGAGCTGGCGTGACGAAACCCGTAAAAACGCCTGGCAACCCCTGGGGCCACTGCGACCAGTGCGGCGCGCCGTTCGTGGTTCAAAATGAATGGCACCGGTACTGCTGCGGCGTCTGTAGACAGCAGGCGCACCGGGGACGCCACCGCCCCCAGCGAAACTGCCCTGGCTGCAACCGCCTGCTCATCATCGGCCAGCCGCACCCCGAGCACGGCACCGTCAACGTGCGCACGCGATATTGCAGCCAGAAGTGCCGCATGGCGGTGTATTTGCGGCGTCGAAAGGGACGACTGCTGACCTGTCAAAACGAGGGCTGCCCACGACACGGCGTACCGATGGTCCACACCTACGACGCCGAGTCCGACAGCTGGAAGTGCCGGGGCTGCGGACAGCTACAGCCGGCCGACTGGTGACGAAACGCCCAAAGACTGGGCGGCAAACGACGGGAGACGAACTGTGACGTACAAGCCAAACCGCTGCCCACTGTGCGGGGAATTAGGTGGCCTCGGATCATCACAACGGAAGGTGCTGCAGTGCTTCATAGACGAGGTGCGTCGGACCGGGTGTCCGCCGCCGGTGACGGTCGTCGAAGACCTAACGGGGATTGGCTCGTACACGAAACAAGTCGTGCGATTGCTGCTGGAAGCCGGCTACCTCGCCCAGCCGTACCCACGGGGGCCGTACCTCCCGGTCAAGGACGCGAACGGCGAGCTGATAACGCGCGATCAAAAGGCGATGGGCGAGCAGTGAACATGAAAAACGACGAACAGCACGTCTGGATTCTCTACGAGATGCCCCGGTGTCACATCTTAGGCGTCCGCTGCGGACCGTTAAAACGGGTTTGCGCGCGTCGCGCGGACGATGGCGAAACCGTCGGCGGCCGCGAAGCCCAGCCTGGCGACTACATCCTTGATGATCCGAAACGTGGGATGTCGGTGTTCGGGGCCCAGCTGTTCGAACTGCTGTTCGTCCCCGTCGGTGACGCCACAAGCCGCTAAGCGTACGCAAAGGGTCATTATCGTACTCAAGGGTGAAGAGAAGTGGCACGACCTAAACGACCGAAGAAGCTCCGCGTCAATCTCGAGATGAGCCCAGCCCAAAAGGCCAGGCTGGAAAACTGTCGCGTCCTTGGTGACTGCGATTCGTTCGTCGAGACCGTTCGTCGAGCGCTCGTGTTGTACGAACACGTGCTCGAAAACAGAGTGGTTTTGGTTAGTGTCGGAGACGACGGCGTCGAGCGTAAGGTTTTGGTCATTTAACAACAGAGCGTTGACCGTGAAAACAACATGAACTTCGAAGACATCAAGGACGACGCGCGGGCGTTCGATCCGACAAGAAACCTTTACGCGACGCTCGGAGTCCAACCGGGCTCCAAGCGGCTTGGCCGCGAATACTTCTACGTTCGTTACGACGGCGAGGAGTTTTGTCTTGTGGCTTGGCGGACGGCGACGGGCCGATGGCAAGCGTGGGAGCGCGAGGGCCGACCCACCGACCAGAAGGGCTTTGAAGCCTGGATGCGCGGGCTCATGGTGACGCAGCGACGACCAGCCAGCCCGAGCTCTGTCCCGCCAGGCGCAGGGGGAGCGAAATCGTGAAAACAAGACAACAACACTGCAAAGATCTCGAGGCGCACGCCCCGCGCCTGAACTGGACCGTCGCCGAGGGCACACTACAGGCCGAGTCCGGCGATTTCGACCTCGTTATTCGGACCCAGAGCTTCGCGGCCTTAGACCACTACGTCTACTACGCGACGCTCTGCATCGACCCGAGCGGCTGGGGGATAACAGGGAGCGTTGAGCTGACAGGATCTTCATTTACGACGCCGGCGGCGGCCTTCGACGATATACGCAAAAGGCTGGCCGCACTGCTGCACGCCGATCCCGGACCGATGCGAATCGGCAAATGAGGGGCCGACCCAAAACCGCCAAAGAGGGGCGCACCAAGGGCTTGCAGTACCGACCAAAGCCGAGGCCGCCAAAACCCCTTTGCGAGGAGTTCATGGTCGACCACATGTTCTTTGACGCCGACAGGGACGTCTTTTGCGGTCTCGTGTTGACGGCGGAGCTGATCGAGGACGCTTTTAGCACGCTGCCCGGGGTGAGCCACGCGCAGTCAGGCATGGTCTTTTTGGTGTGGCTGGCCGACGCCGACAACTTCGCTGACTACATGGTAATAGGCCACGTCGCCCGGCACGGCGGTCTCAACTTCGAAGTGGGCGGCAAGGCCGCCTATCAATACCTTGAGACCCTGCTGCGCACGGCGCGTGAGCCGATCGAAGTCCGGCCGAGATGTTGGCGTGGCAACGCGGGGGTTGTCGCCCATCTCGGCGGTTTCGATGGGATGTGCAGGCGAAAGTGCGGCGCGGCCCACGCCACGTGCGCGGACGACGACAGCCCGATTTGGCAGCGCGGCGACGAGTTCGAAGGACAATACCAGGGGTTGCCTCTTACCGGGCTCGTGCTGCACTGGGACGGCGGGCCGTCAGTGTTGGTGAGCTTTGACCGATCGACCACCACGACCGCCCAGGCATTCCCCTGGCGTCACCGGGCCAACAGTTCATTTCCCGTTCCGTGGCAGGCAATGACCACGTGGCGCCGCATCGAGGTCGACAATGACTGACCAAGCCTGTCAACAAGAGACGGCGGACTACGCAATGGCGGTGTTCGACGCAACCTCGGCCAACGAGCTCCTGGCCATCGTTCGTGAGCTCAAAACCAGCGAGCACACCTGGTCGACGTGGCGCGCCATGTGCTCGGCGCTCGATAAGATGCCGCGCAACGACCTCGTCGTCGCCCTCGACTATGCGGCAGAGTGGTTGCAGCAAGCGCCGCAGTTCGTCAAAGGCAGATGGCGCCACAGACGCAACCGGAGGGCGGCGCGAGCTCCGTTCGTTTGGGCAGCTGGGCGCGGAGTACTCGGCCTCATCGACAAGCAAGCCAACCTTTCGAACTGGGCCCCGCTTCATGCCGTCCTGACGCGCCCGCAGGCCTTCCGCACCGCGCTGCAAAGCGTTTTAGAGGAATGCGAGCGCTATCGGCCGCGCCGCACGACGCTTTTGCCCCAGCCAGCGGCGGCCTTAGCTACCGACGTGCTGTACCAGATGGCCAAAAAACGCCACGACAAAGGCGTCGGCACACTCAAGTTCAGACTCGACGTCGGCGCCATCTCAATCGGCAGCCGCGCGCCTGTCATAACGGGCGTCGGCACGCGCTGGGCCAACGAGATGGCCGCCGCCAGGTCGCACGCCATCACGGTGTGCGACGGCTACGTCGAGGTAGACTGGCTGAAGGCTCGACGACGAAAAAAACCGGACAGGGGGGGCCTCATCTACGCCACCGTCACCGCCGACAACGAAAAAAACGTCAGTTTCGCGCCGTCGAGAGACTTTGGCGCCGTGACCAAAAAAGGCCGAATTCGTTTTCGCGCCTGGCGTTATTCGAGCCACCGAAGAATCGAGCTCCACCACCGGGAGGCCGAATCGGCCATCGCAATCGTCGATGAAATCGTCCAGCGGGTCTACCAAGCCGACTGGAGTGGCATCGACCGCTACGAGTGGAGCCGGGCCCAGGCGGCCGCGTACGTGGCACTGCATGTGCGCGACGACGACTTCGACGCGCTGACGACCTTGTTTGCAAGTGTTATCGACGGTCTCGACATCGATGAAACAAGAGAGGAGTACGTGATCGAGTCGCTGGTCGACTTCGCCCAGGGCGCGTTTTTAGACAAGCCGATGCCAGTGGTGATCGCGCGTCGTCTCGCCCAGCTCGAGGCTCAGGTCGTCGAGGTGCAAGCATGACCGGCGCTGACGTTAAGAAAATCCGCGCCGACCTCGGACTGACCTGCGTGGAGCTCGCCTCGGTGCTCGGCGTGCACCCCTCGACGGTCTTTCGCTGGGAGGCCTCATCGGCCGCGCTGGCGCTCGATCCCTCGAGCACTCGTTTGTTGTCGATTGCCGCCTTTGGGCTGGTGTCCAAAGACGGTCGCCAGTGGGGCGAGCAGATCAAAGGCGCCTTGGTGCTCAAAGGCAGTGCCTACGCCCTCTACATCCTGCTGCGGGGCGTCTACGGCGAAGGCGTCGAACCCAGCGTGACCGGCAAGTCGTAACACGAGCTCGCGATGACGACTTTGCCTGCAGCTAAACTCGTAACACGACGTCGCAATTTCGAGCGTGACGAGTCTGCCCAAAGTCGTAGCCCTCGAGGCCAGCGACGACATGAACTCGTAGTGTCCTCGAGGACACTACGACTTGAAGAGAAAAACGATGGGATACAGCCTGTACCAAAGAGACGCCGCCGGCGGATGTCTGACCTGTGGCAAGCCGTTCGAAGCGTACGGAGAGCACAAGAAGTATTGCTCGACGAGCTGCAGACAGGAGGCGTACCGAAATCGGGTTCGCGAGCGGAACAGGGGCCCAGAACTTCAGGACCTCATCAAGTACTACGAAAGTTCACTGAAGCGCACCAGGGCCGAGCTCGCCGAGTGGGAGAGGCGAAAACGTGCCAGGATAAAAGCGAAATCCAGCGGCAACTCGTAGCGACCAGGTCGTGTCTACGACTTTGCTAAACTCGTAGTGTCGCCGGCGACACTACGACTTGCCTGCACAGGAGATGGACAGAGATGAACAAACGACTGATCAAAGCGCGAAAGCGATTGGGGCTGTCCCAGCGCGACGTCGCCGACGCTCTCGGGCTGCACGTGATGCGCGTCAGTGATCTCGAAACTGGACGAGAGAGCGCTTTCAACCTCGACGGCCAGTGGCGGGCGCCCGCAGTGGCGATCGCGGAGCTCTACGGTCAAAGCTGCCAAGACCTTTGGCCGCCGTCGCAAAAGCAGCGGCGCGAGATTGCCATCGAGGTCCGCGGCGAGGCCGAACAGAGCCAGGTCAGTCCCGACGAGTTGACCGAGGTCGTCGCCCCATCGCCCCTGCGAAAGCTGACCGAGTCTGCCCTCGACGCATTGAGCGACAAAGAGCGAAGTGTGCTCGCGTTGCGCTTCAAAAAGCCAAACCCATAACAGTCCAGGTCGCCTACGAGTTGCCGGCAACTCGTAGCGCCTCCGGAGGCACTACGAGTTGGCCAAAAAGAACAAAGGCCGGACTCGTTTTTGAGCCCGGCCCCGTCCGTGTAGTCAGTGTCGGGATGTCCCAACGCCGTCCGTTATGCCACTGTGCTCGGCGCGTAGCTCCTCAGCCCTGTACCGGCACGGTCCAAATACACTACACCCCTTCCCCAGCATGTTCAATCAACATAGAAAAACAACCTTTGACCGCGAGTGGCGGGACGCGGACGATGACCACGACCCATGGAGGGGCGAGGTGATCAGCACAAAGGCCGTGATTTTGCAGATGCTGACCCACGGGTCGCAGTACGGCGGCCAAATACAGGCCCGAGCACGCAAGGCTTCAAAAGGAAGAATCAGGTTGGACGCCGGCAGTCTTTATCCGGCCCTGCACGCGCTGCAGCAAGACGGCTATCTCGACGTGCACGAAGAGCCGGCCCCGCCAGGGCGAGGCGGCCGGACGCGCCGCTACTACCGCCTGACGAAGGCGGGCAACGATGCCGCCGCGACCAACCGGGCCACCGTCGCGGCGCTTTTCAAGATAGCAGGGGCCGAGCCCGACTGACGTCCGGTAGCCGGTCAGGCGGTAAACCTCGCCTGGCCGTCCGACGGCCAGGTGTGCAGCGGCTTAAAGAAACGTCTGGCGGTACTGAAAACCACACAGGGCACAGATCTGCTCGCCCCGCCAGGGCCGACCGCACCCGGGGCAGTTGCCCCCCGCCTCGCCATAGGCTACCAGCGACGTGCGACACTTTTCACTGCAGCACCCGTCGTAGGGGTCGTCTTGCGGTACTTCTTCGCCACGACAGTGCTGACAGGAAACTGCCGTGATCCTTTTGCGCGCCGTCCGCGCCTGCATGACTGGCGATTTGTGGCGATCAGGCCACCTGTTCGAAACCACATTCTTGCCGGCGGCGCGGGCCCGCGCGGCCCGCGCCCGGCATGAAGCACCGCAGTATATCCGGCGGCTGGCCTTCGCCGCAGAAACGTCGAACGACTGTCCGCAAATGATGCACCAGCGCTTTTGAGACTTTTGAATGTGCTGGTGGTGCTCGCGGATCGCCTGTGCCTCGCGACATTCTTCGCCGCAGCATCCGCAAAAAGGGTCGTCCTGCGGCACCTCGTTGATCCGGCAGTTTTGACAAGAAACCGTCGTGGCCACGGCGCTCGGCGCCGTAAACGCCCCCACGCTAGGTGACTCGGCGCCGACAGGGGCCGCTGGGGCATCCGCGCTGGCGCGCTGAGCGTGCGCTCGGCACGAGTTGCCGCAGTATTTCCTAGGGCGACCACGACCCCCCGCAGAGATTTCCAACGGCCGTCCGCACTGGGCGCACGTCCGTTTTTGAACCTCTGTATTAAGATCGCTCACAAAAAACCTCTTGTAATACTGATCGACGTGACCATACCATAACGCGATCGCGTCATATATCACGTGCGATCGCGTAACGTACGCACCGAATAACGATCGCCTGTTGTGCCCGCTTGGGCACAAGGACGAGAGCAGACGATCGCAAAAAGGTGCGACGCCCCGCGGGAGAGTCACAAGCTCTTTAATCCCGCGAGGCGTCAGGCTAGAACAGCCGGGGCGGAGTGTAGCACATCGGCTCTTGGCAATGAGACGCAGATGCGTCTGAGGTGCATTTTTGCACTTGCCGCCAGAGTTGAGCGAGGCCGCGGCGCGGTCGGTGGACGTAAAGAGCCGCTGGACCGCACTGTGCAAGGAAGGCGTTTCCGATCGGTACGCCAAGCGCTACGTCTGGCCCCTCGACGCCGGGACAGCCTTCGGCGAGCAAAATTTCATCCAGTGGGTAAAGCGTTGCATCAGGGCCCGGGGCTACCCGGTCCGGCTGCAGTGGCGTTGCGACGCCACCGGAGACCTGATCGTCGATGGGACGATCTGGGATTCCGGTGACGACATCGACGCCGAGGGCGCACCACCCACGCTCGCCGAGGCGCTGTTTCCGGCCGACGGGGAAATCGACCTCGGGCCAGGCGACCCCGATGTGCCGACAAGCTCGTTCGAGCGCGGCGTTGCCATGTTGCTGGAAAAACCCGACGTCACCATGAAGGCGCTGGGGACAATTTTCGAATTTTTCGGCTCGTTTCGAGCAGGCCCCGACGAGCTCATGATGAAGCAAATGGCCGAGCACTCGGCGGCCGCGTCGAGCGCGGCGATAAAAAATACGCTCGAAGAGATCTTGCTCAAGCAGGGCTACGAGGTCGACGAAGACGGAGAGGTAAACGCTCCCGAAGGTTGCGAGCGCGACGTCGAGACCGACGTCTCCGTCGCGGCCGAACTTGAGTCTCCACAGCAAGACGACGAGCCGCTCGAAGTTGCCGAGCCGCTCGAAGTTGCCGAGCCGCTCGAAGTTGCCGAGCAGCTCGAGGACGACGAGCAGCTCGAGGACGACGAGCAGCTCGAGGACGACGAGCTCGAGGACGGCGAGCTCGAGGACGGCGAGCAGTTCGAGGACGACGACCAGGAGCTCGCCGACCAGCCGCTCGACGACCAGGAGCTCGACGCCGACGAAGTGTTCGAGGCGGACGACGCCTGTGGCGATGACGCCCGGCTCGAGGCCCGCGACAACGTCAGGCCGATGGTCCATCTCGTCGAGGGCGATGCACCGGACGACGACCCGGTCCAAGAAGACACCGAAGTCTACGCGGAGGCCTGAGAAGTGGCGTTGAATCTAATCAGGCTCAGCGACGAGGCCGAGACGCTGAACAACGTCGAGCTCGCCGAAAAGGCCAACGTTGCCGTCGAAATGTGCGCGAGCTGGGCCGCAGATGTCGAAGCGCTCCAAGAAGAAGAGGCGTGGGACGTCTGGGACATCTTCAATCCGGTCACGAAGGTCACCAAAACTCTCGATTGGGCCGGGGGCGGCTCTGACGAGCTCAACGCCGCCAGGCAGACCCATGCCGACTGGTGCAAGCTGGCCGGCCTGTACGCGCGGGAGTCAGCGCGACGGCGTGCCGCTGACCCGACGATGGCCGACACTGAAGCCGAGGTTGCTGCCGAGCTCGAAGAAACGCGCGAAGAACACAGGGCCGAGGCCCGCCGCATTGAAGGGGAATGGGCAAGCCATTACGGGGCATTGGGTGCGCCTTTGGCCGCTGCGGTCGAGACTGTCAGCAGGGTTCCAGGGGCGGTAGCGGAGGAGACAATGGGCTTTTTTGGTCAAATTAGAGAAAACATCTTCGGCGTCTTCGGGCTTGCCTCCGACATGCCGGTCGAGGCGCGAATCGTCGGGCTGGTGCGGCTGGTGCTGGCGGCCGTCGCCATCTACCTCGTCTATCTTGGCGCCAGCCGGTTTTTAGTCGCCGGCACTGCCGTCGCAGAACGTAGCGCCGAGCGCGGAATCAAGGGGCTCGTCGAGCTCAAAGACATGCCGATTCCGGGAGCTTAACTATGGCGCTGCAGCAGTGGACATACGACCCCGCCAAATGGCCCCCCAGCTTTGGGCGGTTGTGGCTGTGGACGATGTTTTCTGAGCGCGCGCACCATGACCGGGTCCTGTCAGTCGCCGCCGAGATCGGCGCCACTGACATCATCGTCCTGCTCAACGATTCGCCCAAAAGCCAACCCGCTTTTGGTCTGCGTCCAAATCGTGACACGACCCTCGAGCTGGCAAAAAAAGTCCGGGGCGCCGGGCTGTCCTACCACATGTCGAGCTGGCTCGATCCGAGCGCCGAGTACGTCAATCGAGCCGCTGGCGAGCTGTCCGAGCTCGCCGAGGTGACAAAAGCCACCTCGCTGTGCATCGATGCCGAGGGCGAATACCGACTGCGAATTCGAAATCATCTGCAGTTTGTCGCCGAGACCATCTCGCCAGCTTTTGCCGGCTTCCCGGTCCCGATCGGCGTGACGTCGTTTGCCGGGCTGCCCGGCGAGATCGCGTCGCTGCTGGCCTGGGCCGTCGCCGAGCACAACGGCTACGGGATGCCCCAGGTCTACGGGACTTTGTCGGACCCGCCGCAGGAATGGCAGCACAACAGGGCCGTGTATCCCGACAGAATCGCGGCCATGGGCTGGCGCACCTGGTCGAAGTTCACTGACCGCCTCGTCGCCATCGTCGCCGCTTACGGTAACCCCCATCCTGGCTTCGACGTCGCCAGCGCGCTCGAGGCCCAGCTGTCGCGAAGCGAGTACGAAGGGTTTAACGAGGCCGCCGTGTGGACCGAAGAGTCCATCGTCGGCGGCGGACAAAGGGCCACGACCCGCAGGGAGGTGCTGTCCGAGCTCGACATCACCGGCAAAAACACAGTCATCGACGATGGGACGAGCCTGGTCAAGCCGCTGGTGATCGGCGGCGGGGTCGCGGTCGCGTCGGCCGCGACGTATCGGTGGTGGGGGCCCTGGATTGGCAGGGCCTGGCGCGCCGTCAGGGGGGCTTGATGGGCTGGTACACCGACGCAAAAAAAAGGGTTGTACGCACCGCTAAAAAAGGCGGCCGACTCATCGCGGACAACGCTGGAAAGGCCGTCCGCGCCTATGCCGTGCTCCAGACTGGCTTAGTGGCGACGGCCGCCTGCGTGCCGATCGCTGGACCCGCTGCGCCGGCGTGCGGACTCACGGCCGCCGTGGCCGCTGATGCAATGCTGGGAGATGCCCTGGAGCGCGGAGTAGGGCGCGCGATCGGCGCGGGCGTCGGCGTGGCTGGAAGGCAGTGGCGGCGCGAGGGGAACGACGATGGGCCCCCGCCGGAAATGATAACCACGGTCGCCGGCGAGACCCCGCAAATAAAGGGCGTGAGCGGGCAATACGAGGCACCCGAGCGTGTCTCGCTGGTCAAGCGGCCAGGACCCGCCCGCGCCGTCGTGATTACCGCGGGAGTCGTCGCCGCGGCGAGCGCCTTGGCGCTGCTTGTGTTGCAACGGACCGGGCGCCTGTCCAGGAGGACGTAAATGGGTTGGTACACAGACATGAAAAAGGGCGCGCGCGGATTCGGCCGGGCTCTTTTGGGCGGCAAGGTCGCGGGGGCCAAAGAACCCGAGTGTCCGATCGGCACCGTGTTGACTCCCACCGAGGGGCTCCAGTGTCTGTCGGACCTCGTGCTTGACGCGGAGACGGGCGACCTCGTCACCGATCTCGAGGCCGCCAGACGTCAAGAGGAGCGCCAAGGGCAGGGCGCCCCGCCGCTGGTTTGGGACGAGGCGGCCGAGGAGTGGGTCGCCAACGAAGAGCTGCAGCGCCGGCGGCGACAACGCCAGCAGGCCGCCGCGCAAGAGGCTGCCTCGGTGCTCATCCGTCCCACCCACGAAGCGCTCGCCGCACCCACCGACGGCACCGACGAGGCCCTGCTGACCCCGTTTGCTCGTTTCTTCGACCCAACGGGACGCGAGTGGGTCGAGCAGATCGAGTACGAGCAGCGACAGCAGGAACGGATGAGGATGGCGGACATTGTCGGCCGCACGCCCCTGGCCCGTCGCCCGTTGCCGACCCTGTCGCCAGCGTCGCGCGTCAAGATCTCGATCACGGACCAAGGCGTGGCAACCATCGACGGCAAGAGCGCCTCAGAAGTCCTGGCGGACCCCGAGCAAACCGAGGAGGCGATGCAGACGTGGTGGGAAGGCCTCACCGGGGCCTTGCGGCGAGCCGATGGGAGCTCGGCACGACGCCGAGCACTCATTGTCGCCGTCATGATCGCCATCGTCGTCATCATCATCCGACTAATCATCCAACGACGGAGGGGGTAAGTCATGACGACCTACCGCGGAAGAGTGACGGCCCCAAAGGTGATGGGAGACAGAACAGGGGCAAGCGGGCCCCTCGTTATCACGGTCCCGGACACGCCGGGGCGCGTCACCGGCAACCTGAAAATAGGTGCAAAGCCGGCACAAGCGTTGACTGGCTTTGTTGGCACGTACGAAGGCCGCGACGGGTTCGAGGCCAGCGGACAAAATACTCGCGGCGAACACCTGGGCGCCGAGGGCACGGTCCACATCTCCGTTGTGCTGCGCGGCACAAAAGCGCCGGACGGCCAAACGGTCGCCGGGACGGTCTTTGCCCTCATCAACGGCGTCGAGCAACCCGAGTGGACGTTTGCGGCCGCGGCCGCTGGCGCACACCTTCCCGACGCGCTGGGCCCTGGCGACGGGAGCCTCGGAGTCTTTGCAGGGCAAGAGGCGGCATTAGCACCGATCGACGAACAGGAGCCGGGACTGCTGTCCCGAGTTTGGCAAGGAACACCGGCCATTTTAACAGTCGCTGCGGGCGTCGGTACCGCCGTACTAGGCGGCCTCTACTGGTTCAAGTGGCGCAAGTAGGAGCAGGAAGAAATCATGGCAACGAAAGCACAAAAAGAAAGAGCAAAGCAGAAACTCCTCCATCGAGGCGGCATCGCGCTGCTCAAGGCCAGCGGGTCGGCGGTGATGGGCGCAACCATCGGCGTCGTCGAAGAAGCGGCCGGCGAGCGAGCCGCCCTTGGCACCAAGGCGGTGATGGCGGCGGCTGGGTTGGCCTCCGAGATTCTCGTCGACCCCGAAAAGAACCCCGCTTTGGCCGAGATCGGCAAGTCGGCGCTGCACAGCCCGATCACCGTCACCGCCTACGAGGCCGCCAAGTCGGGCACCCGAAAAGGTCTCGACATGAAGGCCGAGCACGACCAGAAAAAGCTGATCGATGCAGTCAGGCGGGACATGGAAGCCGACCCGCGCACGTCGAAGAAAAACGGTGTCAACGGCGTCAGTGACGTGGTCGAACAGCCTGCGCAAAAGCGCCGACAGCGCAAGCAGCGGCTGGCGACTAACGCGGACGAGACCGAGACCGAGACCGAGACCTGACGACACCGGGGTGAAAAGTGGGCCGATATATTACGTGGACCGTCCGGATGAACCGGACCGAGGAGGAAGGCCGATCGGTGTGGGACAACTGTCCCTTCGCCGAGGGGTTAGAAATCTATCTCCACGTGTTGGATTTGCCACGGATGGCGGTCCGCATCGGCCAGTTCAAGGCCCGCCAGCCAAAGTCCAACGTCGTGACCGGCCCGTCGCCACTCGACCTGCCGGGCCCCTCGAAGTTCGTCAACGGCCCGTTGGTCAAAACAGGGCCGTGGCCAGGCGACGACTGGCCGATCACGAAGGGCTGCAACCTGGCGGTGATTCCGGCCTGGGAGCTGTCTGCTCCGGTGACGCTGAGCGTCGATAGGCCAAGGCCGACAGCGACATCGAACGAGGGCGTGGACTGTCGCACCCTCGACGAGGTCTCTGTCTTTGTCGCGTCCCTTTCGGCCGTGTTCGCCGACGCCATACGGGTCTTCGTCTGGGTGCGGCATCCGACCGGTCTGTGGACTCAGCCAGAAGGGAGCACAGCGCCTGCCAGCGGCCCGTCGACACGGATCCTCGTCAACACCAAGGCGGCCGACCGAATCTACGCCCAGGTGGTCTACACCACGCCGATCACCGCCCCCTACTCGATCGCCTACGGTCGATTGACCTCGCCAGCACAGCAGTTCGCCGGCGTCCCGAGCGCCATCGAGCTCGAGCCCCTACAGGTGCGCTTCGGCGCTGTCGAGGCCCCAAAGGTCTTCCAGCAGGAAGGCTTCAAGCTCGACCCCTTCGCAATGACCAAGCCACCGGAAATCGGAGCGTAGCGACATGAACCACCCAAGCAATGGCCAGCCCGCAACAGACCCCGTCGATGGACTCGTCGTACAGCTCCAAGGTCTCATCGGCGGTCTGATAAACCAGGAGGACCTCCCGCCGACCCGCGGCCTACAGTCTGGCTACGCCGAGACCGGAATGTCGCCTGGCAGCTGCGAAAACGCGCTCGTCCCCACGCACTGCCTGCGCACTGTTTCTCAGCGCTCGCTGAGCGCCCCGGTCAACTTCCTCGGGTCCCCCGTCCACATCCCGGCGGGCACCGATGTGTTCGCCGCGCTGGTGACGGCGCCTGGTACCGGCTGCCTGCCGGGCGTTGGCACCGGAGGCACGGCGCCTATCGTCTTTCACGACGCCAACGTGCAGGCGCAAAGGCAGCGGGTGGACGAGCTGGTGTTGTGGGGCGCGCGGGCCGAGTTGTCGGTCCAGGCCCAGGCGGGCCTTGGCGGGGCAGTGCCCTTTAACCAGGGCGAGTACGTCAACTCGGTCCGGGACTTCATGCTCGACTACATTGTCTTCAGGGTCTTTCACACGTCGGACCGCAACGAGCCGTGGGTCGATTCGACGCCCCTGCGCTACCTCCATCGCAAACCAGGCAATTTTTTGGCGATGCCGCCGGTGCTGTGGAAGGACCGCGATCCGCGCATGGAGCTCGACGTCCGAGTCGCAGACTTTGGCGCGGCTGCAGGAGCCCTGCCAACGGTGCAGCTCGGCTCAATCGATATCGACGCCCAGGCGTCGATCTTGTTCGAGACCTTGTGGATCCCGAACCCCGACTACTGCGGCTCTTATTGGCCCGGTACGATCTGCCCGAAAAAACACGTCGCCAACATGCCTGGCTACGTCGGCAAGTAAGACACGTCCGGTTGCCCCACAAGGCGGTAAACCTCGCCTGGGAAGGCATCCGACCCAGGTGTGCAGCGAATCGAAGACGACAAAAAAAAAGGAGCAACGGACGATGACCAACGAAAGACGAGAGATCGAGCAGCGCGCAGGGGCCTACATTGGACTGAGCGAACCGCGACAATACCCACCGCCATACGCCCTGCAGGAAGGGCGAAGATCTCGTGGCGACGAGTTTTGCGAGTGCGTCGTCAACCCCACGCACTGCTTTCGCACGGTCTCTCAGCGGTCACTCAACGTGCCGACGACCTTCGCCTCGGCGATCATCGTCACCCCCAATATCCCCGCCGGCGGCCTCATTTTTGGCAGCCTGTTTTTGGGAGTGACCGGCTGCCTTGGCGGCCAACTCAGCGGCGGCCCTGGCCTTGTCTTCAACGACGCCAACGTGCAAGCCCAGCGGCAGCGGATCAACCAGCTCGTGCTCTACGCAATCAGGGCGGAGGTGACGGTCACCCTGATCGACGCCTCTCCAGTAGCGGCGGGCGCGATCGATGTCTCGACAATCCAGTCGCGCGTCGAGGCGATGGCCTACGACTACCTAGCTCTGAAGGTCTATCACACGGCCGACCGCAACGACCCGTGGATTGACAACACAAACCTTGGCTACTTCCACCGTCCCAAAGGAGTGTTTTTGCCGATCCCTCCCGTCAAGTGGATCGAGCGCGATCCGGCGATGGAAATCCTCGTGACCTCGCCGACGTTTACCGCCGGCGTCAATATTGCGCCCGGCGCGGCCAACACGGCGCCCCTGTTGCCTTCGCCTCGCGATCTCAACGCGTCGGCCACCGTCGTCGTCGAATGTCTCTTCGCGCCCGATCCCGAGGTGTGCCCCGAAATCTGGGCCGGGATGCTGTGCCCGCCAGGGGAAATAGGAAACACGCCCGGCTACACGGGCCACATCCTGACCGCCAAACGATAATCGAAAGGGCCGTCTGTTAGGACGTCCGCCAGCCGATAGGGGTCGATGATGACAAAGAAACGCACGAAAAACCCAAAGCCAAAAGGCTTCATCATCGGCTGTCGATGCCCCCTGGCTGACGCCGATGCCAAGCTCGACGAGCTCAACCGCGACGAAACTCGCAATCGCGTCTGGAAGAGGGACACGGCGACCGGTCGCGGTCGTGATGCGGAAGCACAAGGCTTCGCGTTTTTGTACGCCGTCGAAAAAAAGCCGGAAGCGCCCCCAAAAAAAGACGACAAGCGGGCCGAGACCTCGACTTCCAAGACCGGCGGTGACAGCGCCGAAAAGAAGCTCGAGACGGGCGGCGACGGCGCCGAAAAGAAGCCCGAGACGGGCGGCGACGGCGCACAAAAGAAGCCCGGCGACAAAGGTTCCAAAAAGGACGCTAAGGGCCCCGGTGCGCCCGCCAATGACGCCAAGGGCGGCACGGCCAAAACGCCACGCAAGGCAGCGAAGAAGACCACGAAGTAGCCAAGGAAACGACGATCGATGACTAACGAAAGACGCGAAATCGAGCAGCGGGCGGGATCAGTTCCGGGTCTGTCCGACTGGCGAAACTACCCGCCGCCCCACTCGTTTCAGGAGGCCCGGCAGCGACCAAGGGGGAGCGGGCTGTGCGAATGCGTTGCCAACCCGACGCACTGCTTTCGCACCGTTTCTCAGCGCAGTCTCAACGTCCCAACGACGTTTGCGTCGAACTTCGTCGCGGTCCTTGGTCCAGGCACCGACATCTTTGCAAGCCTGTTCGCCAGCGCGACTGGCTGCCTTGGCGTTCAGGCTTCCGGTGGACCGGGCGTCATCTTCAACAACGCCAATAACCAGGCACAGCGCCAGCGAATCAACCAGCTCGTGCTCTACGCAATTCGGGCCGAGGTCGTCGTCGAGCTCATGGACGCCGAGCCAGTGGCGGCCGGCTCGATCGACGTCTCGACAGTGCAGCGACGCCTTGAAGACATCGCGTATTCATACCTGGCGCTGAAGGTCTACCACACGTCGGACCGCAACGACCCGTGGATTGACAACACGAGCCTCGGCTACTTCCAGCGCCCGCGGGGAGACTTTTTGCCGATCCCTCCGGTGAAGTGGATCGAGCGCGATCCGGCGATGGAGATTCTTATCTCTTCGCCATCATTCGTCGCTGGCGTGCCAAACGCGCCAGGCGCCGGCACCCCGCCGCCATTCATCACGCCACGAAACATCGAGGCGCAGGCGTCGGTGCTCATCGAATGTCTGTTCGCGCCCGACGCCGACGTCTGCCCCGAGATTTGGGCAGGGGTGCTGTGCCCGCCAAACGAGATAGGAAATACGCCCGAGTACGAGGGCCAAATCGTAACCGCCAGACGCTGACGACAAACCGCGAGCACTGAAGCCACGCGCCAGTTGCCGCAAGCCAAGACGAGGAAGGAACAATGCCAGGACGAAACGGCAACTACAGCCAGGAACAACACATCCTCCAACAGGCGGAGGGCGTCATCTCTGGCGTGCAAGCCATGATGGCCAAGCCGGTCCAGCAGGGGCGCGTTTACCCCGGCGGCGTCCGGGTCAACGGCAAAGACCTGTGCGACTGCGCGATCAACCCGACCCACTGCTATCGTACGGTCTCTCAGCGCAGTTTGAGTGTGCCGACGCGGTTTTTGTCTGCGATCGCCGCCGTGCCAAACCTGCCCGCCGCGGCCGACATCTTCGCCGCGTTGTTCTACGGGACGGCCAGTGCAGCGTTAGGCCTGCAGGTGCCCGGCACGCCCGGCGTCATCTTCAACGACGCCAATGTCCAGCTGCAGCGCCAGCGGGTCTACAACCTGGTGCTGCTAGCGATCCGTGCCAACGTCACAGTGTTGCTGTCGGACGCCGAGCCGGTCGCGGTTGGCGCGATCAACGTCTCCACGCTGCAAAGCCGGCTCGAAGAGCTGGCAATGGAGTACATCAATCTGAAGGTCTACCACTCGTCCGACCGCAACGATCCCTGGATCGACAACACCAACCTGCAGTTTTTCCAAAGAGAGCCGGGCGACTACCAACTCGTCCCGCCGGTGATGTGGATCGACCGCGATCCGGCCATGGAGCTGAACATCGCGGTCGCCGAAGGCGGCGTCGCGGGCGCCGGAAGCGGCTTCGGCACGGCACCGGTCTACACGCTCCCCCTTCGCGATCTCGAAGGGGTCGCGTCGGTGACGGTCGAGTGCCTGTTCATCCCCGACCCCTACTCCTGCCCGGACCTGTGGCCAGGTCAGCTGTGTCCCCGGGACATGATCGGCAACACGCCGGACTACTCGGGCAACATTATCTCGGCCAAGAGGGCGATCAAAAGGGTGTGACCCATCGACCCGCCGGCGCCGTCGGCTCGCTCTCGCAAAGAAGAGCCCATGGCGCCGGTCGGGACCTTTTCGCTTCCGCTGCGGTTGAAGCGCTCGGGATGTAACTGTTGTCGAGGGTCGCGACGTGCCAGAAGAAATCCGAGTAGGACACATCCAGCGTTTCGCGATGGGCACGCTGACGAACCCCAACGGCGCCCCGTCCGGACCGGGCGTAGGGTTTCCCTGCGCAGAATACCCGTGGGCGTTGCTGCGAATCGTCGCCTCGGTCAACGTCAGCTACTCATTGCGTGTCTACACCTTCGAAAACGAAACTGGTAACGACTGGATCGAAGACCCTTCCGAGCGGCAGACGCCGGCAGTGGGCGAAGATTACACGCGCTACTTCTTCGTGCACGGGGCAGACAAGATCTACATCGAGTTCACGGCGATTACCGGCGGCAACGTCATGCCCTTTGTGAGCCTTTCATGAGCCTTGGCGTCCCCATGGGCCGGTGGATGGCCCACACGTACACCAGCGCGGCCTCGGTGCTCATCGGCGGGCTCAACGACGGCGCGTTGTGGATCCTCATCGAGGGCGGCAAGCCGGTGGAAGCCGGCATCTGGCCGCAGGTGCCAAACGGGGGAGGCGGGGGAGATTGTGCAGGGGGGCCGGCGCTGTTCGCGATCAACAACCCCGGCACCCAACAGCAGCTCGATATTCAAGCCGGCGCAGGCGGCCCGCTGACGGCCGTCGCGGGCGTCGGCTTCGTAATCCAAAACCCGGTGTAGGGAGTCATGCCGAATCCAGCCAATCCATGGGAACGCAGCCTGACAGGGGCTTTTACCGCCGGCGACAATGTTGCGGCCGCCGCGGCTCTGGCCACTCTGATCACAGCGAGCACCGATTACGACCTCATCGCCGGCGGCGACGGGATTACCGACGAGTTCGTCGAGTTCGGAGGCGCGGCGGCCGGGCCGTTCCCTGCCGCGCGCTGGCTCGTCGGAATCAACCCGGTGGCAGGGGCCAGCGCACCAGATGCCAGCAACAAAGGGTGGGAGCAGACCGGCAATCCGCAAGGCTTCATCTGGTGCTGCTACGCGCCAGACGGCGGAAGGACCGCCAACGCCTGGGACTCGGCGCTGCCGGTCTTTTCGTTGCGCAACACCGGATTCTTCAAAATCTCGACCATGACCGTCCAGATGGACCGGGTGCGGATGTTGTCCAACGCCGAGCAGATCCGGATCGGCTGGGGCAAAACAGCGGCTCCCACGGACTGGACCGGCGTTTTGACCGGCGCAAATTGGGTGCCCCCCACTGACGCCGACGGCGAATCCGATGGCAGGGTGCGCGGGCTGCAGACCCAGCCCAACGCCCTCCGAACCGACTTCTGGAACATCGCTGGCGTGTTCGGTTCGACGGCTGTGGGCGCTTCCCTCGACAAGACCTGCATCTTCGATCCGGCCGCGCCAAACACGGTGCTCGCGGCGGTGATTGCGATGCTCTCGGGCCCCGTTACTCCGACCCCGACCGCGTATACGACCTCGACGGGTGGCGAGGCGCACATGTCGATCCCTTGGATTACGCGGTTTTTGTCTGCTGTCCCAGGCGCTAACGCCTCGCAGCTCTCCATTCGCGCAGGGGCAACAAGCGGCAACCTCCTGCCCGGCGATTGGCGACAGACAAGAATGGGCCCCGACAGGGTGGACGGATTGGACATCACCGATCCGCCTCCGCCCGGCAACGTCGTCAGCCACACGCTTTCGTCGTCGGCCATCGCGGCCCACGACACTATTTACTTCGACGACGGTTGAACCCTACATGACCGCGCAAGCCCCAACGCCGCCCCACGTGGGAGGCCTAATCGAACGACTCGACGCGCTGCACGTCTACACCCTGGCTTTGCGTCGAGACTGCGGACGGCGCGGCGTCCAAGCGCTGCTTTCCGTCGTCGTGATTGCGCTCGATGGCGCGATGGTTTTTGCAAAACAAGCCGAGCAACATTCCCAACAAGAGGACGAACAATGCCAAGGCCAAACCTAGTGGACACGGACGGCGAAGAGACGGAAATGGAGATGGTCGACGTCGGCGGCGGCGAGATGATGGGCTACAAGGTCAAAGAGTACGTCGAGACCGGAAGCACGCCCCTGGCGGCCTACGCAGCGACTCGCTCCGAGTTGCCTACGTGGATGCGCGTCGGCTTTGGCGCCGTAGCGCTCGTTGGCGCGCCGAAGTTTCTGAAGAAAGTCAAGCGGATGTTCGGCATGCGGGATCGCAACGACCGCTGATGCCGCCACGACGACCAAAAAAACCGCGCGCACAGGCCGACAAGCGGCCGGCTCGACAAGCCAAAGGTCGCAGCATCGCCGAGACCGTGCTGCTCATGGCGGCTGGCGCGTACATTTACCAGGTCGGCGCCTGGGCGGCTCGGCTGTTGTTAACGCCGGTGCCAACGGTCTATGTGGCGCCCAACCTCGACATTGAACGTCTCAACGCCAGGCTCGATCAGATGTCACTACAGCGACCGCCAAGCGTGGCGCCGCCGAGCGTCGCGGCTCCTCCGATAGTGCGGACGCCGCCGGCGGCTCGCGCGCCACCATCGCCACAAAGGGCACCACCGCCGGCACAAAGGCCAGGGCGCAGGCCGCGTTCAAAGCCGGCTGTCGGCCGCACGCCACCGCCATCAGGCGGAGTTGCGGACCGGTTTTCGATGCTCGAGATCGACGACTAGCGCACGACGTCCGGTCGCCAGACAAGGCGGTAAACCTCGCCTGGTGAGGCCCGGCGAGCCAGGTGTGCGGCGTGGGTCACCAGCCAAACTCGTCACACGAGCTCGAGGTGACGACTCGATGAGGAAAGATCGATGGCAAAACCGGTCAAGCCCAACAAGACGCGCAAAGTCAGCGAGACGGTGCGTCACTACACACGCGAGTCGAATCGCCCCAACATCCCGCTCCGCTGCTTTTTGGAGAGCGACCGGGACTATCCGTACCGAAACGCGGATGGCCGAATCGACTGCAACCTCGTGTCAGCCGCCATAAAACGCGCGCGACTCAACAAGGGGCGCGGGATTCGGGGCTCGGCCACGGTCTTGAAAAAAGCGCAACAAATCTGGGACCGCGTCTGTCGCAAGTACACGAACGACGCCAGTCAGTGAGGTGGGGCCGATGCCAATAGAATCAATCGTGAAGCGGTCACAATCAATATCAGATCTGTGGTACCGCGAGTGGGCCGCGTCCCTCGACGGGATGACCACCCCGGAGCTACAGGACCGGGTGGAGCTCGCCAACGTGCGTTGCCAAGAACTGACGGCGCGCTACGCTGCTCTGAGCCCAACTCGTCACCGATTCGAGCGTGCGATTGTCGAGCGGCAGTCGGACGAGGAGTGCTGGGTCGCCAGGTCTGGCGCCGTCGAACTCGACGAGCGAATGCGAGCAAAACGACGTGCCGACGCCCAGGCAAGAGGAGCCGCCCGAGCCACAGAACGCCAGCGCGCCGAGGCACTGAACCGCGCTGTTGAAGAGGCGCGCGCCGATGAGCGAGCGCAGGCCGAGGCCAGAGCTGAAGACCTCGCGCGCGACCGGGAACCGGGCGTTTCCGTCCAGTTCGGCCGGCCGGGCCTACTTGGCTTTGCGCGACCTCTGCTGACTCGTCCCGAACCCGAACGCAAACCGAGAGTGTGGCCCTGGATTGCTGGCGCTGCAGCGCTCGGCGCCGGCATTTACACGGCGCTAGGCATGCGGGGGGCCAAGACGAAGAAGCGCAAGTCGAAGTCGAAGTCGAAGTCGAAGACGTAGAAACCACACGCGACAAGCGCGACCACAGGCGAGGTTAAGCCGTGTCAGTAGCAGATGATGTCACAAGACAAGCGAGGTCAATGACGCTGGTCGGCTTGGAGGCAAAGGTCGCAACCGCCGCCGCGGACTGCGGGACTCTCACGGCAAGGCACGCCAGTCTCTTGGCCAATCCCGAGCTCTACGCGGCGGAGATCGCCGCGGTGGCCAGACAGCGAGACAACGCCTGCGCGTGGTCGACCGCAGGGGCCGCCGAACTCGGACGCCGGCTAATGCAGGAGGCGACCAAGAAAGCGACCGCCGCGGCGCCTCGTCGTCGAGCGCCACGAAAAAAAGAAGAGGAGCCGGCGCCCAGCGCCCCTCCCCCCGCCGCTCCACCGCCGGCGCCGCCGTCAACGTGGCCATGGATAGCCGGAGGCGCGGCCGCACTCGGCCTGGGAGTCCTCGCGGTGCTAGGACTTCGCCGCCAGCCCACCGTGGTTCGCTACGTCAAGGGGCTGCCAAAGAAGATGCAGGCGCTGCCAAAGAAGGTGACGAAGGCAGTCAGGAACCGTTGATCGATGGCGACGAGGGACAAAACCTGGCGAAAGAAGGCGGCGGCCGCGTTGCGCGGCTACGAGCTCGAGGATTGCTCTAGACCGACGACAACGAGCTTCAAAACCCTCGCCGACGCCCGCAAAGCAGCACGATCCACCGGTGGTCGTATTCGCCAAGTTCAAACTGGCCGCTTCATACAGACCGATCCCACGAAGCCAAAACCAACGCCTGCCAAGCCGCGGCCGCGACCTCGACGCACGCCCAACAAACCAGCCCGCGACAAACTCGGCGGACTCATTGGCGCCAAGACGACGATATTGACCACGGCGGCGACCTGTCTGCGTCGCGATCGCGGCCGCTACCGGCTCGTCGAAGTGGATAAGCTGCTGCCGAGCCACGACGGGCAGAGTTTTCGAAAGTCGCCGGGGTACCCGCCAGGCATTCAGGAACGCCGGTACCACACCGACAAGACCGAACAGCAAAAGGTCATCGGCAACGCCCAGGCGTCCTGCTTTGACCCGGCGCTCATCGTCAACACCGACCCGTCGCCGCTGGGCGGCCCGTCGGTCGTGACTCCGTCGGGCCTGGTGCTGTCTGGCAACAGCCGCGCGATGGTGCTGCAGCGAGTGTGGGCCAAAGATGGCGCGTCGGCGCGCGAGTACCGTCAACGGCTAAAGCGCACGGCGGCGGACTTTGGCTTCGACGTTGCCGATGTCGCCGCGCTCAAACAGCCGGTGTTAGTGCGCGTCGTTGCGCTGCCGCCGCGCGAGCTCAAAGACGCGGTGCGTCGGTACAACGAGATCCTCACGCAGGAAATGGACGTCACGGCGCGCCAGGTGGCGACCTCGGCGCGCATCAACGGTGCCATCATCGGTGAGTTGTCGAAGATCGGCGACGAGCAGACACTGTACGAGTGGCTGAAGACCTCGTCGGCGAGACCGTTGGTGGTCAAGCTGCAACAGCGCGGCGTCATCGCCCGCCAACAGGCCAATGCGCTGATAAAGGCCGGGTTGCTCAACGACGACGGCCGCCGCTTCTTCGCCCGTGCGCTGGTCGGGCGAATCCTTCCCAACGCCGATCTCCTCGACCTGCTCTTTGATGCGCTGCCGAGCCTGCGTGAAAACCTCGCGCGTGCGGTGCCGTACCTCGTCACGGCCGGCGAGGTCGCCCCGAAATGGAACGTCGCCAACGTCATGCCCGACGCGGCACAACTGTTTTCCGCCGTCCGCGCCAGCGGCGCCAAGTCGATTCAGCAGTATCTAAAGCAGCGGGCGCTCTTTGAGTCCGGCGCGAAGGTCACGACCGCGTCGGTGCTGTTGGCGCAAATCTTCCTCGAGCGCAACGGCGCCCGGCGCCTGGCGTCTGGTTTTCGCCGCTACGCCGCCGCGGCCAAGGGCGCGCTGACCGTCGATCTCTTCGGCGCCCCATCACCGCCCGTCCAAGCTCTGGCCGAGGCGTTCGGGCTGCCGCTGGTGACCGGACCGGCAGTGCTGCAGGTGTCGAGCTTTTCGCCCACAGCCATCGCCAGTGCCAGCAAGGCCAGGCGCAACGGCAACGCCAACCCCAAGACGAACCCGAACGGCGAGGCCACCGGCAAGAGCTGCAAGGGCGGTCTTTCTATGGCTGATATCGCCGTCGGCCGGCGTCTGTACTACGTCGACGTGCGCCAAAACGGCGACCGCCGCCGCTTCTGCTTTCGTTCCGTCGACAGGGTCCGGTGGGTGGTGGTCGGGGTTCCGCAGCGCGGCAAGGTGCGCCAGGCGCTGTCGTGGCACACGACGAAGAAACAGGCCGACAAGGCTGCGGCGGGCACCCTGGCGCAGCGGGCACGTGTCGTCAAGACGAAGGAAGACACCACCGGCAGGAGGGGCGACTAGCGACATGGCAACGAGGAAGAAAAAGAAGGGCGTCCCGCTACTGTCATGGCTTGGCATCGGCAACGGTAACGGCGTCAAGGCCGTACGGCGCCGCAACGGCAACGGCAAAAAGCGTACACCCGTAACGCCAGCTGTTACGACTCTCTACGAGGCGAAATTCCTGTCGAACGGTGGCGCGAAAAAAGCCTTCAAGGCCTCTGCCGAGCGCCTCAGGTACGCCGTCATCGCCTCGTCAACCCGCAAGGGACCGCGCACTGCGCGTCAGTGGTTTTCGACGAAGGCGGCCGCCGAGCGCGTCATGGCCGCCAACAAGGGAAAAGGCCAGTGGTACCAGATCTCGCGGGTCAAGGCCCGGGTGTCTACCAACGGCAACGGCAACGGCAACGGCGCAAAGAAGAAGCCGGCCGCAAAGAAGCCGGTCGATCGGGGAGGTTACGCAGCGCGACGCAAAGCGGTGGCCAAAGCGATCGTGCGGGCCAAGCCGGCGCCAAAGCGGGCGCCAAAGCTCAAGTTCAAAGACCTGCCGGTGCCAACATCGACGGACCTCGTCAATTACCTCGGCGAAAAGATACCGCTGGCGTCCCTGGGCGAAATCACCCGAGTGTTGGCCCGCGTCAAGGTCGGTGACGAGCTGAAGGTTGTCGCCAACAACATCCCGAGAGGTCCGATGCGCGTCGTCAAGCTCGACCGCAGCACCGACCTTTGGACCATCGACGTAAAAGGAAAGCGCGGCTCGATCTACCCCATCAACGCCCGAGCGCCCGTGCTCGACCCCGACACGGGGAAGCTGAAGAAAACGCGCTACGTGCAGGCGTGGGCCTACGCGGCCAGGGGAAGCAGCACGGTCCGGGCGCTGAGCATCCACGATCCCGCCCTCGAAGAGGCGAAGCGCTACAAGGGGCCAAGGCCCGGGTCCAAAGACTGGAAAAAAACCAGCGACACTCAGCGCCTCGATTATTTCCGGTTCGCGCTTTGGGAGCTCGCCAATAAGACCGGCGACACGAGCGATCTGCGGATGAAGCTGATTTTACAGGTCGAGCGCCCGCTAGAAAAAGACTACGTGTGTCGGGCGCTCAAGGCCTATGGACCGGTGCCGAAGGTGCCGAAGGTGGACATCGGAGCGATCTTTGTTTCGAGCTGGGGCTACGACCAAACCAACGTCGATTTCTACGAGGTCGTACGCAAGACAGCGTCGTCTGTCGAGCTAAGGAAGATCGGCAAACGCACCCAAAGCGCGGTGCGCGGCTCTGACCGGGTGGTGCCGACCAAGGGCGCGTTCGTCGCCGGTAGCAAGCCAAAGCTCAAGCGCCTTCAGTATTCGTGGGGGGTCGAAAAGGCGTTGCGGCCCTACGTCACGATCTCGAGTTTTCAACACGCGAGTTTGTGGGATGGCAAGCCGCGCCACGAAACCGCCGCAGGCTACGGACACTAGGGGGAAAAGGGATGCTCTCGTACAGTTACAAGTCCTGGTCGCCAGCGCTCGCCAAGGCGCGTGCCCTGAAAAAAACCGGCTGCAAGGTCACGCTCAAGGCCATCGGCAAGGCCCGCGTTGTCAAAAACGGTGCTCGCGGCGACCTCGTCGACATGCGAGGGTCCGACCAGGTCGACATCGACCGGTCCACCGACAAGACGGTCCGATTCGTCCGCTACGGCGCGGTCGCGCGAGTGCTCGACGCGCTCGGTCCAGTGGTGATGTACAAACGAAAAGCCAACGGCAAGACGTACACGGTCAAGCCCGTTTCCGGACGCACTGGCTTCACCGTCAAGTGCACCGAGTAGCGACCCCAGTCCGGTCGCCTTACAAGGCGGTAAACCTCGCCTGGGAAGGCATCCGACCCAGGTGTGCAGCCAGCGATGGCAGGGAGATGTAGTGGTCAATCCAACGTTCCGAGTCAGATACACCGCCGGCGGCGCTCGGCTGGCGACGATGTACCGGCCGGCCGGGCGGCTCGGCACGCATTTGAATCCACGACGATGGACCCAGGCGTACGCGGTGCTTGCCACGCCACTGCACGCCCAAACGAAAAAACCGCTGGCGCGCGTCGTCAAAAGCTGGCAGCCGAACAAGGCCGACGCACAAAGGTACGCCAACACTCTAAAAAAGGCCGGGCGCCACCGCAACGTCCGCGTCTGCAAGGCCCAGGTCGTCAAAAACGGCAACGGCAACGGCAACGGCAAAAAACGAAAGGCGAAAAAGTGACGGAGCTCCTTTCGACATGCACCGCGGTCGGTGCCGTGCTGTTCATCGGCACCGTCAGCGTTTCGGTGTGGGCTTTTTGGCTCGGTGGTCTCGACCTGCACTCCTACAAAATGAGGCCGTGGCGACGCAGCTTGCCGCCGGCCAAGAGATAGCTGATGCCCGCCATCGAAAACCGCGTCAGATTCGACGACTACGGCTACGCGCTCGCCCCTGGCGATCCGCGCCTGCAGCCGGTCATCAGCGCAGGCAAAAAACCGCAGTTTGCCCACTGGCGAGCCGCCCGCGCGTTCGAAAAGATGCGGGCTGCAGCGCTGGTCGACGGCTTCGATCTGAAGGTCGGCAGCGGTTGGCGTCCGATCCGGTTTGAGACCCGCGCACAGTACGAGGCTTTTCTCATACAGCGCTACGACTCTGTCGCGGAGGGGCGAAAATGGCTCGGCTGGAAGGGAGGCCACAACCTAGGGCTCAATCTCGATATCGTCGGCGAAGGGCTCGAGATCAAGAGCGCCACGACAGAGGCTCAAAAGCGCCTGCCCGTTTACCGCTGGCTCGTGGACAACGCCTATCGCTTCGGCTTTACGCCCTACCTGGCAGAGGCGTGGCATTGGGAGCTCAACGTCGGAAAAGACAAGTGGGAAGACTTGCCGCCGTCGTGGGGTAAGCGGATCGCGGCAGGGCTGGGAGTGGCCGCCGCCATCGCCGCCGGGGTTTTCCTGTACCGACGCCGCCGGCCGCGGGTCGTCGTCGTCGTCGAGGACGACAAATCGTGAAGCTAACGACGTCATACCCGCAAGTCGTCGGCCAGGTGCTCGTCTACCACCGCAAAGCCGCCGGCCTTGACCAGGCCGACGTCGCCGCCGAGCTCGGGCTGAGCGCTTCTGGCTACTCGAGAATCGAGCGAGGACACACAACGCTCAACGTCACGCAGCTTCGCCAGGCGGCCCGCGCTTTGACCCTCACCCCAGCAGCGATCATCGGTGACGCCGACACCGCGGCCGCATGGGTCGAGCGCCAAGGCGTCGTCGTCCAAGACGCCCTGACAAAGGAGTCCGACTGTCTCAATGTCGACGGCGCCACCCTGTTCGGGCTCGTGGTCTCTTCGATGCAGGGCAACGTCAGGAGGGCCTCTTGACGTTCGACGCCCCTCCCTATTTTTTCGTCTTTGACGTCGAATCCGTCGGGTTGCACGGGCTCGGGTTTGCCGTCGGGTGGGTGGTCGTGGACTTGCTCGGCAACGTGCACGAAAGCGGCCTGGCGCACGCACCACCGCACCCGGAGCACGGGACCGACGAGGGCTATAAGTGGGTCCAGGATAACGTCCCTGACCTCTCGGCCGACGACAGCGCTAACATCGGGCCGTTGTGGTCGATGTCAGCCGCCGGCGTTAGAAACCAGTTCTGGGCCTCTTGGCGCCATGCCCAACATCACTATTCAGGGGTGGTGATGGCGGCCGACGTGCCGTGGCCCGTCGAGGCCCGGTTTTTGGCCCATTGCATCGACGACGTCGCGAAGTCTGCAGACGCCATGCGGCCCCGACAAAGCCCGTATCCGATCATCGACGTGGCGTCCGTGCGGCTGGCCGTCGGTCTCGACCCGCTGCAGACCTTGCCGCGTCTGCCAAAAGAAGAGCCGCGACACAATCCGCTGTGCGACGCCAGACAATCGGCACGAGTGCTGATCGAGGCGCTCGCTGTCGGCAACTCACGACACACGGAGCCCAAAAATGGCTGAAAGATACACCCTCGGCCACATCGCCTTCGACGCCTACAACGACGACAGGGGCGGCGTGAACTTCCGCGGCGAAAAGACACCGCCGTGGCAAGAGCTGACGCCCGAAATTAGAGGCGCCTGGGAAGCCTCGGCTATCGCCACGGGCAAAGCGCTGGCCGGCAAGACGCGGCCACTTCCGCTGTACCGGTGCAAAGAGTGCGGGCGCAAGTGGCTAAGCGTGCTGTCGTTGCTGGCGATCCACGACGGTGGCTCGCGATGCCCCCAGTGCGGCGCGGAAAACGAGGGCGCCTGAGGTGTCAGTAGAACCAAAATGCGCCTGCTGCGGCGGGGCCGAGTCGCCTCTTTTCCTGCTCACCTCTGACTTGGTCTGGCTGTGCGAGGCATGTCTGGGCCGGATGAGAATGGATTTCGCGCACTACGCCGCGTGGAAGCATGTCGCGCCAAAGGCGACGGCGCTTTTGTACGACGACGTCAACGGCCAATTCGTGACGGCACGACCACAGCCCCATCGTGACGAAACCCTCCACTGAGACAACACCATGGCAACCCGAAAATCCTTCTACGGCAAAGAGTGCAAAGGCGGCCTGTCCGCGTCGCAAGCGACCGCGGGCTACCGGCTTTTCTATGTGACGCTGACAGGAGCAAAGAACGGCGCGTACCGGGAGTGCTACCGCGCCATCGTCAAGGGGCTGTCTCGCAGTCGATGGCCTCGCTACGTCGTCGTCGGCGTGCCCAAAGGCGGAACCAACCCCCACGCCCTGTTTTGGACAGCCAAAAAAACGCTCGCTGAGCGGGTCGTGGACCAAAAGCAAAAGAGCCACAGTCGACTTCGTATCCGCGACGTCAAACAAGACAAGGGCGCCCGCGCTGCAGCGCTGAAAAGGGCGAAGAAATGAGGGCGGTCATCAAGCGCGCTGTCGTCGGGCCCGCCGCGTTTTGTTGCGGCTTTTGGTGGGCGGTCTGTGAGCGCCAAATGTGGAAGGCGCGCACGGGTGCGCTGTTGTGCAAGCGGTCTCTATTACTACTCGGACGAGACCACTATCGCGGTGGCGCGGCGGCCATCGAACTGCAAACCGACTTTTACCGCCGCCACTACCAGGCGATCGAGCGCTATTTTGACGCGCTCGGGCCGCGTACGCCGGGCGGCGATGCCTTGATGTACGACGGCTACCGCATCGTGAGGACGGGCACAGCGCCGGCGCCCTGCTCGGTGTCGCGGTCGGGATGTCACGTGTGGGAGGAAGGGCCGAAAGGAAAGCGGTGCGCGGTGTGTGGGGACCCAAGGGCACCACTGTGCACCCCGCCCGATGTTGGACGGTGCGAATAACAACGAGAGAAAAGACAGATGAGCTGGAAAAACTATCGAAAGCGCCCCGTTGTCGTCGGTGCACGCGTCGTCGAGGTCGAAGAGGAGATCGACACGCTCGAGGGAACCATGACCGCCCGGGTCGGCGACTACGTCATCGAAGGCGTCGCCGGCGAGCATTACCCCTGCAAGCCAGACATCTTCAAAGCGACCTACGAAGAGGTCGTTGGGATGCCGCGAACCAAGCCGGGCGACTTGCCCGCAAGTGGCGGCGACGACGAGCACGACTGCTTGCGCGACTGCCACTTTTGCGACGAGTGCGACGAGCACCTGCACGGGGCGGACTCGTTTTGGGCGCGAGACAGCGTATGGCTGTCCGTCGCCGGCCCCGACGAGCAGCTCCATTTCGCGTGCCTCCAAAAGCGGCTCGGGCGCCCGCTGAGACGCAGCGACTTTGACCTTTCAGGGGGGGCGAATGTGGCGATTGCCGTCGGCGTCCAGCTCGTCCTTGACGAGTTTGCCGACAAGCCCCGCAAAATCGCCCCCGCCGGCGACGTGTGCGACGACTACGTCTCGTTGGTCTTCCCGTTTGCCACCATGACGCAGGAGCAACGCGCCGCGGTCTTTGCCGCCGAATGCAGCCTGCTCAAGGCCGGGATCCACTTTTCGACCGTCTCGCGCCCGACCCCGACTCAGGACACGAACGTCGGCGAGCCCGAGCAGTGGGACCTCATCACCCACGAGTGGGAGCTTGTTGACGTCGAGCTCGATATGGGCCCTTGCAAGGTCAAACTCTCAAGTTCTCAGCCAGGCAGCGTCGACCCGGCCACGATTCCCCATCGCGCCCCCATCTGGGCGGCGCTCATCTTTCCTTTTGACAACATGTCGGACAGCGATCGCGCAGCGGTCTTTGAGGCGCAGACTCACCTGCAGGGCGCAGGGTTGTGGTTTGGAAGCGGCAGCGAGATGGTGACCGAAAACGGCGTCGAGCGGCCCGTCAAGCGCCATTGGCAGCTCGACTGGGAGCTGAAGGGGGCGGTGCTGGTGCAAAACACCTGCCGGCACGACGCGACCCCAACGCAGGAGGACAAAACGGCCGCCGCTTGACGCAAGCGGCTCGAACACGCGATAAATGCGAAGAGCACCAAAAAGGATGCCCCCGCGAGCGTAAACTCGGCGGGGGCGATGTCCGGTGCGACTTCTCACGGCTGCAACCAGGAACATGGCCTACTCTAAACACCCCCCCACAGACAGTCAACAGCCGGTCAGTACAATATCCGAGCCGCCTTCTGCGGCGCCGGCGAGCTCATGCGTAACGCGAGCTGTTGGGCCCCGTGGCCCTGGTGGCGCGTCCATCAAGAACAACAGCTCGCGTTACGCACCCGCCCCCGGCGGCCCTACCACCCACAACCACACCTACGTACCTGGAAAGGCGGCGGCAGCGCTAAAGAAACGCCTCGGACGCTCCGGGACGATGCGGGATCACCTCCCTCAGGCGTCGCGAAGCGACCCGGGATCTCGGCCGAATGGTAATAACTCCGCCGCTACCGGTATCACGGCGTCCGATGACGGTGCAGGCCACGAGCTCGGCTGCCCCAACCGCCCACCGCCTGCCGAAGAAGGCAAAACGACCCAGTGGATCGCCGGCAAACGTGTCACGGACAGACAGGCAGAGCGGCGAATGAGAGCGGACTGGTCTAGAGCCCTCAGATCCTTTTCGACGCTCAAAGGGCTACGAGACTGTCGAACGCTCGTCATCCCCGACAACGACGGCGCTGCGTTGCAGCTCGCCGACGTGGTCGTCAAGGTTCCTGGCGCCGCGGACCGTCACGAGGTCCACGCCCGCTTTCACGGCGCCAATTGCTGCAGAAAAACCTTCGCCTGCCCCTTTTGTGGTCCCTGGAGGGCCGGGCAGATGCGCACGCGACTTCTCGCCGCGATCTGCCGCGCCATGCGCTGCGCGTCGTGCAAGTCTACGCGGGTGTGCACGTGCTTTGCCCGCGACGACTCGATCCCGATCTTCGTCACCGCAACGGCGCCCCACGAATACGGCGACGACCTGCGCGCATCCGCGGACCTGACAGTAGACGCCTGGGGCCATGCGACAGGAGGCAGTGGCGGACGCGCCCGCCAGCGCTGGTGTCACCAAGTCGGCGACGTCGAGGAAATAGTCGACTTCGGTACCGGTCGCGTCCGGCACAAGTGCACGTGGAACGCCGTTCGCGTCTTTGACTGCACGATAGGGGCGCCGCGAGCCGGGTTGCCCGACTCCGTCAACAAGGACGCCCATGGCTGGCATCCCCACGTGCACGCGATCATCTTCGTCCCTCGCGCCAAGATGCCCGCCGACGAAGCCAAGTGGGCTGCCCACATAAAAAAAATTCGAGACGGCTTCGCCGCTCGGTGGGATTCCAAGGTCCGCGAGCTCCTGGGCTGGCCCGACGGTCTGCAGTGCGTGCACCCTGAACACGGCGTTACGTTCGAGCGGATAAAAAACCCGATGAAGGCCGGCGAATACGTGCTCAAGATGGCCATGCCGCTCGCCTGCGAGATGACGGACCAGTACCGCGCCAAAAAACGCTCTGGGCTCATTCATCGGACGCCGTGGCAGCTGCTGGCGGACATCGTTTCGGCGCGCAAGCTCGAGGACACCGCCGACGGGCTCACCGAAGAAGAGCGAATAGACCTGGCCGCCGACTACAAGCTGTGGGCCGAGTGGGAAGAAGGAATGGTCGGGCGTCAGATGCTTGTCACGACGAACGGTTTTTGGCGCTGGGCCGGCATTGCCGACCTCGAACACGACGAGCTCGCGGCAATCGTCGCCGCCCACGGGCCCCCGGAGCCGCCCCCGCCCAAATTCATCACGATGGTGATGATACCGCCGTGGCTGTGGACCGCGATGCAGATCGCGCATTTTTCGACCTACGTGCTCGAGCACGCCGAGGCAGGGGGGCCGGCCTGGAAGGTCTTTGTCAAATATTGCCAGCGGCTGTGGGATCCCGGCGATGGCGACGGGGACAACAAGCTGTGCGTGGTCTCGATTGGCTACGGAATGGATCGCCAGTTTCTGCCGGCGGCCTGTCCAAATTATCGTAGATATCCGCCGTGGTACGTCGGTGCAGACGGAGAGCCTTGGCGTCCGCACGACTTCGTGGGCCAGGTGTACAAGCTAATGCGCGCGGCCAATGCCGTCCGCGTTGAACAAGACGAGCGCGTCGAGATCGAGCGCCGCCTGATAGAGGCGGAGCTGTGAGGCGTGCTCACCAACTGTTTGCGGCGGTGAAGCGCGAGCCTTATCGTGAGTTAGAAACAACGATCATGCCGGCAAGGACCGCTGGCACAGGAAGCGAGGTAGAAAAAATGGACGGACATGATAACAGTCGAATCGTCAGTATCGCAGGGCAGATTGGCGGCCTTGTGCGCCAGGCACAACACGGTCGCGCCATCGGTGTCGACCTCGACTTTGCCGCGGCCAACGTCGCCCGCCAACCAGGTTGTATCTCGCGGTACACGCCGCCCCTGTCGTGCTACCGATCGGTCTCGCAACGGTCGCTGAGCACGCCGACCAACTTCCTGTCCACCCACGTCGCCGAGCCATGGGGCAGCGGAATCGGCTTCGACAGCTTTTTGGAGAAGATGCTCACCGACCCCGCCAGCGGTGCGATCCCGCCGCCGGCCGGCGCCGATACACTGAAGTTCAACGACAATAACCAGCAGGTCGAACGGGCTCGGATCGACGGCATGGTCTTGATTGGCGTTCGCGCAAAGCTCGCGGTGCTTTTTCAGTGGGGACAAGGGGTGGTCGGACCGCCACTGGCGCCGGACTTCAACGCCGGCCCGATGGTCGAGACGATAAAGGACTTCATCCGCGACTACGTCACGATCGGCATCTTCCACACGGCCGACGACGTGGTCGTCACCGGCATTGTCACACCGGCACCTGGACTGCACGCCGGCGAGCCATGGGTGGGGTTTACGCCGCTGCGCTACTTCGACAGGGAAAACGACGATTTCGCGCCGGTACCGCCGCTGCTGTGGCCGGTCTACAATCGCGATCCCAACTTTCAAATCGGGCTGAGACAGGCAGACTTTTCAGTGCCTGCGGCTGCGAACCCGAACCTGAACAACGCGGCGATCCCGTTCGTCAACGCCGCGGTCGCCGAGACCGCGCCGTTCAACATGACGAACACGGTCTGGCAGGTCTCGATCCTCATCGAGGCGCTGTACATCCCGCCGCCAGAAGCCTGCGAGCCCGGACAGTGGCCCGGCGAGCTGTGTCCGACGCACAAGATCGGCGGCCATCCGGATTACGACCCGGCGATCCCGGTCTTCAAGTCCGCGATGATGCCAGGCGCAAAGGCCCGCGCCTCGGCCGACAAGTCGGCCGACAAGTGCGACCGGTGCGGGTGCAATGAAATGCCAACGCCCACCGAGGGCATCTTGGCAAAGTCTTTCAACCTGATGGACCCGCGCTACAACATGCGCGAGGCCGCAAAGCAGATGCTGGCGATCGAGCACCACCTTTTCAACGCCCCTTGCAACGACTGCGAGCAAAAGCACTGCCTGTCCCTCGAGCTGTTTGGCGAGGAGGGAGTCACGCTCGACGAGCAAGGGGGCGTCCCGGGCCAGATCTGCGCGCAGATCGCGAAGTTTGCCAAGGTCACAGAGCGGCGCCTGCAGGGCGGAGAGGATAAGGCCACCGTCGGTGCTGACGTTCGCGCGTTCCGCAAAAAGGTGATGGGGGCGCTGCGACAGATGGCGAAGACCAACCAATGAAAGCCGTTGAGCTCGTCATCCTGTACAGCTTCGCAGACGGCGCCGAGCGCTACGGGCTCCAGCTCCAAGACGCACTCGACGGGGCCCGCGCCGCACATCCGGCCGTGTTGTACCCCACGCTTCGACGGCTCGAGCGCAGTGGGCTGCTCTCGAGCCGCGAGGGCAAGCCGCTGCGAGTTCGAGGAGGCAGGCCGCGGAGATATTACGCACTGACACCCGCCGGACGCACCGCCATCGACGAGTCTAACGGCCAGTGCGAAAGCTGCGGCGCTCTTTTGTGTCTGCCCAGCGAAGGGACCCGGATATTCACCTGTCCCGAGTGCGACTGCACGGCGAATACTCAAAAGCGCCGCGCGTTCATCGGAAAGCTAACGTCAAAGTGGACGACCGTCGTTATAGCCGCGTGCATGTCGATAAGTTGCAATGCGATGGAAGACCTCGACGACTTGAGCGTGCGCCAGGCGACCGAAGGCGAGGGAGAGGGCGAGGGGGAAGGCGAGGGGGAGGGCGAAGGCGAGGGCGAAGGCGAGGGAGAGGGCGAGGGAGAGGGCGAGGGCGAAGGCGAGGGAGAGGGAGAGGGCGAGGGCGAGGGAG
>Ga0114923_10000172_pt1 | contig 50998 bp, 28 predicted proteins | sample SumtaG_FD_89578 | JGI IMG/M metagenome (GOLD analysis project Ga0114923, IMG submission 89578) | Deep subsurface microbial communities from Indian Ocean to uncover new lineages of life (NeLLi) - Sumatra_00157 metaG | ecosystem: Environmental > Aquatic > Marine > Oceanic > Sediment | place: near... | reverse complement strand
GCAATACCTAACATACTTCCAGGTAAATCTGCAAACTGAAAACCTCTAATAGCGCCCGGTAAATCAGAAAACTGAACTGGGGTAAAGATAGCCCCCAGGTCCGCAGGTGCATGGATTCGAGCACCAAGATTCCCGGCAGGCTGTGCAAAGATAGTGGCGGGTAGTTTAGGAGCGGTGATCCCCAACATAGTGGCTGCCAGGTTAGCAGCAAGGGCCTGAATAATTGCGGGAAGATCCTGCTCCCCAAGTTTACCAAGAATAGTAGCTAACAGATTAGCCTCGAAGAGGCCAAATATACTAGCAGGTAGGTCAGGAGCATGGTTCACTATGAACACACACGCAGGCATGTCTTTGAAACCAAAACCCCTAATACTAGTAATTAAGTCTTGTATTGAAAGGAAGTCAACTCTGGGCGCCTGAGTCTGATATGCACGGATGAACGCGGTAAGGTCTGGAAACTTGTACTGAGTAGGTGGCTTCTTAACCTCACCCTCAGTGATGATGAAATCAGAGATAAGAGTTGTACCGCCGCTAGCACCGATAACGGCTTGAACATGGGGACCTGTATGGGCTTGAATAATAGACCTAGCTACACCGGCAACTTCGTCCCGGCCCGCATTCCATAAAGCGGTATTATACTGAAACCGGTTATAGGTCATCGTTTACTAGTCTCCGGGGGTAAGGATAGAAAATTGGGGCAGTCTAGGATATATCCTACTATCATGTTCTGGGAAAGGACCTTGGAAAAGAGGAAAAAATCTTTCATTGAGAACTACTGGGGGAACAAACGGTGCCGCTACCGCACCTACGCCAGGAAATATATCCACAATCACAATACCACTGGTGGTCACCTCTGTTGAAGTAATATCTACATCTACATCAAGGGCAAAAACAACGCCTTGAACCCCAAGTTGTTCCGTAGAACCCTTCTGAACCGTACCAGCTATGGGTGGCACAGCAAGAAACAAACCGTCAATCGTTGCAACAGAACCCCGAACTCCAAGTATCTCCTTAGTATTCTGTTCTTTCCCGGCGCCAGAAAAACCTCCTGCGTTCGAAAGAAAAAAATCAGTGACAGCAACTCCCCCGCCTCCCGGGACCTTTAGCAAAGATGACTTATCTGGTTCCTCTACAGTGCCCAAAATTACAGGGAAATCACTAGATTGAGGATCAAATAAGTTAGATCCCGAAAGAACAACTATGCCGCTAGTAGTTGGAGGCGATTGCGGCAAAGACACCCTAAGATTTCCTTATTACCAGTCCATTAGTGGTCGTTGGGAAAGCAACATATTCTCGATCTGGACTGCCCGAAACAGTAATTACTGTTTCTTTTACCCAGCCTGCCCCGGTCGGGGCACAAGACCATGCGCCACTAATTAGGCCAATTGCCCCCTTTCGTATAGACGGACTGGCATCATCTGTCATATGCATCAGGGGCATAGCAGTAAAGAAAGCCTCTGGTGACCCTAAACCCATCCGAGGTTCATGAGTGGTAGAAAAAGGATAGGACAAAATCTCGCCCTCGGATACGTTTTGAAAAGCCTGGGGAGGCTCTCCAGCAATAGAGCGACAGCTCAGCGTCGCAGGATTGACATCAGTACTTGTGTTAATGTAAAGACCAAAAGGCTCAATACTATTATCCACAAAATGTTGACTTCTTCCTACAAGAGCGTGTCCATATACGCTTCTTGAATTAGTTACTAGGGCTATGCCATCTTTATCTCCCGAAATCCAGAGTACAAAATTACCATCGGAATCAGTAGGCAACGTCAATGTAGAAATAGTAGAAGGAGTTTCAACTCCTGTAGCGGCAGTGTCATGGGTTCCAACATCATAGGCAGAGTGGATCTTAAAACTTAAGAAATTGTTTCTCTGGGCCGAACCTGTTCCGGAGGTAATAGTCATATACCAATTAGGCTGATCATTAGATTCTCCCAGATTAGACTTGAACACCACTTTATGAGTCAAAGTTTCGTTAGAACTGCCTGCCTGAGCACGGCGATCATCTTCCAAAACCCAACCCATCTGGTTAACCATCACGTCAGTGATTTCGTTGATGCACTGGGAAGTACCTTCGACCCCATCTCTCGTTCCTGAAACTACTACTTCTCTATATGCAAATGACATACGAATGACCCTCCTAGGATTGTCTTATAATTAAACTTGATACTGTTGATACTGGAAAAGCTCTATAGATTTGTACTCCAAAACTGCCCGATGCTGTGAGTGTTCCCTCTGCAAGCATATCAGAAGTAGTACCCGCCGCCTGCCAAGCATTTCTAACAGTCCCCACCATTCCTTTGCGTATTGACGGAGCAGCATCATCCATAGTTATAACCAAAGGGGTAGCTACAAAAATAGAATTTACAGAAGTGTGGACTCCAGTGTATGGCTGATCAGCGGCCGTATAAGAAATTCCAATAGATTCTCCTTCCGAGACTGCCGCAGCTGCCTCGGGGGGATTGCCTGCTATCACTTTTGCACTGGTGCTTTTAGTAACCAAAGTGGTATTTCCAGCAACAATATACAAGGGGTGGGGGTCCAAAGCTATAGAAGTAAATTGATTACAGCGTCCAATATAACAGGAAGCATAGGTTGCGGGGGATTGGCGAGTTATAAATACAACCCCTTCTGAATCTCCAGACATCCATATCTCATAATCTTGAGAAGTACGAGTATTAAGAAAGTCAGATCCTCCAAGATTTGCAGGAATCTTAGCATCCGAGGAGGGCACATCATGGGTGCCGACATCATATCCCGTACTCATCATAAAAGAGACTACATTAGAATTCTGGACAGATGAAACACCCGAAGCAATAGTCAGATAGAAAGTAGAAAGACTATCATCCTCTCCCTCCGATTTCATTACTATCTTGTGCGTATCTGCATCTGTAGCACTTCCTGCTTGAGTTCGTCTATCATCTTCAATAACCCAACCTGCTGATTCCATGAATTCCTTAGCCTTAGTTACAAATTCAGAGGTGCCTTCTATCTCGTCGCGGCTTCCAGAAATAGTAAAGTTTTGGTACTGGAAAGACATTATGCAAACACCTCCGCAGTAAGTTCTATAGTAAACGTACTAGTTGCCAGTGAATTATTAGTCAATTTAAGATGAAGCTCCTCGGCACTCTCCTCATCTTCATGAAACCAACCTGCGTTATCAACAAAAGTTCCACTAGCTGTAGCCTGGTATTCTAATTTAGCTGCTGAAAAAGTTGAATCACTGAAAAACTCAATCACAAAACTATCAACTGAACCGTCTGTGGGGGTAACCTTCAACTTTCTAACCCAAGAACGGTTGTTAAATGCTTCATTGCTTTGATTTACTCCCCCAGAGTCAGCAACAGCAGTGGATGTAAAACTTGTAGTTTCCTTCTGAGGAAGGTTACTAATTTCAACGAATTGAGTCCCATCATATAGTTTCAGTCTTCCCACTATTTATGCTCCTCTTAGACTTGTGTCCAGGATTTAACAAGACCATTCTCAAGTACAACAGTGTTTAAGACAGTAGCAGACGCTCCAGAAGTAGGCGCCGTAAAGAAAGTCCTGGTATCCGAAAGACCACTCACGGTAGAAATAAGGATAGTATTATCTCCAGAATTGGAAGTTACTTCAACACCGCTGCCTGGTAAAATAGAAATATCACCTTTCAATAAATTGACACTATTAACTCCCGGTACTCCTCTGGTATTAACTGCTAGAGCAGAGAAGTAGTAATCACCAGCCACAAAAGTATCTAGGGTTCCTCCAGAGTCCTGGAAAGCACTTACCTGAAGATAATCTCCCCCACTGACGGTTACAATCTTAGAGGTAACCTGAGCAACTGTACGCGTACCTGATGCCGTCGACCACTGTTGAGTAGCAACAACCTCAGTGCCAGTGATGGTGGTCAGGCTTATCTGTACATTTCTATCTCCAAAATCATTAACGTTAATCCCCACTCCCGCTTGTGCTTGGAGATGAGTCACTCCAGAAGGAACAGTCAGTCTGGTTGGAAATTCTGACTCAAACCAACCCCCTTCATCCAAATCTTCCGTATCCCACGGCAGAAATATAGAACTATCGTCTGGAAGAGTAATACCACTACTAGTACTCACGGTAGCTGCAAAAATTCCACCCTTCGGTATATTTGGATCAGACGGAAAACTCCCTACCGCGTCTGAATCAAACCATAACAAACCAGAGGTCACTAATATAGGCGCTGCGTCCTGTACCGCGGCAACGCCCGCATTCAAGACATTGTTACCCAACATATCCAGGTTACCTGTCATGGTATCGCCAGTCTTATTGACGAAAAGATCGGCAAGTGCGTCAGTATCTACAGTGCCTGTGGATACGGGTTGCCCAGAAATGGTAAGAACTTGACTAAAAATACCGGAGGCAACAACAAGGGGATCGGGTAGTCCACCTACCGGAACACCAGAAACCGTAAGACTTACTCGGGCATTAATAGTATCTGCTACGACAGTGCCTGTCTGAATCTCATCATCATCAATACAAGTTTGAGTGATTGGAATAAAGGCGGCACCTGCAAGATCAAATTCCCAAATAATCATTTCGGAAAGTTCGCCGCCCGCGTCGTCTTCGTCTCGACCAACAGAAACATCGCCTCCACCATCACTTCTTATTTGATATCTATATTCTGTACTACTACTTCGTTCTTCAAAATGCACCATGAAGCTATTGAACAAATCAACATGTGCACTCCCAACACCTCCTACGAAAGCATCTCGTCCACCGGAGTCAATTCTAAAATTTGTAGACGAAGTCTCATTTCTAATAGCAGAAACCATACCGCTATTGGAATCCTGGGTATAAGTGGGAGCTGAAGTAATAACTATGATTGGGGCATTGGTATTTGTGGGCGAAATGGTGGTATTGAGACCAGAAAAATCGGTAAATCCCGTAGAACTAGTAGTAAAACCCGTCGTATCAGTAGTACTAATCACCTGGGTAAACAAAGAGGATTTGATTGCAAAAATTCGACCTCGACGATAGTCACTAACAGCCGTCCCACCCACTAATATGTCTACAATAGTATCTCCTCCAGCAACATTGACTATGTTTGCTGCAGCAACACTGCTAATTCTCAGAGCACCTTGGGCATTCCCACCAAAAGTAAACCTAGAAACCCCAATTGTGCCACTAGCCACCTGGAATCTTAAAGAACATGATCCAATCGCGCCGATATCGGCGTCTCCTTCTGCTGACCACAAAAATATCCAATCTCCTGCAGACATACTAGAAAAAGTATCGTTCAACAAAGTAACAGGGGGAGGATCTGTAGCAGAAGCATTGATAACATCAAAAGCATCTGAATTAGTATTTTCTGCATAGAAATAATCAGTATCTTGAGTAAACTGATCCAACGGAATACAGGTAATGGCCATAGCCCCTGCGTACACAGTTGCGCTAGCATCAGCCCTAAACTCAAATTTTACTGTACCTGTTCCGTTTCCAGTAACTCTATAAATACCATGGCAAAAACCTGTATTGTGGCTATTATCTCCAAAAGTCCCCAGAAGACTCTTGGAATAACCAACATTCGCCACCGCCGTGCCGTCAAAAGAAACCCGCAGCCTACCATTGGAGCTACCATTTGATCCTATATTACCAGTATAAAGTACTATATAATCCACGCTAGCAGACAAAACAGCAGTTTCGCAATTAGCATCTATAAAGGATGTACTGGTGGTGTTCTGTTCAGTCTCCTGGGATGCAAAAATAATGGGTATACCAGACGTGGTAGCATCTGCCTGTCCAAACTTGCCAGTGCCGGAAACAGTAAGATCCCCCTTGATATCCACATCCCCACACAGAGACGTGCCTCCTGTTACTACCAGAGAATCGAGTATTAAGTCTGAGGAAACAGTACCTGTAGATACAGGTTCCCCAGAGATTGTAAGTGAGAGACTAGCATTAAGTGTTCCAATATTCAGTGGATCGTCTATTGCCCCGGTTCCGGTCGAGACCGGTACTCCCGAAACAGTTAGGGAATTTGTAAAACTGCCTGTTCCAGTAACTGTCAGATCTGTAAATGTAGCACTCTCTGCTTGGATACTATTGATGACAATATTATCTGGAACATTAATCATCACTGGTATACCAGAAACAGTTAGCGTCCCTGTTACAGCGACGAAACAGAAATTGGCTCCCCCAGATACTGTTATAGTCTCCTCTACTGACAGGGTGCCTGGAAGAACTACGTTACCATCTACGAACGGAACAAAGTTCTCAGATCCTGAAACTCCAATGAATCTTTCAATCTCAATGATTGCATCTTTAACATTTTCATGGTGGCGAGCAACGATGGTGAGATCTACATTATCATTGGAAGAATGTGCAAGGGCAGCTGTGCCATCAGACCCCCGTTCTGCATTTAAGAAGTTTGTGGCGTCAGTTCCGCTATAAGCGATAGCTTCAGCATTCGTAATGACGCCCCCAGTCAAAATCGTAACAAAGCCTACATTCGGGTAGCCTGCGGTCGAAATGACCGGGATAGTGGTAACCGCGTCAGTAATACTACTTGTTAACCGAGTTCGCAGATTATTGACAACTATATATAACGAGTTATCATCATCTAATGAATCCGGAAAATTGATTTCTTGTGGCATTTACCCTCTACGCTACCGAGGTGGTTCTGATCACAACATTAGTTCCTGTGATCACCGCCTGGTCACGGGTGTTTTCTCTTGAGAATTGATCTAATAGGGAAATCTCCTGATGGTGGGTACCGGACACCGTCACATCAGAATTGGACAACCCATAAATGGTTACAATTCCGGTGGTAGTAGTGTACTTACCCCCATCATCAAATGTGGTTCCCTGTACAAAATCAGTGGAAACCACATCAGGACCTACGGTAAGACGCCTATTCCTAGCCGTATCTTCTGCGCCTTGGACTTCTTCAATCATGAAGTCCCCAGAAGCTGTAGCTACATTAAGGATATTAGGAGTACCCTCGGAAACTCGAACCTCATTAACAATGTTGTGAGGGAGGAGGGGACCGTTGACAGTCGTATTATACTCCGCATCTACATTAATAATACCAATTCCAGTAGTAGAAATCAAGTCGTAATTCGCCTCAACTCCAGAAAGTACGACCGTCCAGTAAGCTTCTCCGGCATTGGTAAGCTGACAGGAATTGGATCCGGAAACGAAGGTACGGCTAGCTACATGCTGTGTTCCCTCAGCTGGGGCGGAAATAAAATCAATACCTGAGCCTGTACTTAGTAGGAGCTGGAAGGGCAACGCATCTATATCGTTGATGCGATTGTCTGTGATTGGTAGAGTACTTGTGGTAGTATAGATCTGATCTAGCTTACCAGTAAAATCTGTTCCAGGGGCGCGAATTGGCTTCCATCGGGTGGCCAAAACCCCACTGGTAGAAGTACCAATATAGAGACATCCAGTAGCGGTAGTGAACTCAGCTGCAACTGAAAGCACATCAGTACCAGTTATAATCGCACTAGAAACAACAACTGCGCACTGCAAGTCAACGATGTCTACCCCAGATTGGGTCGCCAGGATCGCGAAACGGTCCTCTGCGATGAAAACATCTTGTATCCCTGATCCAGTGACGGGTTGAACAGAAAGAGCCGTGTATTTGTCTCCAGGGACCTGGAAGCCCTCAAACCCCGTTACCATTCTAACACTCCTTTAATTGCCAAAAGACCTTCAGCTTTCCAGTCTGGTCACCAATAGTTTCAGTACTCGAAATATTGGTACGTAGAAAAATACTCCTAGTACCAGAAGCAGGGATGTCATCTACCCGGAGACCCTGATTTACACGAGACGAAACCAAGTACGGTGTAAACTTCCTTGCTACGTCAGAGTTTAATCTATACTGGAGCTGGGCATAACGACCAGTTGGGAAGAGGATACTACTCTCGGCTACTTGTTCGAATGGAAGTGAGCCCGAAATGGTTCCCCAAATAGGGTCAAACCTACTCGCAAATGCAGGGGTTTCTACTTGAGGCCCCGCGGTATCTGCCCCGTACTCCATCATAACTGTAAAATTGTGGTCGTTCCAAAAATAATCATCGCCTGCAGACTGCCCTTCGCGAACAAAATCTCTAGTTCGATTACCAATATAGTTAATCATGTGAACTAAACTATCTCGATCCTTACAGTAAGTCAAATCCATGAAACGTTTCAGTTGTTGTTCACTACCAGAACCTATCCAAGGATTGGACGTGGCAAAAGACACCCCAGACACAAAATCTTCGACGAGTGCGTCTTCTGCAAAGAGATCGGGGTCAGTTTGTTCTATTGATCCCGTAGTAATAGTAAGTCCTTCATTAGGAATATCGCCTGTAACGAATGCTTTAAAAGTAAAAATATCTTCCCCGTCATCCTTAATAAAATAAAATGTATCGTTACTACTTACGTAACACATAGTATCCACGGGAGAGGAGTCAGTTATAGGAGGCAATCCTGCGACGGCACCTAAATCAGTCTCAGTAATAAATTTTACAGAATTGGGGTTATCTGGGTCAACAGGGTTGTTTCCAAGACGATACAGATCAATATGAGTACCATCGTCAGCATTAGCAGTGGGGTTGGTGAGGGCATAGAAATAAGGGGCTCTGTAAACCACTGTTCTCATATTCTTAAGATGATGATCCGCAAGGGTGGTAGTGGTTTCAACTCCAGCAGTTACAATGTCCTCGGTAAGCTGATCATTTCTCCAAAAAACGTCTATATATTCTGCGGCCAAACTCATGATAATACCATTAAATCTAGCACTACCAATTACAAACTGGTCCTCTCTAGTAATAATATAGATCTCTTCTCGATCATAATCTGCTTGCCATCCTACCGGCTCAAACACTGTACTAGTGGCGGCGGCAGCGTCATTATCCAAAGTATAAGCTATATCTCCCGTCATATGCTGAGTTCTAAGATAATTTGGGGGATTAACTTCTATATCATAAACATCCCAGATCGGGCGCATGTCTGTATTGATAGACCCACTAACATTTAGACACAACACCCACAACTCCTGATTTACTTCATGATAGAAAACATTAGAACCCATATTCTCAATCTGAGTATCTCCACTCAGACTGGATACAGCTTCTCTAGCCGATACCTCTGCATTCATCAGACCAATGACATAGTTAGAAAGATACTTAGTGTCAAATCTAGAAGGATTATCTGAGGTATGGGCTCCCAACATAAACTGTTGTTTACGGAACCCCAAAGGTACTCTAGTGTTGGGCGGAGTTGAGCTGGCCCTAGTATTTACAGTCTTAAGGGTAGCGCTTCCATCCACATCTATTGAAGTGTCGTTTTCTTCTACGGAATCAAACTCAAATTGAAGAAGTGCGGGATCTCCTCCCCCATCAAAGATAGGAGTCAAATAGGTTCCTGATCCCACATAAGGACTAAGGGGTACCGATCTAAATTGTATATTGGGGCGTCTGCCGGTAGTAAGCCATCCGGTGTTGTCGTTCATATCCGTCTGAAAAGCGGCAATGCCGTCGTCAATATCCATGAAGGACACATTAATTAATGCCCCTCCCGTCGTCGTAGTCAAATTGGTATCATATCTAAAAACTCTGAGCAGGCCGGCGCCGCCTTGGAATGCACGATATCCATACCCAACCATGTCACCCGGCTCCGCATACCAATACACAGGCTTCTTAGCAACAAAAACTTGGGGAATATTATTCGACTCATCCATCAAAGCAATTTCCTTAACAATAAATGGATCTGCAGCAGGCTGGTTAATTTCGACAGCACTATCCTGGTATTCAAAACCATCTCGAAAACGACACAAAAACCAACCTCCATCTTCTCTATTTCCACTAAACTTTCCAGGGAGAGAAACAGAAGTGATGATGCACGGGTCTTTAACTACATTCTCTGGATTGACGACAATTGTCCACTCACTGCCGCTTGTATCAGTACCACTATCGAACCCAAGCCAAGATCCAGATATGGGCAATTCTTGATCTAAAATCAAACGGTCGGCTTTATTGATACCCTCCTTAAAAACCTCTAGGGAAGATATAGATCCAGTTAAACCAATACCCGTAACTGTGGTCCAGGGCTGCACCTGTAGGGCTGTGATTATTCCCGACCAAGTGGGAACATTCTCCAATTCAAATCTAAAAGTCTGCTCTGAACCATTTCCCAGCTGACCCGAAGTAGTAGAAACAACAGAATGTTCCGTATCAAAAGCTGTTAGATGGTGAGTCTTCCAAAAAAGTCTGGGCCCTTCTACCCAATCTGTTATATTAGCTATACCGGGGTTAGTAAGAGTTAAAACAGTCGTATCATAGTGGTCTGCTATAAATGGGCGGAAGCCATTACTTAAAGCAGGAGCTGAATCGGGACTAGTTGATGCAGTATCTCCTTGGATCTGATTTAAACGATAAGAAGGAGTTGTTGTAGTACTGGAGTTACCTCTAAATTTCCCACCACTCAAGTTAAAACTAGCGAAATTTGAAGTATCCCAACCTCTAATATTACCTTCCCCAAAATCTATTTCATACGCCGAGCCAGTGAGAGTTACAAGGTTAGTAACAAACTCTTGTTGATTAAGACCACTGAAAGCATTAGTTACAGGAACAGCGGTGTCATCATTAGGGACTCTGGGCCTATTACCAAACGTAACGGTGCTGTTATCCAAAATTGTCCACTTTAAATTCTCTGGTTGGTTAGAAGTCTGGGTTAATCTTCCAAACCACGGACCGTTAGAAGCCAAAGCTATCTCAAAATTATCATCACCCTTATCCCCAGTCTCATCTATAAATACAAATCCTTGTGCGGTCTTGGTAAATCTGTTAAACAACTCTAATTCTTCTACTTGATCCGAAGGCCTTCCAATAGGAGCATCTTCAATCTCCACTTCTGTTTGAGTACCATCCTCCCCAAAATCTACCAGGCTGTCATCATTGATAGCTGTCCATTCCTGTACAGCTCTATTCGTAGATGCTGCCTGACGCAAACGGATATATCTGGGGGCCCCTGACACTGTAGTTCCTGATACCGCACCTGTCCACAATCCGGCTGATCCGGTCATTTCAATTTCGAAAAACTCTTCGTTATCTACGCTGACAGACATGTCAAAGTTGAGGTTATTTGGCTCATCTGTGTACAACTCGATACGATTAAGCTTCCAGCGGGCTCCCAAGTCTGCATCTAAGGAGATAAAGAACGAGCCTGAAACTGTAAGAGCGGTAGTGCTTACATTCCCATCAATAAGCGCATTCATTTCAGGTATCGTCACAATCTGTGTACCTGAAACAGTTCCGCCAGGTGCAAGGGTATTGCTAATAAATCCCTCGCCTAACATATTTCTTTCTGCCATTAGTTACAATCCTTTAGAGGGGTCTTCCACCGTACAAGTAAAGAAGCATCTCTATTTTCATCACCTGTAAGTTCCCGAGGAATAATAGTTCTGATATATGCTGTTACGGACTCTCCCGCAGGTACATTTAGTACCGACAGTGGGAGCTGATCAGAACCTACCCCAAAGAAGGAACCTGGGGTTCCTGAAATAGAGATCTCAATCATCTCGGAAGGGTTTACCAATTGGGTTCTGGTTATTTCCTTATCAAACCTGTCGCTGAAATCTGACTTGGGATAGTTATATATTTTTAGATTCTCAATCAGGCCCCACGAAGAAGCTGTATTCTTGGCAGGCTGAGTTGGTACTGCTGTAAACAACAGTGCAGTAGAGTTATCTGGGGTAGCTGCGAATCTTTGTCCCACTTCTCCACCCAGAACCACAGTCGCTCCACTCTCTCTCACTGAATCCCAACTCTGCTCAGTCCCGAATACTGGAGCACCATTAATATAGAGAGCCAATGTAGCATTCTGACCTTTAGGGCCATCAATATTTCCCTGAGCCGACCATACCAACCCCACATGAAAAGTATCAAATTTTTCGAATCTATACTGACTAATACTGGTAACAAACTGAAGTAGATTCGTTCCATCAAACACCATTGGTATAAATCCTTGATTAGGCCTATAGAAGAGACTTAAGAACTTACCATCCGGACGCATGATTCTAAATAGTGCGGGAATGATTGGTCTGTCCGCTTCCAATCTTCCACTAGAATCCCAGTCAGGTTGGAACCAGAATTCTACTGTGCCAGTAGCTATATCCAGACCTTCCAAAAATATAGTAAACGCTTCACTGTTGTTTAAATATAGAGATGGTAGGAATTTACACACATCATCAAACTTATTTCTCACAAACCTGAAGTCATCCAAAACGATCTCCAGTGCGCTGTTCCCTTTTGTACCTCTAAACTCTATCTCAAAAAATCTAATACCTGGGGCCTGTACAATGCGTTGAGAGAAGCTCCCGTCTACGCTAGAAGTAACCTCTACATCTTCGGTCAGAAAATCTACTTGGCTATCTCCAGTGTTTTCGTTAAACTGAAAACCGGGCTGGAAAAGAATAGGAGAAACATCATCAGCTGTTCGGAACTGAAGCTTCAATTCATTCCAACCACTAGTAAGATTCAGATTCCTAAAGTCCCAACGATAAAAAGTTTCACTATCATTTCCCAACTTGAAATTACCAAAATTAGTATCCAGAAGGGCCACGTTGTTGATAAACACCCACAGAGAAAAGAAATCTCTTGCCGACCACACTGGATCATTATTACCATCCAAACCATCCGCAGTTATTTTGGCTACCGCATCCGCATTAGCCGCATAAGTAATCTTGGTGGTCAAATTATTAAGACCCCCGGGTCTTTTCGACTGCGAACTTTCTACTTGGGTCAAAGGAGTATTCTGCTCTATTATTTCTATTAACCTCAATTCGTTAATGATAATAGAGTTGGCATCTTCATAAATTCCTTGGGGCGCAGTAATCTCAAAAGTGAAATCCTTAGCATTGACTGGCGCCCCAGTCAAAGTACCACTAAAGGTAATCACATTTTCAATACCAGAACCAACCAACAGGGTTTGTTCCAACCCATCCACTATTCCCTTAAGGGTAAAATTATGTGGGGCATTAGTTCCGGCGGCGGCCGACTGTGCAGCAAGATTAGGATCTATGGACCACTCAAATCGAGATATAGGACGCTTAACGGCCAATGAAATAGTTAACGTATCCAAAAAACCTGTAGACTGCCAGTAACTACTATCATCCCCATCCTTAACTTTACCGGCAGCGTGGTCTGGGACCTCAGTTACCGCACTAACATCTGCAGATAGCATATGGTTAATTTCTATAGTACCTTCTAATATAGAGTCTTGAGAAACCTCTTCATACATAACTACCTCAGACACCCTAGTCTGAGGGCCGCTAGTCTGAGGATCAGTAGAATTGAATAGACCACTATCTGGATCAATCTGGGATTCTACACTATCATCGGGGAAAACACTGTCGGTAATCCGTACCCGAATACCTTTGGTTTCAACAGCCTCAGCAAAGATATGAGTAAACCCAAACCCCTCTTGGAACGTATTTATATCGCTAAAACTAGCATCCTCAATAGTTTCCCAACTACTGTTTAGATTAGGATCTTTATTCCTACCGTCCGAAAATAACTCTAACTTTTGGAAACTAAAGGTGGTGGGGTAGAACTGTTCATTGAAACCTTTGATCTTAATGGCTTTGATATTCTTAATCTCTATTGTATCTGTCTGTGTATTACGAAAAACTCTCCAAATAGAATGTGGAAAATCGTCAGCTGCGTTAGTTCTACCAGTAACTAGATCTCGTACCTGGATACCCCACCCATCATACTCAGCAGCAAATTCGTCAAACTGATTGTCAAAAGCCCGATAGGGGTCTCCAAGATTGTTGGCAGTAGCTGTTGAACTGTTTTCCGTAATGCCCGCAGCAGAACCATAATCTGTCCCATCTAGGACATCTATGGGACGTCCGAGGGGGAAATTGAAACTTGAGACATCGCTCAGGACAGATTTAGAATTGTTAAACCATTGAGCATTTTCAGTAAAGATTTCTGAATTTCTAGGCTTAATAGTAATATAAAATAGAGTTTGGCCTGGGGTCTCAAAACGATATGACTTGGGAGGATCTCCACTAAGTTCAGTAAATTGAAGTCTGTCAGCAATCTTTACTGCCACCCACCTAACTGCGAAATCTGGAACACCTGCGCCAAAAGCTTGAAAAGGTATCGTCTCGGGACGCCCTGAGCCTGCCGAAGGAGTAGAAGCATAAGTCCATACGCTTTCATCATCGCCTAACCAGAAAGCTTCATCTATACTGAATATACCTGAATCAGGAGTTGATCCCACAACATCATGCCTCTTACGAATAACATCAGTATCATTTGCTATAATATATTTGGTTCCCAGATCCAAAGCAATCACGGGAAAATCACTTCCGAAAATAAAGGTAGAGGTCTTGTTGTCAGATAAGTTTGTACCCAAGTCTGCCCACTCCGAGTTATAACCCTCGGTGGGGAATAGGGTAGTTGTAATGTCAGGATAAATACGAGCCTGGTTGATGATAGCTTGGGGAGTAAATTCAACTTCATTAAGAGCGGAGCTAGATTCAGAGTTGGAAACACTATCAGAATCTTCAAATTGGCTTTCAGATCCAGTCTGGAACCTTATCCACCGGGCGTTACTAGAACTTCCTGCCCAGACTACTTGGTTTGGATCATCTGTATCAGTGTCACTAAACAAAACACTAGTCACATTCCAGTCACCCTGACTTTGAGCATCAGCGATCAATTCGAATAATTCTGTACTCAGATCTATATCATGGTGTCTTCCTAAATCTACTGCGGCGTATATGTTCTGAGAATCTCCAACCTCCGTATCTGCTCCTGCCCTCTGAAATTCCCTTACATTGTCTATAGGTAAATCGGTATTATCAAGAGACTCCAAGGGTACAAAGTATCCGGCACCAATGCCTCGATTAGATAAAAAATCAAAACCAATACCAATATTATCTGGAGGACAACCTGTAATACCCGCAAAGACAATATTGTCAGGATGGGTGTCTCTCTCGAACTTATCACAGTTCCTGGTAATTATTATTTTCATTCCCTGAGTACTTACAAGCCCATCCTGCAGCAAATATGTGCTAACCTTAGACCAGGGGCCATCTGATAGGGCGGGGGTACCCCCAAGAGGTCCCGAAGGGGATGTACGCGGGTCATTACTTCTCCATCTACCAACTTCCTTAAAGTGGTTAGGGTTGTTAAGATCGGGGGGTTCTCCTAACTCTGCCTGGGTCTTAAGAACCTCGACCTGAAACATGATAGGCCACGAACTAGTAAAGAAAAGGTTAGTATTGGCCTCGTGATGGAAAGCTATACGGAAGCCCACAATATCTCTCTCATCTTCCCACTGGGCTCCTAAAATACCAGGGTCAGAGATAGTCATTTGTCTGAAAGATTGTGCTCCCTTAAACCTATCCTGTAAGAAAATATTATCAAAACCTTCAGTCTGAAGTTTTAGTCCACCCGTCCCATCTCCAGGAATGCCAGTAACATTATTAGAATCAAAAGGCTGAAACCAATGGGTGGAGCCGGTGGTAGTAACAAAATCTGCTGACTCTACAGGAGAGAAAAAACTGTCAGTAAAACCTCTAAGTTCCTCAGCATCTCCTATTCCTAATTCCCAACTCTTATACCACTTAGCCTTAGTGGGGGTAGGCATCTGTAGCTTCAACACCCATTCATCCGTCCAGAACTTCATTATTCGTTGCGGCGAGAAGCCTGTGAGAAGTTCTCCGGTGTCCATTCTAACATCCAATTCCATACGAAGGAAGCGGGTGCCTATCTTAAGCCTGGCCTGCCTAAATGCTGTCAATTCAGAATTAGGGGCGCCTTCATTTGCCACGTTACTGGATTTGGGCAGAGTAGAAGACCGTAAGAGGTTGCTACCATATCCCGCATCAATAATGGTTCCTGCAGAAGCATCTGCTCCAGAAAGAGTAGGCGCTCCTATAAACCGTACTGTAGGCACACTACCTTCATCAAAGAACACCGTGTAGTTAATATCAAACTGGCCAAGAGCATTTCCTACATCTATCTGATCTCCAAACTCAGTAAGATCTACAGTCTGGCTTAACTTAAATTCTATATTTTCAAAGTTATCTGCGACGACGACGTCGTGTTCAGGAACTCTCGTATCAATAGCTGCTCCGAAACAAAAATTTCCTACCTGAAAAAATCCGGCAGAGGGGTCCTCATCTGGAACATTATCTATATCCCTTACACTAGGTACACCAAAAGAAGTGCCTGAATTAGTTACACCTGTTCCAGACTGGAGAACTATCAAATCCCACGAAACTAAATTTCCAGTTTCAAATCCCGGATTAACTAATAAATTATTTGTTTGGAACGCGCTAGAGGTACCACTAACTAAACTTACCAACCCATAACAGCGAGCTTTTTGGGCAATATTCTCCTCTTCTTTAAGGATCTTATCACTTTCGAAATCTACCCTACCCGGCGGACCTACATCTGGAGTAATGATGTCTTGTGCTTCATTTAGCTTACTGAAATATAGAAGCTGTTTGGTACTGTTAATATCTACAGGTATATCTAGGGTTAGATCAGCCTCTTGGTCAGTACTGTTAGTAATCAAAAGAGGAGTGGCGACCCCAGTAGTACCTCTGCGGGCATCATCTATAGTTATGGCGCCAAGTATTCTACCTTCTTCTCCGAAGCATACTTGATCCTCCTCGAAATTTACCTGTACATCATTGATAGATAGTTGTAGAGTGGGTCTAAATATTAGACGAAGAAATTGTGGAGAACCTCCAAGTTTATAGTCTGCCTCAATTGTGTTCGAGTTAAGTAGATCGGCTGTAACAAAAGACTCTCCGTCTGACGAAAATAGAACCTGGGTATTATCCCCTAATGATTCTTGAGATTCTGATACAGCAAAGACTTGGAACTCTGCGATCTTAGTGCTCCAGTGGAAATTACTGAAGTATCTAAACCCTATTGTTCTAATCGCATCAAACTCCCACTGAAACCTGTTCCACTGAAACTCGTGGAAGGTCACCTGTTCCCTGATATTTACTCCTCCCAGTTCACCTGCATTAAAAACGTAGTCCACCCCCAGTTGAGGATTTACAGTTCCATCTGCAGCAATATTGTCCAGGATAACAGGGTTTTTGAGAAGAATAGTCTGCGCACTAGAAGAAGTCTTAGTAGTAATTAATCCTCTCGCAGACTCAATTCTCTTTTCGTCTATCTGAACCGCTGTAATAGCTGGAACTAATTGGAAACCTGCCTTAGACCCATTGCCCCCCTTAGACCCCTCTTGTAATGCGGTTTCTATTTGCCAAGACCTCTGGTTCTTCTTATCCTTGAAAAATATGACTGCTTTACCTATAGGCTTATCCAACCTAGGAGTAGTAGTACTGAAGAAACAATCAATACCATATGCATCTCTAGTAAACTCAAACCTAGAAGGGCCTTGGCCTACAAACTCATCAGTTCCTAAGAACTCACCGTCACCATTAATGTAGAAATAAGTAGCTCCCGAGGCATCCGCACCGCCTAATCCTCCCGCACCCCCGTCTCCAAAACCAGCAATACCATTCTCAGCTAGAGTAACATCATCATTCAAAGCTGCCACATTGAAAGCAGCATTACTTCTGTCAAAACAAATTCTCAGGGTGGGAACGGGATTAAAACAGATGGTGTGTTCGCCTGGGACATCTACACTAAAGGTAGCAGAAGAAGCTATAGCTACGTTATATTCTAAGTCTCTAAGATCCTCCGAACCATGAACCGTAATAGTATCTAAGTTCAATCTCTTCTGGAGATCTATATCTACAACTGCCTTATTCTTAGTTGCTCTGGCGCGGGCGTAAATAGGCAGGCCTGCTTCTCCTGCCCCTGCTGGAGAACCCGGAGTAAATGTACCCGTCTGATCTCCAGAAATGGAGTAATACATAGCATCGCCCTTAGTGCTACCAAAAGCTCCGGTATGGAGATCCACATTGAATATACCAAGATAATCTCCTCTACGTACCTTAACATTTTTAGTGGAGACATCTTCTGTATATGGGCCTGGATCCGTAGTTAGGACCTCATTGGTGCCTAAAGTAGGGGCCTCTCCAATCACACCTTCATCAACAAGAGTAAGGGTACCATCAAGTTTCGGTCTGAAGATCTTCCATTTACTACTACCGTCTGTATTAGCGATACCATTCATGAAAATCCGATCAATCTCACCATCATCTGTAAAAGGGTGGTTAATATCAATTAGAGTCTTAGACTGTGCATCAAAAGCACTGGAGGTTTGAATCAATTGGCCTTGGAAATCTGTTCCTCTACCTTCAATGACAATCTCGGTGGTTATTCTTCTATTAGTGGTTCCAAAATCTCTGCGGCCAGCTTCAATTACAAATGTCTGGGGGTCTATAGTAAAGGAGGGTAGATCAATATCGTTGTCAAATAAGGACAGGATCTCAAGAGTAGTGAGACGATAAGCAGATAAAGGCTCATATAAAGGATCGGGATCAGCCCCGGGAGTGGTGGTGAAGATAGGGTTTCCTAATATATCAAGTAAACCTAGATCAAAACCAGCAGAACCATTACTGTTCTTTACTGTTACGGAAGAGTCTGCTGCCCTAATACCAGATTCTATATTTAAAAAACTGGTATTTAAATCTATAAAAGCCTCTGCTCGAATGTAGCCTCCAATAGCCACCTTACCTAGCTGAAGTGAAATATCTCTAGCGATGATTTCTGGAGGGGCATTCTGGGGCGTAAGAGTAATACTTACATCTCCATAACCATCAATATTGACAACCAACTTATCGTTGCTGTCTTTCTGAATCTGTATAGCTGAACTTAAAGACTTAGCTCCTATTGCTCTACCGGGAATACCCGCCTTCTCATTATCAAAAGAGAAGGTGAAATTATTGCTACCTATCTCAAAGAAGTTTAGGAAGAACTCGTCATTTCTACGTCCGTTAGTACATGGAAAGAACCGGACATTGTTTACATTGCCTACCCAAGTCTGGACCTCTCCCATGTTTATTTCATAGAAATGCCACTTACCGTCTGGGAAAATCTCAAAACTAACAGACTTTGTATCGTTAAAGACAGGATCTGAGGTAGTAGTAAATTGAATCTTACCTGTATCAGTTGGACTAGTATTCTTGGGGTGTTTATCATACTTAAGACGGAAGAAAATCTTTTCATTAACTCTAGCATCTATAGGAGTGAAATTATCAGTAGGACCAATCTCCCCCGTGGCCCCCTCTCTTTTTGTACCGAACAAAAAGCCATTCCAAACTCCTACGATATCTAGATCCAAGATGGTTGTCCAGCCTTCGAGGTCTCCATTGGTTGTCCAAAATGTAGAGTACGCTCGTTCTGAAGGCTGTAGGTCCGCTACCGAACCCTTGATTCTAGATTCCGTTAGTATACTATAGACCATTAGCTTTTAGCAGTATATAGCCCTCTTACCCTCTCTGCGACTAGGGAGCGTTTTTCTGCCAACTTCTCCTGGGCCTGTGGGGGTTCGGTAGGAAGTTCGTCTCTTGTATCTTCTGCTTTCTCTACCACATGGTCGAAATACTCTTTGAACTCTTCCGAAACAGAAGAGAAATATTCTCTTACTCGCTGTTCAACATCCCTATAAGTATACTTATACGTTCTACCACAAATTCCACAAGAATATATTAAATAATCCCAAATCAATGTAGGCTGAAGTATGGCTACATTTTTCCTCCCACCCTCTCGATAGGCTTCAATAGTTGCAGTTGGATCTATATCTAGCTTTGCATAGTTTCCGCAATGTTCACAAAATAAATACTCCAGATAAGGCATATCATCCTCCTAAATTAAGTTCCACAATTAGGGTCAGGTCCGGCGGGTCCGCCGACTCCAGTATTAGGCTCCGAACCATCCACATAGTATGAGCCTGTAGTAGGATCTTGTGTAAATCCAGCTTCACTCAAAACCTCTGCGGGAATGGCATTACCCTGAGAATCAAAAAAGTCGGACTCACTAAGAAGCACGACATCTCCCACCCCACCTTCTGCCCCCTGGAAAACAGGGTCTGGGAGCATGATAGTAGATCTGATAAGTCTGGTAAAACCGCTAGGTAGTTCAGACCAGAATCCCGCAGTCTCCACGAGGGCCAAATTGTCATGTAGGTGCAAAAAATCATAGTTGATTATAGTGGACTGTACACAACCTAAACAGCAGGGGATGTAGGACTCTTCAAAATTATGTACCCATGCATGTCCCGGGGCGTTAAAATTGGTCCGGTTAGGAATAACGCCATAAAGGGGTGTTTGATTTTCTTGCGTAATAATTTTATCTATGGGGCTAATTATAGAAGCCATACTTGTTGTCCAGGTAAGTTCGGACTCTGACAGCAGCTCAGTCCATTTTTCTTCATCCAACGGCAAGAAGCTAGTGAAGTTATATTCATATGGGCTTTGTAACAAACTTCTGGCCTTATCATATTCTTTCTCTTGTAGTTTTTCTACATCTTCTATCTCACCACCGGATACCCTTTCCTGGTCATCTGTTATTTGATCCCCCCAAGCATAAGCTCGGTGCCTATTATCTCCCCTGAAAGATGTCTTTTCTGTGGATCTCCAATAAACCGTAGCACTGTCCAACTCAGCCAAGAATCTATCTGGATTATTGTTATCTGTAGGAGAGCCTGATGATCTATAATATTTTCTTGCGCGGATTCCAATAATCTCTGTATTCTCAGAACCCTCAGTTAGGGCTTCCACCTTTATAGCTATGGAAGCTATGCCCAGAGACTGTGCCTGCCCTCTTCTGGGAAACGATAACTGCCATTCCATTCCGTAGGTATCCCAGAACGGCTGGGTACCATAGCTGGGTATAAGCCTAGAGACAAACTTAGCCCTTCCATCTCTGACATCATTAGAATCTAAGTTATTCAGAGGATCAGGTATATCGCCCTCAAAAGCAGACTGTAAAGACTCACCAATTATAAGACTGCCATGATTTGTGAAAAGTTGATTAGGTACCGCCGTTCTAAATTGAGGAGTTACAAGACTCAACTGGTACTTGGGAGCCTCAAAACCAGTCCCAGCATAGAAAGTAACTACTACCTCAGTTACTCTGGCATATGTATTAAAAAGCATACCCAACCTTATCTCTTCAGATTCTCCCTGGGATATGACTTGATTACCATTCTCATCTTCTGCTACCGGAACTCCCCCCTTCAGTTTCTTCAGCTCTTCTTCATCTGTAGGATCCAAAGCGCCCCCAACAAGAATGGGATTACCTTCGGCAGAACGATTGGCAGCTAATACTGGGGAAGGAAAGATTGCTCCCCCATCTATACTCGGATCTAATCTTCCCTGGTTACTCAGTATACTGTTAGTAAACACTTCTCCTGCATCGAAAGACACCAATTGATCCGCCAGCTGTTCAAACGAATTGAAAATCCGATCGTCACCATCCCCGTTCCCAAAACCATGAGGGGCTCTACTCCAAGTATATTTGGCTTCTAAACGGTTGTCAAACGCAGGATTAATATTACTAACTGAAGGAATAAAATCTCCTCTAAGGGAAAAGAAGATTCCAGGAATGTAATGAGTACACAGACAGCAGGGCTGTTCATTAGTACTTCGAGGAATATCTACTAAAAAGGGAGTGGAGATCGTGGAAGTAGAATAAAGTCCAAAGAAACCAGGAGGAGATATCTCATCCAAATGTAAAAACCTGGAAGGTAATTTAGCGGGCGGTCCTTCAAGAGAAGCGTCCGTTATATCTGAAATACAAGTACATGGGGCCGCTACTTTGGGATTATCAGAAGGCTTATCCTCACAAGGCAAAGCCGCATCTCCCAGTTGTTGAGAAGGATCATAAATACTCCCTTCTTCGGTGGCAACTGAAAACGTCCTATTTACAAAATCAACTACAATCTCTCTGGGCGGGCCATCTAAACCTAATTGCAAAGACGCATTTTCCTCTAAGGAACCGTCTGATAGCTTGTATTTAGGGGCAGTCCACTTAAGGACAGAATTTCCTTCCTCGGGTCTTAAGGCAACTTCCAAACGCCTATTGTCTATAAAATAGTCAGGAACATCTAAAGTTACTCCTCGAAGAATACTTGGACCTACAACCCCTCTTTGGATAGACTTCGCTGCCTCTCTCCAAGCCCACATAGTACTAATTGGACCTAATGCTGTCCCCTCCTCCAATACAATATTTCCTCCAGCAGACTCTTCTCCATCCGGTATAAACATTGGAAAGAAAGGAGTGAAGGGAAACTCAATAGCCGACGCCGTGTTATTTCCTATGATATCCTTGTGATTAAATCTTGGGGTCCTTAGAATGTCCAAACCCCCTAAAGCAGGATCAGTAGAAATACTTTCCACAAGGGCACCCACAGGAGTAGCCTGACAAAGCATACGATACGCCACGTGTTCCAAGGTATCTTCTGCAAATTGGCCTGAACTAGCACTTATATTAGGGCGGGTAGGAAACATAGGCATCCAACGTCTGCCCACTTGTTTTCCATTATCTCCACCTATGTAGTCCCCACGCTCACTACTTAATTCAAACAAAAGCCGGGGTCTACCAAAATTTCCAAACGGAGGACCGGTCCACGACAAGCCCTCATATAAGAATGTATCAACTATTCCTCTACGTCTAGCATACCCTGCGAATCTATTCTCTCCGGACTTCAGAACCTGATTACCATAAGTATATGCCGAGGTACAAGGCCTCAGGCTAGGATGGATATCTAGAATCTTGGCAACTACTTGGTTCGGGCCCTGATATGCCTCACATGATCTATCAGGAAGTTCCCCAAATTCTCCAGAGCCTGTCCCTCCCTGCGCAGCAGCAACTCCCCCAACAACTATTGCACCCCCTGCCGCCGAAGCGACCAAACCTGGATTCTTAACGGTAGTATTTATAAGTTCAGTAGAATCGGTTTTCAGAGGGCCGTTAGTGTTGAATTGGTATCTAGGCCTCTCACAAAGGTTATAAGGATACCACATAGGCCCATGTCGTTTCAAGAACTGAGAGCCTGGCCGAAACGAAGTAACAATGGGTCCTTCGATCAGACCACCTGCAGATGGAAAATTAGCCTTCTGAAAAGTTACTGGAGGATCAGCAGTGGTGTCAGAAATGTTTACGATAACCTCAAACTCTTTACGAAGAGGCCCAAACGCAATAAACTCGTGATCTCCACAACTAGGCTGATGTATACAATCTCTATCTCCTAGAAGAGAAGCAACCCGAAACCCTAGAGAAAGTCTGTCATCTGCGGGGTCATCTGTAGCATCGGGAGAAAGCGTAACCGTTCCGGAAGAATCCCCAACTCTAGTAAATAGATCAGGAATCAAAGCGTAGGTAGTACAGCTAGCTGCCCATTGATAGAAAATCTCAACATTGATACAGGAAAGATTATAGTACAGAACATAGAAACGCATGTTCTTTTTTCCAATAGGCCTACCCTCACTATCCTTAAACACGAACGCATAGTCTTGTTGATCTTCAGAGATCCTTATGTCTTTCCCGGTCCCACCAAATGTAAATGAATCTGGTGACGAATCTTCTTCATCAAAAGAGATGGAATGTTTATGGGGACGCAGGCTGTCCTTATGAAAGTTAGTATCTATAGGTGTGAATGGGACACTTCCAACCTCAAGCGAAGGGGGCCTTTCGTCTGGATCAGAAGCACCTTCGGGGGCCTCATCGTTTTCCTGACGGGCACTCTGCGCTCGTAAGAATTTGTAGGACACAGTAAGGGTATCTACTTTGGGGTCGGGCCTGCCGAATTTATCTTCGGATGTGGGACCCGGTCCTAAAACTACATAATTGGCAGGCAAACCGAAGCCATCGACGTCTCTATAAAATTGAACTAACTCTTTAGTAGTACTTGCACCTGATGCCGTTCTAGTATTAAGAGTAACTTTAGTCAAGCCCCACTGGGCAATCTCACTGCCTTTACCGCCTCCATTGGTGAGAATACCAGAAAGGGGGGTTTGGTTTCCTTGCTGATCGGGTAGTGGCAAAACTCGATTAACATTAGGATCAGCAATCCTAAGCAAAATGTTACCACAGTCTCCAATTACGGACCAATCGTCCTGAATTATGAAATCTGTAACTTCATATTCCACTACATGATAACCTACGTTAACTATAAACTCACTAGGAGCCGCCTGGGTCACTAAGAAAGTAGAGGCAAGGTCGGCAATAGCATTTTGACCTTGAAGATCATTATCCGCATTTAGGACGCCGAACTTAAGGCCCCTATCAATAAATCTCCATGCAAAATAACCGTAATCAAACGTCACATCCTCTGTCTGCGAACCTATAAGTTGACGAGGGGTTGCATTAATTTCTCCTCTCTTGGCTGTATCACCTGCATTGGTTCCTAGCTTACTAGGGGGGCCTAGATTAAGAATAGTGAAATCTTCACCGCTAAAAGTATCTTGGCTTATTATAGAGTGGAGGAATCTACAGTCTACCAAAGCCCTATCAACAATTATAGAAGTCTCACCAGCTATCAAAAACACAAAGATCTCATTGATTTTATTATGAACTAAATCTACCTCTTGAATAGATTGCCAGAAGCCATCTCTGCCTGATACTATTTGATCATATCCTAAGGGGGCAATAGTACTCCCATTAGTTATCTTTTCCTTACTCAATTCAGTGGTGATCTCAAGCAACTGTGTGGCTGTTAAACCGGTGAAATCTGGAACTCCAGGCAAATCACTCGGCACATTAAAGAAATCTTTCTCTCCAAATTTAATCTGATACCTCAATCTGTTCGTTAATGCTGTTCTATTGATAATGAAAAGAGTTTGTTCGGGGCTAGCAGTTCCAAACAAGGTGATCTTGTTCTTTTCTGGGGTCCACATTCTGTAAACAAAAGCGCCATCCGCCAAGGCGGGGTGAGTTATCGCTAGACGAGCAGCTGTGGGTACCAAAGGTTCTGCAATCTTATGGGGGAATTCGGGCGCACCTTCATCATCCAGTCGACGAGAGCCGGGCTGCGTTCTGGAAGTACTTTTCTGCACGCTAAAGTCTTCAGATGTAAGGTTTGCGATCTCAACTTGAGTCATTCGCACTTGTTGAAAAGCAGATAACGAAGTTTTTCTGCCAAAAATAACCTTTGGTCTGAAGAGTAACATTTGGTTGGGATCTGCGGGGTCAGGTTCGCCAGAAACATCCACGTAGTCTTTGAAAGCCCAAACGAACGGGGTAGTAAATCGGTTTTTAAATTCTTCCTCAGGGTCAGAAAATCTAGCCCAGTTATCAGATCTAAATCTAATTTCTTGAATTTGTTCAGCCAGTACAGGACGTCCAATTTCCATCAACTCATCTGTAGCAAACTTCCAGTCCGTACCAGTATAGAAATCACAATCTGTTCTTACTCCATTGCACGGTAGTGTCCCATCCTCTGGGGCATTCCACTGCTTGGCAATATTGTTATCGTCAAAGAAGAATTCGCATCTAGTAAGTCCCCCAGTAGAAGAGAAACTCAGTGTTCGAGAATTTATTCTCAGCAACCTTACTTGTCTAGCTGTCTCAGTAGCGGGAGTACCAGTTACTACGCTTCCTGCTGTTTCTACCAGGTCCGCCAACTCAGTTAACTTGGCCGCCAAAGCCTGTCCCTCAGTTTTCAAGGTGGTCGCATTATCAGCACCAATGACACTAGCAATAAGGCTACTACACTCGGTTGCAACGGCAGGGGTGGCATTGGCAGCATCACAAGAAATAGTAGCGTCAGCCTGTGCAGCAGTAAGTTTAGCCTGCGCTGCTGCTATAGTCAAAGGGTCCCTAGTATTGAAAGCATTGTTTAGGAAACTGGCTTCTTGAGTAACTACATTAGTTGCTGTCACACAAGCAAAGCCCGCTGCCCTCACAGCATTAGTAACTACTGCATTAGAGTCTGATGCAATCTGTTTGGTTCGAATAGAGCTTGAGGTTTCAGTAACACCTGCCCCAGAGGAGAAGCTGAAGATAATATCATCACCAGGCCTGATCAGTCCTGTCCGAGGCTCCAAAAAAAAAGAAGGTTGGTCTTCCCACCCTGCGACAACTGAAGTGCCGTTGGGAAAGAAGGTACCAACCTCATCCGGAAAAGCACTATTTATGACTAGTAGACCTTTAAGATTTACATCCTTACCATTTGCATCTTTTATGACTAAGGCATCTGGTCCATTCCTAATAACAGCCAGGAAGAATTGCCCAGGTACGCCCGTGTCGGCATTCCAACGGCAGCACTTTGCAATCTCTGCTTGAATATTTCTGATCAGAATATGGTAAGGAAGTTGATCCTGTACTATGGCCTGGGCTGCGGACGGTGGGAACCGCACCAAGTTAGGAGACTTGATCTCATCGTCAGTTAAACCTTTGGCGAAAAACTTCAAGACCTCAGGGGGTGGGGAATGAGTTATAGCCATCTTCATACCGCCGTAGCGATATCTAGAACACGGCAGACACTTCCCCTCCCCGTTGCACTCTCCGTCATTAAAGCAAGTAATCGTACTCTTAGGAAAGAAGGCATTGGCTATACATGTCCCATTAAAACTGCCAATGGCACTATTCTGCCCTTTGTTTGCTTGTGCAAACGCTTGCCCTGTGCCTTCTATCTCAGAGATTTCTTTCTCTGGATCCGTCTTTAAATCATTACGCCAGAATGTGCAAAGAGGGACCGCTGATCCTGTATACTGACCGCCTGATAGGAACTTTACCACGGTTACCCTTCTCCTTCGCCTTACTTAGAATGGTTCTGTCTCATAGTTCATCCTGCCTGTGGTTTCATCCACACGCACCATAACCCTACATTTCTCTTCCAGGTCATAATAACCTATAGTTCTAGAATTTATGCCTTCGTTTGCTACTCCTGCCGAATTAACATCTACATATCCTCTAATCTTTGGTACGGTGTAATGCTCTTTGTCGTCTAAACTCCACGTACGATCTTCCCATTTCAAGATCACCCTTCTAATTTCCTTCTTGTTGGGAACTTTATTCCAAGGCATTTCGTCTTCGCAGATGACAGTACCGTCTTTGTACTGCACAACCCAGCCTCTGCGCATCTTAATCTCTTTCTCGCCAATCCAAACCATACTATATCCTTTCTTAACTAAAGTCGAAGAACATTCGATAGTTGATCGTAGAATTTGCCCCAGTCTCATTAGCTCCAAGCTTAATTGCTAGATAAATAAAGTCACTTACCACTGCCCCCTGGAAGTTTCCTAGGGACTCAGCATTGTCAGCTGAATTCACTACCGCCAAGTCTGCCTTCGTGGCAAAGAGATTGGACGGGGGTGTATCAGAATCAATATCTGTGGCATCAATATTTCCAAGACCATCAGAGTCTACAGAGAACTCCACCTGGCTGCCACTTGTAGGTCCGGCGCCAGGAGCAGGGTTACCTCCTCCAGAAGTACCATAATGGAACTCAGTATCATTATCACCTTGATCGTGATGTTGGAATGTTCCGTCCGCTTGGAGACTGAACTTCACAGTGGACATAGATACTGCCCCACTAATCAGCTCAAACCAAACTACCTTCACAGAACTGTTGGTCGATACAGTAACGTTACCAAAGTTCAGTTGAGTAACATCACTATCAATTGGCTGGGGGCCTCGGCAAATAACGTTGAAACGTTCTTCCAAATCTAGTGATGTAGCGCCACTCCAAGATATTTCTACAGCTTTGGTTCCCAGTTGAGTTCCAGTATTTTGAGTAGTAGTGGCACCAATACCAATACTTTTAGAAGAATCTCCCAGAGAAGAGCTCCAAATATACTGTGCGGAACCAGGAGCTTTCGGATAACCTGTACCAGAAGCGACAAATGCATTGATAGCGAAGTTATCACCATTACCAAATACAGCATCTGAGAACTTGATCATGACGCCAAGGTTTCCTACATCATAGTAGTGATCTGCATAAAGCAACTCAATTGGATTGGCGTTATCATCTGCTCCCGGGGTGTCTGTTACTGTGAACTGAGGAACGTTAGCTGAACCGGCACCCATGGTAGAGCCGTTAGTAGTATCAATAGTAACCGTATAGGTATCGTCCGCAGAACCTATGTAAGTTCCATCAGTCGTGGAGCTACCTGTATAAGTATTACCACCGTTAGGGGTCGCGTTCTCAACAAGTTCCCCGTCGCTTATCTGGACGGTATAGAAATCGTCTAATTGACCACCATAAACACCAGATACAGTCACATCACCTGTGAATGAAGAGCTAGCAAAATCAGTGGCAAAATCTACACCTGCTCTCTCATCTACAGTATCATAACCCACAGTGGCACGAGCATCACGGCCCCCTGGAGATGTAACGTTTACGTCATTGGCACCGCCATTGTTTGCCATCTTACCAGACCAGATAATAAAAGAGTTCTGGTCATTAGGCCCTGGATTAGAGGTAGGGCCGTACCCATTTCTCCACTCACATTGGGAGAACTTAAATGCATCATCTGCATTAGCAGAATGTAGCTTGAAGGCAATATCCCGAGCCACGAAACGTGGATCCAAATCGGTACCAGAAGACAGGGTGATAGTCTCTGGACCGACATTGTTGATATTGACTGCAAGCTGGTCATTAGAATTTAATGTAATTGTGAAAGAGTCGTTGCCACTTCCCAGACCAGTACCTCGGCTGAAGCCACGTGTACCGTGAGCTGTCTTCTCAGTTGAAGTTCCGGTTGCAAAGGTCTGACCTGTGGCAGAGAACTCTACGAACCTGCTTACAGCAACCATATTGTTTTCCTCCTACTTAAGGTTGAGATTCTATTATAAACGTATGAGTTAATCGGAACTGATTTCCTTCTAAGTCGTCAGCCGCGATTTCGAGAACCATTGTCTTGCCGTACTCAAAGAAAGGATTAATACTCTCCGTGACCGCGGAAAGATCCGCGGTCTTGATGTTGGAGATAATACTTGCTCCAAGATTGGCCTTGTGCTGATTTTCCGTTAAGAACCGGAAGAAATCGGACGCTTCCCCAAAGTTCTTGGCGAAGTTTTTAACCTCTGTCAATACTTGGATGTTAGTTATATATGGGAAGATGGTTTCAGAGCCACCTTCAGCATCTCTAGTTTTATTAGGCCATTTAACATCATAACCCGTCCGCAGAGTAAACTGTTGTTCTATGACCACCGGAAAGTTGCCTGGGAATTCGTTTTCTGCATGAACCAAAATAACAAGATCGTTTCGGAAATCAATCAGGGGCTCAAGAGGCACTTCGAAAGTCATCTTTGCAGGAGCAGTTCCACTACTGGCTACTCCACTAAATGTGGTCACCAATCCAGAAGGCACTTCCCCATTAATCGTAAAGGTAGTTGTACCACTAGCCACCCCAAAATCTGCATCCGTAATACACACACTACCTGTGGTGGTTGAGGTTAAAAGTACAGATTGGTTTAGACCTAAGAAGAAATTTTCAATTGCCAAGGTGTCACTTGAAGTAATAATAAATTCGTAATCCAGAGTGTCGGAATTACCTGAGAAATCTGAAGCTAAAATAGTACCAGTTACTGTTTCTCCAAAAGTGAATTGACCTGCAGAGTCGTAAGTGTAATCAAACCCATTCGATGTATTAGAAACTCTTGAGAACGTTCCACCAGTGGCGATATCGTTCTGTATTTTAGTAGCCCCATTTAGAAGCAACTTTACCGTAGAGGGATCTACCCCAGAGGCGTCGTCTGTTATACTGAACAGAATATCTGTATTTGGGGATACCTGGACAGCCGAGGGTGCAGGCTCCGTGGCTACGATAACTGGAGGAGTAAGGTCGGGCGCTCCAGAAATAGTTGCGCCGAGTCCACCAGATCCCACAACGTCAAAACTATACTCTTCCGTTCCTAGGTTACTGACTGCTGCTAAATCTGCGAAAGAACCACTGACAGTGATTGTCTCTCCAGGAACAAAGTGACCTGATGCAGGACGGAAGATATACTCAATATCGTTAGGGGCAATAACTGTCTTGAATGCTACTGGGAACTGAGTTCCAGTGATGGTCACGCCTGCTGTTACAATCTGCAATCCATTCTGGAATATATCAATAGTACCCTGATCCAGCGCAGAAGAGACATCCTGAATGCTAAACTCTAGATCCGTAGTCTCAGGGACATTCTTAGTTCCAGAAGCAGGATTTAGGTTCGCAAAAAACGGGGCGGCCAGATCTACCTGGGTAATATCACCAGCACCAGAGATGGTGAAAGGCAGAGAATCTAAACCAAGCTGTGTGGAGGATACCGGGTGCGTAGTATCAATGTATGCAGAAGCGGCAGTCTTTAGCAGTTGTTCCTGTGGTATATTAATTGACAACCCAACATCATCTATAAGGAAACCGGTATTGCCATTTTGCTCAGAAAAAATGAACCAAGTCTCGATCTTATCAAACTCGGAGGTAGTGAAATCCAAATCTATCTTTAGATCTCTGGACACAGAATTGAAAACATCCGCTACGAAGCCTGTTATAGTTTTACCAATAATAGGAAGCTGTGCAAAACTTTCTGATTGCGCTGGAATACCTAATCCTGAAACCCTGTATCGTATATTAGCTTTCTGTTCACCATCTAAGGAGAAGATAAGGTTTACTTGGATGTCGGTACCAGTTCCGGGCTTTGAGGCAGCATAATCAAAACTGAATACTCCCAACTGGGATGAGCTCGGTCTGTCAACTCCGAAATTAAATTCTTGTCTCAAAGTCACAGGGGGGCTGGTCAAGCGTGCCTCAAGAGAAAACATTTTACTACCATCGGTAGGTAAAGGCAAAGGAACATTAGCCCAATCTGCTCCAGTAGGTGCGTCTGACCTTATCTCTACAGTATTACTACCGTCTGTTCCTGAAACTGTCCAACCGCTAAAGTCCTGCTCAAAACTACCGTTAGTTATGATATCAACGTTATTTGTTTCAGAATTAGCTTCTGCCCCTTTATCTGTAATAATTATTGTACTGGAGGGGGTGTTTCGAAACGGATCAAAAGTGGTGATAGTAGTACTACTGAAGATCAAAAATTGTTCAGCTTCACTAATATCTCTCAAAGTATTAGGATCTACCTCGGAAGGTGTAAAGAAGAAGGGGGAGCGATCAAAGAACTCCTCTACAATACCGGATGTTCCTATAGCGCCGATAAGGAATACTCCCCGACTAAAAGACTTTGGGAAGATTACAAACTTGACTCCAGCAGTTGTTTCGAACTGTGAAGGATTAACTATGTGGGTATCTTGGTTTGCACCCGTAAACTGTAAGACATCGTTGGAAGAAGCTATACCTCCAAATTGTTCAATAATATTGGTCTGACTAAATTCTCCCTGTTGAACAATAGTGTTGGAATTATTAGCTGAACCTCCTTGAGTTTGTACAGTAATAGACTCCACTCCCGAGCCTGCAACCATAGCTGTTGACTGTACTATCGTGATCACTAATCTCCACCTTTACTAAACCTCAGTAACCGTTGCGGTAACAGTACTTACCCCCACAGTAGAGCCTACCGTAAATTGGGTGGATGCTCGACCTCCGCCTACCGTAGTATCGGAACTTGGACTGACAGCACCATCTCCCGCAGTGACAGAGAACGTAACAACCTTACCATCCAGGGCCTCTCCCCAGGCGTTAATAACATCCGCATTGACGAACGTCTGCTGGGACGTACCTGCGGGCAGCGTGACATCCTCTGCATTGACTGCCATGAAAGCAGAGATTCTATCATCGATATTGAAAGACTGGAGATTGGTAGAAGAATCTACGTAGTACAGAGTATCAAAGTCATTCTGGTCATAGAATACCTTGAAATTGTTAGCCTCACTATAGCCAGACTGTTCCAAAAGAATTTCCTTATCATCCGTAGTGTTAATGAGGGTGTCCTTGTTAATCGTACGTAAATGAATGATATCAATGGACTTTTCAAACTCATGGTAGGTAAGGAAAGGCTCCCCACCAATCCCAGATTCTCTGGTCCACGTTAAACTGTGGGTTCCATCCTTAGGTATCTGACCCTCAGTGCTAATAACAGCACTACTACCATCATCAGACGATAAAGAAACATTGTTAGGATATTTATACAGGGTATTATCAACTTTAATGTAAACATGCCCTCCACCCGTGCCCGACTGTGTAGCAGTAATCTGGACTCTTCCGTCAAGGAAACTGTTATAGGTCTTACTAGGATCTCCAATAACGTCAAATTCATCGATAATTGTGGGACTCCCGGTTAAATCTCCCTCGTTATCAGTTCTCTGAATAGTAAACACATTAACATCTGGGAAAGACCCACTTCCCACAGGTAAAACATTATAGTTATCTGCAGATATATTCACTGACCCGTCGGTATTTGCAAAAAGTTCTATAGTCATTGGGTCAGAGGTTATGGTTCTTGGAGTAGTAAACACAGTACCAGTAGTGAAATCAGAACCATCTCTATCGATGACCAAGACTCCAGTTATGGTCGGCTCTTTCTTAACATTCTCTGTAGTCAAATCAAAGCTGAGCTGTTCACCATTGGTAGGATCACCAGTACAAGAAATCAAGAACTCTATTGGAGTAGTAGTAGCGGTGGCCTCATCATACAATACACCCGTCTGCGCATCGGCTAGAGCACCTGTTTGGCTTCCAGAAACTGTCCAAATACTTCCATTAAATGATAGAGTAAAAGAATCAGTTCCCGAAGCAGAATTATGCCATAAAGGTCTAGCATCCCGCAAGGTACATGTGGCAGTAGAATTAACAAAGTTTTCTATAGCGCTGGCGAAGAATACACCGGAACTAGTAGGCGATGTCTCAAGCCCTACACCCTCTTGAATGACAGCCTTATTGTCTGAATCTAAAGACCTCATTACGAGCCACATATCTTCTGTGCTTATAACCTGGGGGTTGACATCTACAGTAGTGTTAAAATCTGTTAGAGTATAGGTGGTTTCTAATTGACCTTTTCCTGAGGAAACGTTGTATCCTAGTTCATCCCCGGTACGCAGAAAGGAGGTGTTAGTACTACTCTCCGTCCATCTTCCTGGATTAAAGTTAGTAGTTCCGGAGGCGGTACCTGCATCACCATCACTAAAGTTATCGCTCAAAGAAATGGTTGCTGTGCCTGTAGCCTGATCATTAAACCTAATGGTATAGAAGATTCCATTAATATTATCATAAACCGCATCCAGGATATTCTCCTGTTCAAATTGAAATGTGCTGGCCAGAGAACCATCGGTATCAAAGTAACTAATAGTTGGAGTAAGTGGCAGAACGATTTGTACTTCTGTAACACCATCAAAGATATCCGCAGTGGCATGTTTAAGTCTCCAATGGGGAAGACCCGCATTAGTAGTATCAATAGTAGGCGCAGTTACTGTAACAGTATACTTTATTTGGTTTTCAGTCGCACCTGGAAGCTGGCTCAGATCAATTATCTCAGAAACAACAGCAGTAACCGCAGCATCAAAGTTGGAATCATCAAACTCTGATTGAGAGTTATTAAGACTTGTCTGAACAGTCCAATTTGAAGTAGAGACGTCAATAGCGGTGGCGGAATATACCACGATAGAAAGAGTTGACACTAGGGTATCGAAAGAGATAGTCATCTGACTTACGCCAGTGGTGGGCGCATTCGCGAAGATGCCGTCAATTAGTTCAGCCTTTGCGGTAGTAAAGTTACCAGACGCAGTAAGCGTTACAGCACTTGTAGGCTGAGGTCTTTGTAACACCAATCTTACAAATTGAGTTCCGTTATGAATACCTCTGTTGACATCACCAACGGAGCTTACTACAGCATCGCTGTAGTAGCTCGCCATATCTTTAGTGGTATCTGTGGGCTGAAGTTGTCCCTGTTGAACCGCCACTGTTCTCCTCCTACTCCGACCTTAATACTCTAGGTCTGACGAATACCTTCCTTAGTTTGTTATCTATCCTAACCTCTAATGTAGAGATATCAATTCCATCCATGTTACCATAGACCTCAAAACAGAGGCCTGTGGTGTTATCCACGAATGTTGCACATTGTAGTGGGTCGAAATCAGAAAACTCTGGAACCTCACTCTCCTCAGTCTGAAAACAACACACAAAAAGAGCAGAGTTCTCAAGCACGGAAAGATCTTCAGCTTCTACTGACACACTAACACTGGAATCAAAACGAAAAGGATCGTTAGGATGTACCCAAGTCACAGTAAAACCACTACCCGAAACTACAGTAAAGGGGTCAAAGGTTAGGCCACTACAGACAGGGATACCCTCAATCGAGAGCCTTATTGTATCTTGGTTGACACCTAATCCAGAATCAAACACAGAAAACACTACGGGTTCTAGGACGTCAACATTAGTATCATCACACTCAGGGCTTACCAGAGTTATTATTGGAGGCCTGCTGTCCTCAACAGTGTCCCATAGACAACGATAAAAGAAATTGTTGGGCGGGACAGCATTATCACTGATGGTCAAGATGATGGTTACAGTTGACCCAAAATCAAAATCATCTGGGGGATCAAAGTCTAGTTGAAGACCTCCTACAATTGCGGTTATTAAAAAGTTAGAAGTGTCTTGAACTGGAATTCCGTTCACTTTAAATATAAGCGTTTCTATATCAAAAGAAAACCCGAAATCCCGGATCCTCCAAAGAATATTAGTCGAAACAGGATTTTTTATACTATTACATTGAGGGAATACCAACTCTGCAAAATCAAACTGTGTGAGATCAATCGAATTGGTGGCAGCTGGGTCTTGTTGAATAGGCTGTGCCCCAACAATATCTCTTGTAAGGTTTCTCTGCTCCATCTGGGAATTACCAGTCGTCTGTGCCCGAAGATTATTGGTAACAAAGATAAGCTGCTCTATAGGGCTATCTTGGCCCTGATCATCTCTCTTAGTATTTTTCTGCTCAATAAAACAGTCGTTAGGACGAGATTGTGCCTTATTGAAACTATCTCCTTCTTTCTGTTCTATGGGCTTGGAAAAGTCAATCCCTGCGCCCGATACGGTGGCAGGAGTCGGGCTCTGTTGAATAGGTTTAGAAGTACCAGGACTGGTTGAAAATGTACCAGCTCGCTGTTCTATAGGCCTACTAGTACTAGGGCTGAATCCCTGGGGATTAGTACTTATTTGTCCCTTCTGTTCCACAATGGCAGTCAGTATCTCAGAACCCATCATTCATCTCCTACAGTACATCCGCTGTAACGTCTACAATAATATCGTTGGGAGTAGAACTAGGCGTATACACAGTCTCAGCTATACCTGAAGTATTGGTCACTACTGCTGAGGGACTAAAGGTTCCTGGGATACCTGCATCACTTAGAGTATTTATAGCAGCACTAAACTGCACAGTCTTGTTGAAGACAGGAAAGTTAAACTGATCCCTAACTCTAGTAGTGATATCTATTGTGTTGTTGTCAGGAAACGGTAGAACAAATCTGTTTGGTAAAAACTCCATGGAAACAGAGTTAACGAATGAGGAAGTAACCTGAGCTTGAAAATTGAAGGTTGGAAAAGTCGTAGTTGTGAGAGAACCAGTTGGTAAATCCTCTACAGTCTCTCGGTTTTGAAGTTTCAAATATTGAGTATTACTCAAATCAGAGATCAAGTCAAAGACTTCAATAAGAGTGTTCTTATCGTCCTCTACTAAATTAGATTCCTGAGAAGTTGATAAATCAAAGTTGGGAAAGGTTAGATTTACCTCTAGTATCTGAAATGATCTTACCCAGGACAAAATAGTGCTATCAAAATCGGCGGCGGTGCCTGCGTATTTACCCCCAATATCCGTGAAGTTTGTAGTCTTAGCTGGATAGGCAAAGTTTACAAGGGCTCCTCTATTATTTTCTGAACCTCCGAAAGAATGATCGTTAAATAGAAAGATAGTTTTATGAACAGTGATGGGGTCTGTTGATATATAGGAATTTTCCAATCCCCCGCCTTTACTAAAAGTAACGTCATTGGTTGTAGTATTCACTGAAAGGACAGTAATCTCTTCTTCATTTCCTACAAAACCTCCGAAGGTACTGGGCCCAAGATACAGCTTATTTCCAGGACTTACATTGGAAGAGTCATCTAAACGAATAGTGTTAACTCCAGCAGCAAATGATCCATCAAACGCTAGATGATAATGTTCTATAGCAAAAGCTTTCGATGACCATCTAATATTAGGGCCATTGATAAGAGTTAGTTCATCGAACCAACGAAACTCGAAGGGAGTAACTGCGGGAAAAAATACTGTCTTAAACGGAAACAGTCGCCACCTTTTGATGACCACCCCCAGATCGGACGGTAAATCTTCTAAAGTCCAAAAGAAAGTACCGTCAAAGTGAAGTTCCGTTATTGGGTTTCTAAACGTAGACTTGCTGACGGGAAAAGTACCCACAACTGTACCATCTGCTTCAACCTTCACCAACGACTGAAGACTAAAACTACAGCTGTAGAAGAACCCACTTTCGGGCCCTAGGGAGAAGTTGGCATCCGTTAGTCTGACATTCAGTGGCATTCACGACCCCTCCCCTCTATGCTATAGTAACCGTTGCGGAGATAGTTACCAAACCTGCAGTACTTCCTGTAGTATAGGTTACTGTTGCTTGTCCAAGACTATTCAACGCAATCTGACCAGTGTCACTCAAACCAGACCCAGCGCCTCCGCCCGAAGTAGCAAACTGGATCGTAGAAGCAGGGCTGGTAACAAACGGAAGAACGTATTGATCTGTAACAGTGGCTACAATTACGGAGGTGGATGCTCCACTATCCGCGGGTAGAATTGCAGGAGTGGCAGTCAAAGCAATTGCTGTTGGGAATGGTACAAAAGTGGCTAACTGATAGTTGAAAGTACTCTCAGTAGTTTCTGAGCCATTAATGTTAAACTTTAGCTGCAAACGGAAAATTGTAGCCCCTTCTATTCCTATATCAGAAACATCAAATACCTCCGTTGTATCCGCACTTAAATTATTTTGTAACGCAGATAGCTCAATAGGTAAATTACTATTCAGAACATCTACAAACAGCAGATTAGTGGTTCTGATAAATACTAGATAAGGCTTATTGTTAGCAATTAATGCGCCTGTAAAGGAAGTCAATTCATGATATGTGGTCGCATTAATATCCAAGAAAGCACCACCCTGGGTACGCCCCAACACAGAGCCGTCCAAAGCGCTTGCTTTGTATAGTGCTCCTACTCCTAGACTAGTTTGGAAATTCTGACTAAAGAACCAAAGGTTTTTAGTAAATACTATCTTATCTCCTGAAACATATCCCTGACTCAACGGGGCTGATACTGTAACCTGATTTCCGGACCCAGTGCTATTTACCGTAACACTCTCCGCTTCTCCAACAAATCCGGATTTAGAACTAGGTCCGATGAACATCTTAGTTCCGGGAGTTAGCAAGGCAAAAACATCAGTATCAAAACTTACATTAAAGGTAGAAGTATTCTCTACAGCACCGCTGGTAAGGGTTCCCTCGTAGTGTTCTACAGTAAAAGCTTCTGATTCAAAGGTATCCACGGCATCACTGGCGAAAGTAAAAGTGGATTGAAGAACCATAATAAAATTCGCAATTATCCATCTCCGAATACGGAAACCATTTGCTGGAGTACCATCGATATTCTCCATGGTCCAAAAACTCTCACCATCATGTTCAAGCGAAGTGACCTCCTGGGAAATAGGGGTATCCAAAGGATAAGCAAATGCCAACGTACCGTCATCTGCCTTCTGGACCATGACGTCAGTTTCTTCGTTGAAGCTATAGAAATAGCCATCAACACGAACCATGTTGGGATTGATCAATCTTATATTCTGAACCATACACTAGCTCCTATCAATTCAATATCCTCGTCGGCCGATAGATAGTTGTGAGATCAAAAATATTACCGCTAAACTCCAAATCTCCAGTGATATCAAAACCATTAAGCGTAGCACTTACTGTAGAAAGATCTATACCTGCTGCTGGAAGGGGTTCTTCCAATCTCACCACTATATTGCTTGTTATAGGCACATTGGTGGTTTGACTTAGGGCGGGAGTTATCTCTACTAATTTTGGAGGCTTAGTATCAGCCTGCAAGGTACCCCAATCCACTTGGCTTCCTATTCTACCTAACGCCGCTTCAATCTCAAGATGTACAGTACCGGTAGTTACCAGATTTACAAACTCCGCTGCAATCTTATTTCCAGCAGTATCCACCTCGTTGGTTTCTGCTATCAGAATCCAGCTTCCATCTCCTTCGAGATCCGCTAGGTTTGGATACTCTGAGCCCGTTGCAGTAGTAAATTGGTCAGCCCTGACCAAAGCATCCTCCGGTTTAAGGCTATCCAAAGATAGAGAGACCGTAACTGCAACGATCTTAGCATCTCGGTTTCTGCTGTTGCGTAGATAGAATACAACCATAGTGAATTAGGATGAGAAGTCTAGCTGATTTACCACGCTATCAATAGAGAAGCGATAAAGCTCATCTACAGTAGTGATTGCGGATACAGGATCTGCCACGTCTACCTCATGTAGCTTCTTAAGAAGCGCGCCGGTGGCATAAATGTTAGCAAGACCATCGCCAGCCCCCGATACTGCGGTGAAGCGGAGTACAGAAGCACTCACAACCCCCGAAATAGTCGCGATGTTATCATTAGTACCATCAGTGACCACGAAGGCATCTCCAGAAGAAAGACCCGCGGTACTGCGCACTGTAAGGGTATCTCCTGTATCGTACGCAACGGTGAGGTCAGTCTCAATAATGCTTCTACTGGCCAAAGTCAAACTATCCGTAGTAATGTCGAATCCAAGGGTGGCTCGAATATCTTGACCAAGAGCGGGGGCGCCGACCACAACAGCGCTTCGAGCAGAACCGGTGAAAGACTCAGACACAGTTCCAGATTCGATCTCAAACTTATTGTTCACAAACCTAACCTGTGCGTTTAGATAAGAAAGATTTCCTATCTTATCTCCTCCACCGCCAATGGTAGCTTGCCCCTGAATTAAAGACTCGATATCGGAAGCGATATCGCCAGGTAGAATGTTATCACCCGCGGTCAATTCAATCTCTATACCTGCACCTATAGCCTCATCAATGGCTATGACTATGCGGTCACCTGAAATAATGTTAATATTACCAGTAGTTAGACCAGAGCTTCTGATCCAACCACGCTTCATTTGATTCTTAAAGATAGACTCGATGGAACCTCCACCAGAGGCTGTAGCTGCGGTGGTGGTAGAACTCACCCAAATCTCATCACCCTCAAGGGGTTGCCCTGCGACAGGGACGATCTGAATGATATCCACAGTTACTGTCTTAGGAGTTCCACCGGGAAAGTTAACGATGTCTCGTACGGTTACGTTAACAGCCACGTTTTATTCCTCCTATTATTATAGTTCAGTATACCTAGTTCCCGGAACTATGGTATGATTTCTTAGGCGATGATCAACTTGGCCACTAAGAGTGGCTAGTTGATCCTCTGTCTGAGCACAAGAACCCTCAGGAAATGTTACAAATCTGCGACCTGTTTGAAGAACTCCGGTCGTAGTAGTTCCTAAAAAGAATGAGCATGCGTTATCCGCACAAAGCCAACCCATACCTCCACCAACGGAGTAACTATGTAGTTGACCTTCTGTTTCTGGGTGATAAGTCTTTTCACCCCCTGGTACCCGAGTATCCTGATTGTAGTCAGTGATCTGGGTGGAATAAGGACAAAATTTCCAACAGTGCGCAGCAGTGCTCTTACTACCAGTTACTGTAGTTCCTGGAGAAGCATCATCAAACTCAAAAACTGAGCCTCCGTGTTGAATAGTCATTAGTACTTCTGCCCACCTTCTGCTTTCATAACTTGTGCCCAGTAAACCAGAGCGTGTTTGTAGGTAGTTTGATATACTCCACGAGCCAATCTCTTACCCCGCCTACCCATCATCTTCGCGGTATCATGCTCCTTACAGTCAATTAAGATCCAATCTTTGTTTTCCAAAGTTTCAATAGAGTTTATATACTTCCCCCTAACATACGCCTCTTTCAGAAAAATCTTATCTTCCTTATATTCTACCCCTTTCCAGTTCAGAACTGCTTGGTAGAAATCCTCCACAGAAGTAAAGATCAAATGCTGCCGGGTCATATCCAAAGTTAGAACATCTTCTTCCTGTAATTGTAATACATCCTCTAGCACAGGCCCGCTGAAATAAGCTCCTTTAAGAACAGCCACATCATCTCTGTTGTAGGACACTGATTCCCAATGAAGCTCTAAACGATACTTAGTCAAAATCATAACTACTCCAATCTTAGAAGAATACAATCTGGTGAGGAATGTTGGCAGAAGCATTTCCCTTCTTACCATCCTCCTTACCAACTCCACCACCAATTTCAGTAACCTTACCAAATTCCTGGAGATCATCTGAACCAATACCCGGGGAACCCGCACTTACGCTTAGGGTTCTACCTGTAGCATCAAGGCTCGTTGCCGGAACGCTACCAGTAAGCTCTACACCATCATCACTCACGATGTCTGAGCCTACTAACTGATTGCCCTCAGCAAATCCCTGAATAAACACCTGGCTTCCAGTAAAATCTGTGAGTATTGGCTTACTCTGCAAGCTCCAGCTTTCTTGACCAAAACTCTGGAAATCCTTGGAATAAGTAAAGCTAGTTATGAACAACGAGTCTGCCCCTGTCCTAATAATAGGAACCACACCGCCAACGCAAGGCGCAGGCGTGATAGTAACCGCCATCTTTGCAGTACTATCTACACAAGCAACAGATGGGGCTAAAGCTACTGGAGTTGAAGCTCCTCCAAAGTTAGTAAGACTGACGCTCTCCTGTTCTGTAATATTGATATCAAAAGCATCAAAGCTTCCTAGCTCAAATAGCCGTTCTACACTAGGAGACAAACTAAAGCTGACGGATACAAATCCGCCAGAAATAATATCGGACGTTACCGATGTTCCTGCGCCGATTATGACTGGCATTGTCTCTTAGCCCTCCTTTACCTCGTCAGTCTCAGGCTGTGTCTTGGTTGTCCCACATACTGTGCACGGATCCCCCATTGTAAGGGCATCGCACGTAGGGCATTTGGAACCTGATAGTTCTGCCTGCTTGGCTCTCTGGTGGGAACTGAGATACGCATAGCGTTCGTAATATGCAGCAGGACCTCCCTTATTGGCTCTATTATCTGGTCTACCACAGCAGGGGCTCATGTTATTTTTCTCCCTTTATGGCCGGGTTGCGCCGCGAGGACAATCAGAGGCACACCCGGTCATTGTTTCTGTAAATCTGTGTTCAAACACAACTGGTATAGACCCGGTAATGATCTGGGTCGTCAAATTGGTAATGAAACCATTGAAGTTTATTCCTCCAAAAGTTAAATCGGTATAATCCCGAACGGGATTTATCCCAGGGACATCTTCTGTAGATACAACAGTAAAAGATACCGTAGCCAAACCATTAGATGCGTATGAAATACTGATACTGGGACAGTCAATAAATTCAAACTGTTCAACCATTAGAGATTAGCCGCCCCGGGAACCTCATCTTCCTCAATGATTTCTTCTCTGCGAGTTTCCGTAGAAGTGAAGACAATACCCCCTGTGACAGGATCAATAAACCTCTGAGCAGTGTAACTAGCAGAAACAAAGTCTCCGCCTAACCCGGTCATGTCATTGGAGCACAGCAGCTGGGCCTGATCTTCACAGGTATCAGTGTCCTGTTTCTCCGCCTTGAAGGTCTGGAGTACAAAAGCAATCGTAACCGGGGCAGGAGTGTCTAAAGTCGCACATTCTCCCTTGACCGGCTGGGGTGCAGATGCTCGTAGTGTAAATGAAGTTGATCTGATTACCATTAGAATAGGGCTCCTTCACACGATGGGATTGAGAACTGGAAACTATAACTATTGGTGGCTATACCGGGCACAGTTACGTTAATACTAAAGCTGGTGAGTTTTACATCTAGTCCAAGAATAGTGAAGTCTAAAGAATCCGGATCTCGGGTATCAATCTGAAAAGGGGGGCCTGTCCAGATCAGATCTGAGCCTAAGAAGCGCTCAGTGTCTGTGACCCGGGTTTGGGGTCCACTGGCGGCACTTGCATTTACAGTACGGAAAGAACAAAACTCTCCTAGTAGGGTTATCCCCGCAATGGGGTCACCCTCACGAAAAGCCTCGCCTGTTTTGGTACGGATAAGGTGGGTTACATTGTTCTCACAATCAAACCTCTGCTGGATAGGAAGAGTAACCCCAGCTTGAGAGGGACAAGATGTCTGTAAGAAGCGATCTCCGCCTGAGAGAAAGGCATAGGCAGTAATGGTCAGAGTTCCTGTAGAAGACCCCTTGAGACGCTTCCTGACGTCTGAGAACACATTTGGAGACTGGGAGCACTGGGAAACTATATCTATAAATTCAGAGGACCCTGTGATTTGGGCTGAAATGATACCGTCAAATCCTATTTCAAATAGTCCAGCAATTTCACATTCGCATACCATATAGTCCTTGTCCTCCTAATTATACGTTGGTTCTCTGAAAATAGCAACCTTAGTCTGATCCATAGACTCCGAAAGCTGGGCCACCTGCGCCCAGGCTGCTGTGGTCGTGGATCGGGATACCAACCACCGTAGCTTTACCCGAGAAAGTAATATTGGAGGAACGTTTGGTGAAAGATATTGTGGCCTCCCCCAGAGCTTTCATAGTAACGGTAGCTGTCCCATTTCCGTTATCTGTTAATGAAGCAATATCTGAATCATCAATAGACCAAAAGTCTCCTGACTCCTGTGCTGTACCCAGAACAGTAAACAGCACAGAAACTCCTGGAGATAGAGCCACACTCTTGGGTTTAATATCAACCACATTGGCCTCTCCAGTAGCATCATCCCCCGGATCTCTGGTATCGGGATCTTTACCTGTGCGAAAAGGATCCCAATTTTCTGTATCAGTACGTACCAATTTAGAATGTTCCCGAAGATTAGTGTCTCTATTGGCAATTGTCGAAGAACCCCCACTTTGTTTACGAAGTTCCAAAGAGGTACCCTTCTGGGGGGATTTAGAAACAACGTTAGTAATAGCTGCGAACGTCTTAGCTCCTCGGGTTCGCTGTCTACGGGAAAAAGTCTTACCCTCTAACTCCTGAAACTTATCTTGACCAGACATATTCACTACATAACTGGCTGCATCCTCAAAAGAAGGATTGACTGTAATCTGAAGAACTTGTCCAGTGAAGATCTGTCTAATATTATCCACAGTGCCCGCTTCAATAACCACCTCTTGGTCTACAGGAAACACAGTAGTGGCAGGAACCTCAATAGAACAATTGAAGGAAGCTGCCAACTGGCTGCGAGCACGAGTTACACTAAAGGATAATACATCGGGAGTTTCAAATACCAAACTTCCAAAAGAAATCTTAGCTCTAATCTTCTCGAGAGTTATGTTCGCACAAGTAACCATTAGATTCGCTCTACCGGATTATTGTAAATACGAATTCCAACTTTATCGCCCACAGAAATGTCATCTAAAACCATCAAAAGACACGGAAACTCCCCAAGACCTTCTACTCGCACTGTATATTCTGTTCCATTGCCTGCATCCTGGATAACCATTCCTTCTCGAGTAACATCTTCGGTTCTTAGTTGGTACTTGCTGTCATTGAAACTTCCGGCAGTCAAGTATTCTGGTCCAACTGTTACCGTAATTAGATATTGGCTGGCGTCGGAATAGGAATAGTTAATTTCATTGATAACCCCGATCTCTCCATTAGGCAGAGTAAAAGAATCTCCTAACCGAGGCTCAGAGTCTGGTCCCAAAACCATAGAATGGGTAGTAATAACTTGGCTCTGAAGGGCAAAGAAGTTTCTGGCAATCTCCAAACACTCTGTGCCCTGAAGCTCCCCCTGGGCACGAGAAGGGTCTGGCTGAGTTCCAAAAGCAAAGGGTAGGGTTATATCAATGGTTGCACCGTTAGTATTATCTTGTAAAATAGACAACTCACTATCTTCAAGGTCCTGATCGGTAGTGGGATCAGAGTCTACGATCCCATCTTCCTGTCGAATAATACCCTCCGCGGCAATAGTTCTAGTTCCATCGATGCTACTTAAAGGATCTGCCCCAGCATAAGCTATAGGCTGAGGAAGATCTACAACAACAATGGGAGTGTATTCAATGGTAATCTGTTCGGCCAAAGACAAAGCATTACCCAAAGGATCAAAGACATCTATGCTGGGTCTCTTTCTTTCCACCACAATACACATTTTGTTGTTGATGACCTTGTACCCAAGAGGCCCGCCAATACCACAAATAAGTCCTACAGCAGCATCTACGCCTACCGCCTCAGGAGTCAATAGATTATCTGTGCTAAAAGTTAAAATGTCAACAGCTCCTGCAGAGAGGCTAGAAGGATCTCTATACACTCCACAAACAAACGCTGTGAAATCATCTTCTAGAACCTGGAACAAATTTACTGTTATATCCCCATCAAGATTTACTTCATAGGTCCAATTCTTTCCTTGGGCAAGACTTATCAATTCTTTGTTAGGTCGGACCCTGGTACGCATCAAACCATTAATTCCGTCACTTGGAGATCCGGGGGAAGTGGTAAGGTCTCTAACTTTTCGTCCTGAAAATACTACATCAACAACTCCAATAAAGTCGGACTCTTCCACACCAAATTTGTTCAACCTCTTGAACCTCTCCGCAAAAATTGTGACAGATGATCCAGATAATGCAACTTCATTGATAGTACACTTATCCCCTCTAGCATTTACAGAGGTTATTACGGCCGTTACTCCTATATTGCCTCCTGCCCCGGTACTTACTCCTTGGACTGTACTTCCACCTTGAGTCTCAATAGTGGTGATCTGGCCATCCTCATCAGTTAGGGAGCCTCCCAATACAGTAGCATTAAGATTGCTAGCTGCAAAAGTAAGATACTCCTTGGTAGTATCACCAAAAGTAATCTTAAGCCCGGGGTTATCATCTATATCGGGCATATCCAAATCTATCAAGTATCCTAGTATAGTCTCGAAAGCTGCTAACTCATAAGAGTTAACAATGTCATCAAGATAAACTTGATCTAACTGAGGATCATCATAACTGATAGTGGCATACTGACTTACAATACTCTCGTCACAGGATTCTTCAGCACAATCTTTATAGTCCATGACCTCTTTGTTCTTAAGACCATCAAAACCAGATCTTAGTTTTCTTTCCGGAGGAGGATCATAACCTCTCACAATAACCAAATCCGCTGGTTGAACAATCTGACTAGTAGGAATACAGTACCGAATGTCCAAATTAGAAGCAGGGGTTCTCCCCGCTATATAGAATCTGGCAATTCCGCCTCCATCAATTTCTACCTCAGCAAAACCAGGACCTCCAGTCCGGGTAGATCCGGGTGGGGCATTGTCCAATAATTCTGCCGCCAAAGAAAGTTTAAGCATTGTAACAGGGTCTTGATTTCTGATGTCAATACCTGCAAGAGATCCGCCCAATACACTGTTAGCGTCAAACGGAATAGAAAAGATTTCAAGAATCAACTGGGAGACTGCTCTATTTGGCTGGGCATCAAGCAGATCATTCTCTGGACTAGGGGAGCCAATGACAAGCTCTTGGAAGCTAGGATCTCCACCAACTAGGATATTCTTACCAGCCAGAGTATCTAATGCCAACTGCCCCATTACAGCTTACCCACCTTATTTAGGGCCAACTTGGCATTCTGCAACGCTATTCCTAAGTCCTTCTGAACCTTCCGTAGAATCGTATCTTGTGCCAGATCCTTAGCATCCACACGACCAACGGTGGCGTCAAGGTCTCGGTCTGCATTCTCTCTGGCAGTCTTCTCATTTTCAATTGCAGTCTCAAGCGCTAAGAGCGCGGCAGTTGCTTCGGCGGCCGTCGCAGCCGCGTCCTCAGCAGTAGACTCTGCGGTCTCAGCAGTAGTCTTAGCCTCATCTGCGGTAGTCTTAGCATCTTCCACACTGGTTTCGATAGTGCTAATATTCTCCTGGGCGGCAGTGGCGGTAGTGGCAGCACCCTCTGCCCTGGAAACGGCATCAGCGAGTTCAGACTGCGCCTGCGCGATGGCGGTATTCACAGTCTCCAAGAGGCCTTCCTGGGCATCAGACTGAGTCTGTAAGGTCTCCTGCAGCCCGGTGAGTTCGTTAAGCTGGGTTTGCAGGCTGGCTACCTCTTCCGTAACAGCAGTCTGGGCGGCTGCTATAGCAGCTTCCGTTGCAGCAGTCTGCCCCTCTGTAATTGCGATATCAATGGTTCCCTGTAGCTCAGTCTCGGCAGTGGCTACCCTAGATTCTACTTGGGCACTGACATCCTCACCACCTACGAGAGTTTCTAGAGCAGCAATCCTAGTAACACCGTCGGTTACAGCGGAACCTAGATTGTCTAGGCTGCCATCTATAGCGTCTCCGATGTCCGAAGCGTTGGTAACGCTGACCGAAAGCTCGCTGGCCAGAGCTGTTTCAATCTGAGAAGCTCCCTCACCTACGGCAAGAGTCGTGGCATCAATCTTAGTGCCTAGCTCTCCCAAGCTTCCTAGGCTATCTACGAGAGCACTGAACTGCCCGGTGAGGTCTGTTAGGGCAGATGCTAATTCAGCAGAGCTTGTATCTCCCCCGGCTTCCGGCTCGCGCCGTGCTCCGTCTCGCTCTGAGTCTCTTTGTCTCTGAGATCCTGGGCTGTCTTCACCAGCTACAGAGATTGGGGCACGAGTGGCAGCAGGATTTCCAGACTCATGCTGTGCGGCCAGATCGTCTTGAATAGCTTGACCAGTCCTACCTGTATAAATAGGGGCTGTCTTAGTTGTCTTCGTACCGCCGATAATTCTGGACAGATTTTCTTGATTGAAGGAGGTTTCTCCGCCGGCCTTCGTGCCGCTGGGGGAATACACAGTAGCCCCTTGCATCATAGACTTGGCAAGCATCCTCTTGCGGAATTTTTCCTTTTCTGCTTGTTCTTCTTTGCTGGGCCCTATGATCTGCTCTTTTACAAACATTCCACCGTCGGGCTTCTCCGCTGACGCCAACTGGGCTTCAAACTCAGCCTGTCGTTTCTTGACCTTCTCCTCTCTAGAAAGTCTAGGCCCAGTTCCTACCTCTATTGCAGGAGACACCTCCGAGAACATTCCAGATTGGGTGGTTGAGCCCACCATCTTCTTGACTTGGGCCATTGAATCAATCATGGCCTGACTAATTACCGCAGGCTTAACCGGTGCCACCCCTGCAGGAGCACCTGTCCCCTTACCCAACGCGGTGGTAGCAGCTGCTGCGTCGGGGCCGATCTTACCGCCCGGAGCGGGAGCACCTGTGAGTTGATCTGGCATACCCAATGCGGCATACGCTTCAGCGTCTGTCATCCGCGCCTTACCGCCCGGGGCAGGTGCTCCAGTAAGTTGATCAGGCATACCCAATGCGGCATAGGCATCGGTGTCTGTCATTTTTCCCAGAGGCTTTCCAGTAGCGGGGTCCACACCCAATTCGGCCGCTTTACCATGAGCCCCTCTCAAGAAATCTTGGGCATTCTTCATAAATTCAGGGCCGCTGCCAGTCACATTTCCTGCGGCCCCTATCTTTTGTAGCTCAGCCTTTAGCTGATTGCTGTCCATACCAGCAAAGTTAGGCGTACCTAACTTACCAGAAGTACCCGCAGCAATCTGTCCCGTGGTCTGACCAGAGATGGCAGGTATTCCCTTAACAGCTCCTGGGGGCAATGCCCCAACACCTTCTACTCCTCCCTGGTCCTGAAGGGCACGTACCATATCCTTCTGCACCGTTAACTGCTCCTTCAAAAGCGCAGCCAGAGGATCAGTAATGTATTTCTTATCCCTCTCACCCAAGGCCTCCTGGGCCTTTCCTTTAGCAACTTCCTTGGCCCTAGCTGCCAATCGGGTAGCTTCCTCTAAGGAAGGAACTCCCTTGTAAAACAACTCTCCTCCTCGCATGTACGCTTGTTCAGAGGCTGCCAACTCATCAGTGAGAGTTTCCATAATTCTCTTGGCATCGCCCTCAAGTCCTGTATCTTTTAACTGGCCGCCAAACAAAGCATCGGCAATAACTCCTCTAAATGTTTCTGCCTGACTCTGTTGTTCTCTAAGGTCCTTTGTTTCAATGTCCTGCTTTTGTGTGATCTTAGATTCTTTAATATCAAATCTTAACTTCTTTTTCTCTTCTTCGCGGGATCTCATTTGATCCAGAGACATTGGTCGTCCAGCACCGCCCCTTAACTCTTCCTTCCTCCTCTCGAAGTCGGTCTTAAATCCCTCTTTACCCACGCGGGCGGTAGGGCCTTCAAGAGCAGAATCTATCTTGGTGTAGGCCAAAGCCTCTGCCTTCTTGAATCCAGTAATCATGTCGTCAAGGGATGTAGCAAAATCTCTGGCAGCTACTGCCAATCTAGCAGGGTCCTTGGCCATAAGTTCCTTGGTGCTCTTCTCTATTCCTGCCATTACCTTAAGCGCAGCTTCGTCGAACTTCTTGTATGCCTCTATCTCCTTCAGTTTAATTTTGGCCTTCTGCTTAGCAATTTGTTCCCCACGATCCTCGATATCTCGATCCTCATCCTCTTTCCGGGGTTGTCTAACCCTTCTTATTATATTTTTACTTAGCCCACCAGCAACATCTGCCAGACCGAACATCTCGTCTCTAAGTTCTTTCTGAGCTTCTTGAATTTCCCCTTGGTTAAAGAAAGCTCGGTTCTCTCCCGTCTCCTGTTTTGCAACTTCCATCATACCTGGCACATACTCACCGCCAGTACTCTTAGCCATTCTCACACCTGCATTTAATACCTCTATCATATCACCCTGAAGAGCATCAAAATCAGTCTTTGGGCCTTCTTTCATCGCGTCATAGAAGCTAGGGCCTTCCTTGACTCGCTCATACCTAGGGTCTTCTGCTGTCTTATTGAGCCGTATACCAAAAGTTTCCAGAGTAACGCTCTTCACTCCTCCGCCCGCAGCTCCGAAGGCCTCGAGCATCTTAGTGACATCTTCTTTTCTTTCAGTACCCTGCAATTTATCTAATATCTTTTCTGGATCAGCTCCGGCGCCAAGTTTCACAAGATCTCTTAAAGATTCCAACATCTGGACTTCTATATCAACCTGATCTTTCAATATATCTTGAGTTTGTTTATTACCCTCCTCCATGACCTTGATACTTTCTATAGTATCCATGCCCAGGCCCTTAGCTGCACGTTCCAAAATCTTCTCACCCTGGGCACCTGTTAGATTTTCTCCAGCGGCCTCCAGATCCGATACTATACTCTTAAAGTTGGCTCTCTGCTTTCTGATCTCAGCCAGGTGCTGAACCATAGTTTCTCGTTCCCTATTTGCGCGGTTAAACGAGTCCAATAATGATTTGAATCCTGGGACCTCCAAAACCAACTTCTCAGCAGAACCAAGCTCCTTAAAGGTCTTGCCAAAATCTATACTCGGTATTGCAGACAGTCCCGCCAAAGCGCCGGATGTTTCCACCAAGTACTCAGCACGTGCTTCTTCCTCTATTCTTGCGTCTCGAGCTGATTCCGCAGCTTGATCCATTGATAAACCTAGTTTTTCTATGGCAACCTGGTAATGACCTATAACTGCAAGATTGAAAGCCTCTTCCTGTAGTTGGGAAACCAAGGTAACCATGTCGGCAGTCAAGGCCTTCAGGGCCTGCCCACTCTTAGCTTGTCCAGCGTACGCCCCTTGTACATCTGTCAAAACCGTTTCACTGTACTCCTTAGTAATTTGATTCATTTCATTCTGGATTTCACCCAAACGCTCCATGTCCAAAGCGATTGCTTTGATAGCTCTCTGTTCGGGAGAAAGTTCTATATTTCTAGCAGCCCCAAGATCAGGCATACCCCCCTTTGGCATCCTTGTTCCTGCCAGAGCACCTACGAAGGATAGATTAAGAATGCGCTCAGTTTCCTCTGCAGCTTCTTCCATAGACTCTTTACTAAATTTCTGAAATACAGCTACCAGTCCCTTCTTCTGCTGATCAAGAGAACCCTGAACCCCGTCTACAATACCAGCTGCCGCTTCCGGAGTTACCTTCCGCCAGACTCTGTCTATATCATCCCAGAACCTCCAAACATCTTCTCCTGTCTCCCTACTAACAGCGGATTGTAATACCTGAGCAGATCTCTGAACTTCACTAAGATCTGCCCCTTTAAAGCCCGTTTTCATAGATTCTACAAGAGCTTTAGCCACATTAGGACCTAGTACCGCTATCTCTCCCATGGCTTCAATACCCGTAGCGCCTGCCCCTGAGGTGGGGAGGATCCCCCTTTCCATCAAGCCTCCAGCCATCGCAGCTGGGGTAGCGGCGTCCCTATAATCAAATAATCCACCAGTCCCTGCGCTTTTCGCAAGTTGCTTCTGCATTACTGAACTAACAGTTGCTCCTCTACCAAAAACCCCAGAAGGTATAGCAGACTCAATAGCTTTCGCCATATCGGGACCCATCATAGTCATGGCCATTCCCATATCTTCAAAAGCAGGCATGGCTTCCATGACCTTCTTGATCTCCATGGAAGTTGCTAAGACCTGCTCTTCCAATACAGCCCTCTCTTGGACAAGGTTTAGAATTCTTAGTTCGCCATCTGCTCTGAATATGATACCTTTAGCTGCGGCCTCATTTCTTTCCTCAGTTAGCTTCCTTATCTCTTTTTCGTTGTCTACTAACTTACCGTAGGGGCTCAGATCTGGAGCTTCTACTGCCCCGAAGGTGATTGCCTCAAATCCTTTTCCAAACGCTGAAGCCATCTTATCCATAAAACCTAGGGGCTCCTTGATATCTTTAGCAAACGCGGTCAGAACCTTAGTCTGAAGTGCTGCTGTAATAGAATTTTGAGCATCTATAGCAGAGATGGTTAAGTTTTTAAATTCGCCGGTCAAACTCACTACATAATTTCCAAACTCGTCTATTCCAGTAATCCTTTCAGGATCAATCTTTGCAATAGCATTAGCGGCTTCTGACATAGTATCGCCAAATGTCTGAGCTGCAACGGCCGCGCTCTTAAAGTTTTTAGCGTTTAGGGCCTCTTGCATTCCTTTTACATCGCCCATGTCTTCCATAGAAGACTGTACCTTTGCAAAGGATAGGGTAGTTCTTAGTAAATGCTTATTCATAGACTTTAACGCCATGGCATAGTCTTGGCTCTTACCAATCTGGTCCTCTAACTCTTGTGCTACCTCTTT
>Ga0114923_10000170_pt1 | contig 51513 bp, 44 predicted proteins | sample SumtaG_FD_89578 | JGI IMG/M metagenome (GOLD analysis project Ga0114923, IMG submission 89578) | Deep subsurface microbial communities from Indian Ocean to uncover new lineages of life (NeLLi) - Sumatra_00157 metaG | ecosystem: Environmental > Aquatic > Marine > Oceanic > Sediment | place: near... | reverse complement strand
GAAACCACAAGGGTTGCCGCGAGGATTGATCCACGGCGACATATTCTATGATAATGTACTGTTTGAGGGCACGAAACTGAAAGCCATTATCGACTTTGAAGATGCGACCTGTGACGACAAGGTGTTCGATCTGGGGATGGGGATTGTCGGATTGTGTGGGAAAGGGCAAGGGGTGGTGCTTGAGAAAGCGCGAGCGTTGGTGAAAGGGTATGAGCAGATTCGGAAGTTGGAGGAAGGAGAGAAGAGAGCTTTGCAGTTGTATGTTGAGTATGCTGCGGTGACGGTCTCATGTTGGCGGTATTGGAAATACCATGTCGATGCGCCAAGCGTGGGAAACGCTGACAAGCATTGGCAAATGGTGCGGGTGGCAGAGGGAGTACAAGCCATCCCGAAAGCAGGATTCTTGGAGATGGTTTTCAGCTGAATTGTCTGAACCCGGGAACTCGCGAAGGGGCCGAGTTGCTGTGAGAATCAGGCGTTGTTCCCGATTCTCTTGTTGGGTGAGCTATCGTACTGTGCTCGCGAGAGCAATATCTCTCATTGCAGCGAGAAGTTCCGATTCTCTTGCTGGATTGGCATGCGTTTTGAACTTGATCTAGCAAGTCCATGACTGTAGGCCGACGTGTGAGGATACCAATGTCAGTCAATATGAGGGAATAGATGGAACGAAACGGTCGATTGGACTTGAAAGGACGCCAGGAGAAGGATCTTGGCTGCTGTTTCCCAGGGCTGATGACACATGGGCTCAAAGCGGTATCTGGAAATCTCTACGGAAGCTCGCCGCGCCATGATGCGGGCCTGCGACAAGAGGATACCGCTCCTGACACAAGGACCAGAAGCGGTATTCACACCCTAACCGAAGTCTACCCACTTCTCCTTCGGCCAGATACTAGCTCTGCTTCTGGACCTATTTCAGGGGGGCACGTCAGTAGTAGCTGTTCCCACCCTAGGCCACGATGAACGCGATTTGACGCAAACCCCGGATACATGGCATCATCTCTGCTAGTTGGACTACTTTGAGCTTCAAGGAGGCTGTGAGATGAGAGGAATGGTACTGACTCACGTAATCATTCTGGTGAGCATATTCAGTGCATCTGCTACTGGGCAAGGATACGACACTGTGCCGGCAGACGCCCTTGTTTTTCCGGTTGGCATTGAGGGGACGGCCTACGCCGACATGGAGCTCGGGGTTCGCGGTGAAACAATGACGATCGCAACCATCGAAGACCCCAAAGCTTGGAACAACCACACCGCTCACGAAACGAGCACAACTTGGTTTACAAACCGAATGCACCGCGGATTGGTCAGGAACGACCACATCTCAGGCGTCATCGTGCCTGACTTCGCCAAGAGCTGGGATGTTTCCGATGACAGCTTGGTCATCACCTTCCATCTCCGCGAAGGTATCAAGTGGTCGGACGGTATGCCGATCACGGCCAACGACGTTGTGTTCACGTACAACGACGTCATCCTGAACGAGGATGTTGACTGTAACGCGCGCGACGGTCAGCTGCTTCCGGACGACACGTATCCCGTGTGCGAAAAGGTCGACGACTACACCGTTAAGTTTACGCTGAGCGTCATCTATCGCCCGGCATTGAACGTACTTGGGTTCAACATCATGCCGAAGCACAAACTGGCGGCCTCCGTGCACAAGCTGAATCCTGCCGTTCCGGTGGGAACGTTCAACGAGACGTGGACGCTGGATGCCGATCTGACCGAACTAGTCGGAAACGGTCCTTGGATTGTCTCGGACTACCAGCCGAACGTGAGTGTCACCATGACGCGCAATCCGTACTATTACGGTTACGACCCAACCGGCACCCAGCTTCCTTACTACGATACGATTGCCACTGCTATCGTGACGAACCAGGACGTCTCGATGCTGAAGTTCCGCAATGGCGAGCTCGACGTGTATGCTCTGCGTCCGGAAGATATCGCTATCCTTCTTCCTGAAGGTGCGCAGAAGGGCTTCCAGGTTCTGATCACGGACGAGCCCGGCTACGGAACCACATGGTTCATGCCCAACCAGGACATCGGACTGGCCGAAGGTACGGATGCTGAAAAGCGCGAGCTCTTCCGCAACGTGAAGTTCCGTGAAGCACTGGCCCATACCATTGATAAGGACACGATGGTCCAGAACGTGCTCAACGGATTGGGTGGCCCTCAGTGGAGCCCGGTCTCCGTTCCGTCTCCATTCTACGCCGGTCGTGACTTCTATGGTGGTCCGATCACCGAAAACAACGCTGTCACTTTCGAGTATGACCCGGCGAAAGCCGCAGGCATCCTTGATGACCTGGGTGTTGTTGACGCCGATGGCGACGGATGGCGTAATCTCCCGAGTGGCGATCCGCTGTCGATCGAGATCAACGCAAACGACAATACCCTCCGCATTGGCTACTGCCTGATTCTCCAGGATGACTGGCGAGCCATCGGCCTGAACGCGACCTTCCAGGTTGTCGACTTCAATACGCTCGTCAACCGCCTGTTCGGTTCTGCAGGCGACATCATTCAGCTGAGTCTGACTGGTGTCGACGAGCCAAACAGCGGGAAGAACGTGTATATGTCCTGTGGTGGACTCCACGCCTATCGTTTTTCAGCGTGCGACGAGCCGGATGAAGTTGATCTGCGCATCGATGAACTTCTGAATCTCGGAGCAAGCACATTCGATCTCGATGAAGCATTCGAGTACTACAAAGAGTATCAACAGCTTCTCGCTCGTCAGCTTGGATACGTATACACTGTGGTCGGAACGTTCCAGTATGCGTACTACGACCATGTCGGCAATGCATTCATGTCGAGTCCGAAATCGACCCCAAACGGGGCCAACGGGCTGCTCAGCGAGCTGTGCTTCGACAAGCGGTTGAAGTAGGGAGGAGCAGTGTCGCGGCTGCCGATGGTGAAAGGCACATTGGCTGGTCGTGGGACGGTTGCAGCTGAAGAGGAGTGGACTACTGCGGCAATTCGAAATCAGTTTGGTCAAGGAGTTGAACACAAGCCTCTGAGACCTGTACGTCATATCGTGTACCGCTTGCTCGGTAATCTTCTCGAGAGCAGTACCAACTCCTAACGCAGGCCGATACGGACAGTGGGAGGCCATCGCCTCGATGACATCGGGGACGGCTGGGATTCTCGCTTCGGGGGGTGATCTGATCGCCTGAGAGCCCCTGCGGATATCCGCGCCCCTCACCCAGTTGTGCGGAGTGTTCGCTTCGCAGCTCAATCACTATCCTCGGATAGCCGCTTGAGCTGCGTGCAGTCGGCAACTTGTGCAATGCTCCACATTGCACAAGTTGCTTGTGCGAAGCCCCAGCCTCAGGCTAAGACTTCGCCTTGTCAGCTACCCACGGATTGCGGCTTGGCCCGCTGCCAACCTCGCGACGGGCACTCGGTAGGGGCTGCAACTGACATAGTTAAGTCCCACTTTGTGGCAGAAGGCGACTGAAGATGGTTCTCCTCCGTGTTCGCCACAGATGCCAAGCTTGATGTCAGGTCGCGTCTTGCGTCCCAATTCGCAGGCCATGGCCAGCAGCTTGCCGACGCCGGCTTGATCCAGCACCTGGAACGGGTCCTTGTCGTAGATGCCCAATTCCACGTAGTCTTTGAGGAATTTGCCAGCGTCATCGCGTGAGAAACCGCATCCCATCTGGGTGAGGTCGTTGGTTCCGAAGCTGAAGAAGTCGGCTTCAGTGGCGATCTCATCGGCCGTGACCGCTGCACGTGGCACCTCGATCATCGTGCCCACTAGATAAGGGATCTCAGACTTAGTTAGGCCGTTGGCTGCCAAGACTTCGTCGGCGATGCGAACGGAAAGTTCGCGTTGGAGCGCCAGTTCCTTCACATGTCCAACCAACGGAATCATGATCTCAGGCTTCACCGGTATGCCTGATTTGTGCACATTACAGGCAGCTCCCATGATGGCGCGGACCTGCATCTCGGAGATTTCCGGATAGATGATGCCTAGGCGGCAACCGCGATGTCCGAGCATGGGGTTGAACTCGTGTAGCGATTCAACCTTCTCACGGATGACATCGGCAGATACGCCCATCACGTCGGCCACTTCCTTCTGTCCTTCCGCATCGTGCGGAAGGAACTCGTGCAGCGGTGGGTCAAGCAAACGAATGGTGGCCGGGAGACCCTTCAAGGCCTTGAAGATGCCTTCGAAATCGCCCCGCTGCAGTGGGAGGAGCTCCTGTAGTGCCTGCTTGTACTGCCTGACCGCGTCGACCGCAGCCTTGTCGTCCTCGCACGCCTTCTGCAGCTCCGTTAGGTCGTCGATCTCCTTGTCCACGCGTAGCCTCTTCACGGTTTCCGCGGCAAGAACCAGCCGTCGGAACGAGACGATCCGGTCGCCCTCGAAGAACATGTGCTCTGTGCGTGTTAGGCCGATCCCTTCGGCACCGAACTTGACGGCGATGGCGGTGTCATGAGGCGTGTCGGCATTCGTTCGTACGCCGAGGGTTCTGAATTCGTCAGCCCATTCCAACAGCATGCCGAAGTCACCCGAAAGCTCGGGATCGATCGTCCGAATATCACCCTTGTAGACGATTCCCGTCGATCCATTGAGACTGATTGCCTCCCCTGCCTTGACAATCTTCCCGCCAACTATAAATTGGCCGTTGGCATAGTCAATGGAGAGTTCACCGGCACCGGCGACGCAACATTTGCCCATACCGCGTGCGACTACGGCGGCGTGCGACGTCATCCCGCCTCGAGCTGTGAGAATGCCTTGTGCCGCCACCATGCCACCGATATCTTCGGGGCTGGTCTCAGTGCGGACGAGGATGACCTTCCTACCGGCTGCTGCCGCTGTCTCGGCTGCCGCGGCAGAGAACACGACGCTTCCTGTTGCCCCGCCCGGGCTGGCCGGCAGTCCCTTGGTCAGAACTGGAGCTTGTGCTTCGGCTGCCGGATCAAACATCGGATGAAGCAATTGATCGATTTGATCTGGATCCACTCGAAGAACGGCTTCCTTCCGGTCAATCATCCCTTCCTCGACCATTTCGACAGCCGTTCGAACGGCCGCGGCCGCCGTCCGTTTCCCGGTGCGCGTCTGCAACATGTAAAGAACGCCGTCTTCAATGGTGAACTCGATGTCTTGCATGTCCCTGTAATGGGCTTCAAGCTTGGCTCGAATGGCGATCAGTTCGGCATAGATGGCTGGCATCTCGTCGTTCAGCGTTGAGATCGGCAACGGCGTGCGGATGCCGGCGACGACGTCCTCGCCCTGCGCGTTCATGAGATACTCGCCGTAGAATCTGTTTTCGCCGGTTGCAGGATCGCGGGTGAATGCAACGCCCGTTCCGCAGCCGTCGCCCATGTTCCCGAATACCATCGCCTGCACGTTGACTGCCGTACCAAGAAGCCCCTTGATGTCGTTGATCTGGCGGTACTTGATGGCGCGTGGATTGTTCCAGGAGCTGAACACGGCTTCGATGGCCCCCCATAGCTGCTCGGTCGGATCCTGCGGGAATGGTCGGCCCGCCTTCTTCTCGATGACGGCCTTGAAACGGGCAACCAATTCCTTGAGATCATCTGCAGAAAGATCCGTGTCGAGATTGGCGTTCTTCTCGTCCTTCAGGGCCTCGAGGATTTCCTCAAACGGATCGTGATCGGTTTCGGTTTCCGGTTTGAGGTCCATGACGACATCGCCGTACATCTGCAACAAACGGCGGTAGGAATCATAGGCAAATCGTTCGTTACCCGACTTGGCTGCCAACCCGGCGACCGTCTCATCAGTGAGCCCAAGGTTGAGGATGGTGTCCATCATCCCGGGCATGGACACGAAGGCTCCCGACCGGACTGAGACAAGAAGCGGGTTTTCGATGCTTCCAAAAGCCTTGCCCGTGGCTGCTTCCAGCTTCTTGAGATGCCCGGCCACCTCTTCACGCAGGCTGTCAGGATATGTGCTGTCATGATCCTGGTAGTAGCCACACACCTCGGTGGTGATAGTGAATCCGGGCGGGACAGGGATACCTAGCCCTGACATTTCAGCCAGATTGGCGCCCTTGCCTCCCAGAAGCTCCTTCATGGTAGCGTTCCCGTCTGTCCGCTCTTTGCTGAAGAAGAAAACGTTCTGTCCCACTTCGTGCCTCCTCATCGATCAAGTCCGTTATTTTCGGTTCCGTTAACTGTCAAAAAGCGCCTCGACGAATTCCGTTGCCGAGAACGCGTGCAAATCTTCTACCGACTCGCCGACGCCGATGTGCGTCAACGGGATCCGAAGTGCATCCCAGATGGCGAGCACCACGCCACCCTTGGCCGTTCCATCGACTTTCGTCAGTATGATGCCCGATAGGTCGATGGCGTCGTGGAAGTGCCGAGCCTGAGAAATCCCATTTTGTCCAGTGGTCGCATCAAGCACAAGGAGACGCTCGTCTGAGCCTCGTCCCAACTTCTTCGCCACGGTACGTTCGATCTTCTTCAATTCCTCCATCAAGTTGTGCTTGGTCTGCAATCGACCGGCTGTGTCGATGAACAAGGCACCGCCGGTTCGGATGGCATGATCGAGTGCATCGAATACAACGGCGGAAGGATCCGCTCCCGGTTGATGCCGAATGAAGTCGGCGCCGACTCGCTTCGCCCAGATATCAAGCTGCTCGATGGCGGCGGCACGGAACGTGTCAGCGGCGGCGAACGTAATCGGAAGGTCGGGACACTCGGCCCGCAGATGTGTCGCCAGCTTGGCAATGGTGGTTGTCTTGCCGGACCCATTAACTCCTGCGACCAGAAGTACGGTCGGCTGGCCGTCGGGGTGAAGAGACAGTGATTTCTCGATGCCTTCCAATCTCTTGTGGACAAGAGTCTTGAGGATCTGGACCGGGTCCGTGTCGTTGCGTGAAATCACGGCGGTCAGTTCTTCGACAAGGAGCATGGCCGTGTGTGCTCCTACGTCACCTGCAATCAGCGCCTCCTCAAGTAGTTCTAGATCCCCGTCGGATAGCTTGTTCGCACCCCGTAAGATCTGAGCGATGGAGCCCGTCAGTCCCATCCGGGTTTTGGATAGACCGGCTTTCAGGCGATCGATCCAAGCCATTACATTTCCTCCGGAGTATCCATGCCCAAGATCCCAAGGCAATCTCCAAGAACGTTCTGAAGAGCGTACAGCAGAGCCAGCCGCGCAGTTTGCAGTTCGGTGTCGTCAACTAGGACTCGATGCCTGTCATAATAGGCATGAAACGTGCGCGAGAGATTCAATCCGTATTCGGCTAATGCATGCGGCGCAAAGTCGAGCGCGGCGTGCTCGATAACTTGCGGGAACTGATCAAGCGTCTTGATGAGGGCCAGCTCTTCGACTTCCTGAAGCAGCGACAGATCCACCTGGATGCTGCCCGAGAATTCGGCTGCGCCGGCCTTTCGGAAGATCGATCGGATACGGGTGTACGCATATTGGATGTAGGTGGCCGGGTTGTCCGCAGATTCCGCGCGCGCCAGATCAAGATCGAACTCGAGATGGGCCTCCGGTTTTCGCGAGATCATGAAGTAGCGCACGATATCCTTGCCCAATTCCCGGGTCAGATCGCGCAATGGGACAAAGCGGCCGGCCCGCGTCGACATTTTCTGAACCTGTCCGCCTTCTTTCAGGCTGACAAATTGGTGAACGGCGTAAGACAGCCATTCGTCCGGATACCCCAGTATGCGTAGCGCCGCCTTGACGCACGTTTGCTCGGTGTGATGATCGGCGCCTTGAACGTTCAGTACGCGATCGAATCCACGCTCGTGCTTGTTGATGTGATAGGCAGTGTCTACCATCAGGTACGTCGGGCGTCCGTCCGAGCGGATGAGTACCGAATCCTTTGCTCCTCCGTACTCCTCCGCCTTCAGCCAGACGGCTCCATCCTCTTCGTAAACGCCGTCCTTTTCTCGCAAGAGCTGCAACGCAGCATCAACCTTTCCGGCCTCATGAAGGCCTGCTTCGTAGAACCAGTGGTTGAACGCGACTCCCAATTCTTCGAGGTCATTCGTGATCCATGTCTTCATGCGCTCAACGGCCGCTTGGCGGAAGAGGTCTTTGGTCTCATCGTCAAACTCTGGGAACGAACGAGCCAGGGTTTCCTTCAAGTCCTCGGCAACGGCGATCAGATACTCGCCTTGTTATCCGTTCTCGGGAATCTCGTGGCTGTCTTCGTATTGCTCCTGATACCGCACCCACAACGATTCGGCGAGTAGGTCGATTTGCCGGCCCTCGTCATTACAGTAGTATTCTCGCTCAACTTCGTACCCGATACGCTCATACAGCGTAGCCAACACGTCGCCCAGCACGGCTTGCCGACCGTGCCCCACGGTTAGCGGACCGGTGGGATTGGAAGAGACGAATTCCACTTGAAGCTTCTTGCCCTCGCCCAGTTTCGAACTACCGAAGTCCTTTCCCTCATTGACGATCAGTCTCAGTGCGTCTTGAATAGCTTCCGGCTTGAGAAAGAGGTTGATGAAGCCTGGGCCGGCCAGTTCAACCTTGGCCACCGGATGAGATGGGCTTGCATCGATCTGTTCGGAGATGGCCTGAAGGAGCTTGCCGCCGATATCGCGCGGCGCAGCTTTGAGTTCGGCCGCAGCCAGCATGGCGATATTGGACGTGTAATCCCCGAACTCGGGGCGATCGGCGGGGCGTATTTCAAGGAAGGAAGAAGGCGGTTCGGCTCCCGCCAACGCTTGATAAGCCGAACGGACGACTCCCACGATAAGGGTCTCCATGTGTGTCAACATGATGCAAAGCGTACTGAAACGGCGGCTATCTTTCGACGATAAAGCGGATGCCGGTTCTTCTCTCTCCATCGATCTTCAATTCGATGAAGCCGGGAATCACTTTGACCGATGGGCATCCCTCTTTCTCGACCAGTCGGCGCGCGATAGCGATCGCCTTGACGGTCTGGTTTACCGCCCCGGCACCGATGGCATGAAGCTCGACCACTCCGTGCTCCTCAAGCGCTCCGGCGATGGCTCCTGAAACCGAGTTGGGATTAGATCGAGAAGCAACCTTGAGGATTACCATAAACCCTCCTGTGGACGGTTCACATCGGAATCCGGTACGATTACAGCATACCGATCTGCAATAATGGGGGCAACAGACAAATCGCTAGATCTCGTCAACATTTCCGTGCCCGTGAGCGGGCTTCACAACTTCTTCAAATCTAGAGAATACAACTGATGAATATGGCAACTGAGAATGATCGAAAAGGGTTCCGTCGCCAGCTGTTCTTTTCGTTGGGTGGAATTGGTCTCGGCCTGGTCGTCGCGGGATTGATTGCGCTATTCATCAACAACGTCATCGAGCCGACAATGCAGGTCGAGACACAAGATCTCGTCAAGTTTCCTGGAGATGTGTTTTCGATTTGGTACCACGTAGATTCGCCCTATAAGAACTCGCGTCATGATCTATTGCCTAGGCTTGAAGAGGCGATCGATGATTTGCTCGATCGACTCGACGTCTCGATCGACGCCATTCCTCTGCCGATCGACGTTCTTGTCCATGACGATCCCACACTGATGCAGCGGAGTGTTCTGCGACGGAAATCCACGCGCGCCCTGTATTCGTTTTACGCTGTTATTGATCTAATCCATGGCGAGGATCCCTATTCACGCTTGAGCGAGTTGGTGCTTGCATTCGGGTGGGGGCGATGTAGTTCGCAGTTGTTGTATCAGGGGATGCTCCTCAATGTTTCGTTCCCCGAACGGAACTTCCATACACCTCTTGCCGCTGCGCCTTCCAGAGTTCTTCATTCGCTTCAAGACCTGATGCGTTTGGAGGCCACGGACGCATTCGAGAAGACCCTTTATCAACGCTATCAATCTCCCTTTTCACAGCGCCTTGCCATTGGTTCTCTTGAAGGTTTGGGCGAATTCAGAGCAATGTTATCCGCTTTCGAGGACGAATCTTCCGAGTATGACATCGCAGAGCTGCAAGCAGCATCGCTTGTTCAGTACTTGATTGAATGCAGTGGCGGGTTGCAGGAGTTTCGAAGTATCTGGGGGCCGGGAACCACTGAAGCCCTGATCTCACGACTCACTTGTGGCCCGCTGACGGATCTGGCCGGCGATTGGCTAGGAGTGGCCCGTGAAACTGGTGCGACCGAGGATGGGTTTGAATACTACCAAGCTCGGTTCTTGTATGAAGCCGGTGGAATCGAAGCTGCGGCACACATTACGGAATCTTGGGATCCCCGCAACCTATCCAGTTCGGAAAGCATTCTGGTCGTTCGAACCCAACTGGCTGTGGGGAATTTCGAAACAGCCGGCCGTTTTGCGAGAGCGTCCGAAGCCTCTACTGTCAATACGCTTAAGGCATGGGTGAGTTCGTTCGAAGGATGGCAAAGCGTCGTCGACGGTTCGTTCACGATCTTGGGAGATGCAACCGAAGAAGACCTCTCAGAGGTACTTCAGCAGGTACAAGCATCCTACGAATGGGTCGTTGAAGCGTTTGACTTTCACGAAAGCGAGTTGCCGTCGCACATTACCGTGTTCTACTACGGTACGGATGAGGATCGCGAACAAGGGCGGTTGATGATTCCCGTTGTCAGTACCCACGGAACAATGTGGCACATCAGTTCACAGGACAACATCGTTGAAGCATTCGTTGTCACGTTGCCTGAGTTCGTGGTGAAGAAGAAGACGGCCTCCAACTTGCTTCGTCGCGGACTGACCGCCGTCCTAACGATCGATCGCGAGGAATTGGTGGAACGCGGCTGCGAAAGCCTTCATGCTGGTGAATGGATACCCCTTTGGAGAGTGGGATTTGGAGGGGTGCCAAATCGAATACTCGAAGTGCAAACTGGGCTCATGATTCAGTTCGTCATCGACACATATGGAGTTGAAGTGATCCGCGACCTGTGGTTGGCCACAGCAAGAATCGGAGGCGGGCTTTCGCTGGATACTGCATTCGCCAACATCCTTAACACATCGCGGAATGAGATTGAAACGGAACTGATTGAATCGGTGCTACGCTGCGAATAGTGAAGGCCGCTGGAATTGACAGCTTAAGCGAGATCCGTATAATGGAAACTTGAGCGAGCGCGCCTTTCCACATAGATGCAGCTTTGCTTAATAGGAGGTGGTTTACAGAAGAAGCACACGAACCAGACTCCAATTTGGCAAGAGCACAAGGAGGTTAAATAATGAAGCGTAATTGCCTTCGGGCACTAGGACTAGTACCTTGCATGGTTGCACTCTTCTCGCTTCTGGCCATGGCCGCCGATGTTAGCAGCATCGTTAGCAGCGAATGGATCGAGGAAATCAGCAAAGCAGCCGGCTTGAATCTGATCGATCAATACATCGCTGACTACACCGTGGAAGAGTTGACGGATCTAGCAGCCAACGGCCGAACACCTGGAATCAGGCTTGCCGCCGACAGAGCGCTTTTCAAGCTCAATGGAGGACTCCTTCCTCTTATTGAGATGGACGATGACGCGCTCCTCGCACTGGTTGCAGCTGGTGACCAGGACGCAGCCGATGCTTATGTTTTCAACGACAAGAGCGGCTACTTACAACCTGCCGCTGTCGAAGAGGCGATCGTTGCGGCTGAATACGACACGGTCGCGATTGCCCTCGGGAAGCTTCTGGGCGGCCTCTACGGCCCGGGTTCCCCGGTGGGACAGAAGACCGAAGCCGAGCTTCTCGACCTTGTGGTCGGGGACTCGCTCGGACTGCGTATCGCCGCTGCAACGGCACTTACGACCTACTGGATTACGAGTTCCGATCTGACGATTGCTCAGGTCGAAGCGGCAATCCTTGGCGTTACGCTGGTATCCCCTGAGCTGGCGCTTGCCTATCAGGGCTTCCTGGCGTACCTGTACAGCCTGTAAAGGGCGATAAGGAGGAGGTTCTCATATGAAGAACGCGCTGATTTTGGCGAGCCTACTCGTTTTGACATCACTGGCCGTCTTCGGGCAGGGGTATGACACCCAACCGGAAGATGCGCTGATTGTCCCCATCGGTGTAGCGGGGACCTTGTATGAAGACATGGAGCTTGGTGTCCAAGGTGGAACTATCACGATCGCTAACCTCGAAGACCCCAAAGGGTGGAATCACTCCACCAGCCACGAGACAAGCACGACTTGGTTTTCGGTCCGATCGCTCCGCGGATTGGTCGGCACCGATCACATCTCAGGCGCCCTCTACCCTGATCTCGCCAAGAGTTGGGAGGTCTCCGAGGACAGCTTGGTCATCACTTTCAATCTTCGCAAAGGCATCAACTGGTCGGACGGTGTGCCGATCACGGCCGACGACATCCTGTTCACGTACAATGACCTCATCCTGAACGAGGATGTCGACGACGACAGGCGTGACGGGCTGCAGCTTCCTGACAACACGTATCCCGTGTGCGAAAAGGTCGACGACTACACAGTTAAGTTCACGATGAGCGTCATTTTCCGCCCCGCACTGAACTCGCTGGGATTTCTCATCCAGCCGAAGCACAAGCTGGCGGAGTTCGTGCACAAGCTGAATCCTGCCGTTCCGGCGGGAACGTTCAACGAGCAGTGGACGCTGGATACCGATCTGACCGAATTGGTCGGAAACGGTCCGTGGATCGTCTCGGACTACCAGCCGAACGTGAGCGTCACCATGACACGCAATCCTTACTACTACGGTTACGACCCTGCCGGTACCCAGCTTCCATACTACGACAAGGTTGTTGCGGCCATCGTGTCGAACCAGGATGTCATGATGCTGAAGTTCCGCAACGGTGAAACCGACGTGTATGCCCTACGTCCGGAAGATATCGCTATCCTTCTTCCTGAAGGTGCGAGAAAGAGCTTCCAGGTTAAGATCACGGATGAGCCCAACTACGGAACCACGTGGTTTATGCCCAACCAGGACATCGGCCTGGCCGAAGGTACTGATGCTGAGAAGCGCGAGCTGTACCGCAACGTGAAGTTCCGCGAAGCGCTGGCACACACCATCGACAAAGACACGATGATCCAGAACGTGCTCAACGGATTGGGTGGCAAACAGTGGAGCCAGGTCGGCGTTCCAGGCCCATGGTACGCCGGTCGTGACTACTACGGCGGTCCGATCACCGAAAACAACGCGGTCAGATACGAGTATGACCCAGCGAAAGCCGCGGGCATCCTTGATGACCTAGGTGTTGTTGACGCTGACGGCGACGGATGGCGCGATCTCCCGAGTGGCGATCCGCTGACGATCGAAATCAACGCAAACGACAATACGGTCCGCATCGGCTACTGCTTGATTCTTCAGGATGACTGGCGAGCCATCGGCCTGAACGCAACATTCCAGGTCGTCGACTTCAACACGTTGGTCGATCACATATTCGCTGGCACGGGCGACATCATTCAGCTGGGTCTAACCGGTGGCGACGAAGTGAACGGTGGAGCGAACGTATACAACTCATGCGGTGGACTCCACGCCTTTCGTTTCTCGGCGTGCGACGATCCGGACGAAGTCGACCTACGCATCGACGAGTTGCTCGGTCTTGGCGCGGGTACGTTCGATCTGGATGAGGCGTTCGGTTATTACGTCGAAATGCAGCAGCTTATCGCCAGACAGATTGGCTACATCAACTTGGTGGTCCCCACATTCCAGTATGCGTACTACGACCATGTTGGAAACTGTTTCACGGCGGCCCCGAATAAACACCCTAGTTCATACACGGGTCTCGTGATTGAGCTTCTCTTCGATACGCGACTCCTGTAATCACTGACTGAAGCGTGAGATGCGGCACCTTGTGCCGCATCTCACGATCTCTTTCGGAAGGGTGGCATGCTCACCTACATCATTCGCCGAACACTCTACATGTTGCCGTTGCTTCTTATCGTGTCCTTGATCTCGTTTTCGCTCATCAAGATACTACCGGGTGACTTTCTCACTCGAGCCCGCTTGAATCCGCAAATCACGGAAGAGACGTTGCAGCGACAGATCGACCGATTTGGCCTGGATCGACCCTTCATCGTCCAGTATTGGTTCTGGCTGAAGAGCATCGTCACGCGCGGTGATTTCGGCATGTCGTTTGACACCAAGATGCCTGTGTTCAAGACCTTGTTCATGGGCAACAGGCTGCAATGGACCGTCTTCATCGCTCTCTCAACGCTATTCCTGCAGTACTTGTTTGCCATTCCCATCGGGATCTATTCGGCGACCCACCAGTACAAACCGAGCGACCACATTGTCACGTTCTTCGGGTTCCTCGGTCTCTCGATACCCAACTTTTTCTTTGCATTGCTTGTGTTATGGCTACTTGTTGTTGTATTCAAGGTGGGGAATTACGGATTAAGCGTGGCTGGCGTAATGGACATGCGCTACTACGGCACTCCATTGACATGGGGCAAGATCGTTAACGTTCTGTGGCACATGTGGCCCGTGTGGCTCGTGATCGGTACGTCAGGCATGGCGGGCCTCATCCGGTTGATGCGCGGCAACTTGCTTGACACACTCTCGCTACCCTATGTGCAGACGGCTCGTGCCAAGGGGCTGAAAGAGACTGTCGTAGTGTACAAACACGCCGTTCGAAACGCCATCAATCCGTTGGTAACGATTCTTGGACTGTCACTGCCAACGCTTGTGTCCGGATCCATCGTAACAGCCATCATTCTCAATCTGCCGACCGTAGGCCTTTCGTACTTCAATGCGCTCCAACGGCAGGACGAGAACGTTGTCATGGCGGGACTGCTGTTCTTCAGTTTGTTCCTGTTGCTCGGAAACCTCATTGCGGATTTCATGTTGGCGTGGGTCGACCCGCGTATTCGATATGATTGATACTCTCGAAATCGGGCAAAGGAGTCCCTTGAACAATGGCTAGGCTCTCTCGAAAGAAGCAGAAGGCACAAAGACAGATGGAAGAGCAAGGCTATATTAGTCGCTCCCAGGGCCAGATGATCTGGCAGGCCTTCCGCCGCCACCGTGTAGGCAATGTAGGAACGATCATCGTTCTGCTGTTCTTCGTGGTCGCGATCTTTGCTCAGTTTATCGGTCCGTACCACTACTCGAGGCAATTCCGTAAGCATTCGTTCTCGCCGCCCACGACCGTTCATTGGCGCGACGATGACGGATCGTTATCCCGGCCGTACGTATACGCCACCGAGCGTAAGATCGATCTGACGACCTACCGGGTCACGTACGTGGAGGATACGAGCAAGAAGTACTACGTTCGGTTCTTCGTATCCGGTGGAAGTGAGCACAGACTGCTTGGGTTTACGGCGACCGTTCACTTGTTTGCCGCCCGTGCCGATGATGGATCCGAGGCCGAGTTGTTCGTTCTTGGGACGGATAGGCTGGGGCGTGACATGTTCACGCGCTGCCTAGTCGGTAGCTGGGTTTCACTGGCGGTAGGACCGCTGGTCATTCTCATTTCCTTCCCCCTTGGTATCCTTCTTGGGGGTGTCTCCGGATACTACGGGGGCGGCGTGGACATGTTCATCCAACGGGCATGTGAAGTGATGCTTGCCATTCCAGGACTGCCCATTCTGATGGCCATGGGTGCCGCTTTGCGAGGATTCGGCCTATCGGCCATGATGGTCTTCTTCGGTGTGATCCTTGCATTGGCGATTATCAGTTGGGGGGGATTGGCACGCATTATCCGTGGCCAAGTGTTGGCCATCCGTGAGATGGACTTCGTGACCGCGGCTCGTGCTGCCGGCGCCCATGATTTGCGCATCGTCCTTCGGCACATCATCCCCAACGTAACCAGCTATCTCGTGGTTGCTGCCACGCTGACAATTCCGGGCATGATGCTCACAGAAGCCGCGCTCAGCTTCTTGGGATACGGTATTCAGGAGCCGATGACCAGTTGGGGGCAGCTGCTCAACGCCGCCACCAACGTCGGCTCGATCGAGTTACATCCGTGGATCCTCATCCCCGGTGCGTTCATCGTTGTTGCCGTACTGGCGTTCAACTTCATGGGAGATGCATTGAGAGACGCTGTCGATCCGTACTCGATCATGTAACGCTTCATCAATCGATCGCCGGTCATCAAGCCTTGCCTTGCTTGAGGCAGGGCCTTCTTCTTTGGGTCCAAGAAGTGATGGCACGAGAAAGCGCTTTGTTGAGCATCTCTGGAAATGACGAAACCTTGCACCAGAAAAGGGAATCCGGTATTCTTAAGTCCCAGAGAGGGGGGGGTCATGGAACGCATCGAGCGCACGTTCATCGAAGATGAGATGGAGCAGTCCTACATCAATTACGCGATGAGCGTCATCCGCGGCCGAGCCATTCCCGATGTGCGAGACGGCCTCAAGCCGGTTCATAGGCGAATCCTTTACGGAATGCGAGAACTGGGCGTCAGTCCCGGGAAACCGCACCGTAAATCAGCCCGCATAGTCGGCGAGGTGATGGGTAAGTTCCATCCGCATGGCGATCAGGCCATCTACGACACCATGGTCAACATGGCGCAGGAATTCTCCTGTCGCTACCCACTTGTTGACGGGCAGGGCAATTTCGGTTCCATCGACGGGGACCCGGCAGCGGCCACCCGGTACACTGAAGCACGGCTTGCGGCCATCGCCATGGAGTTGCTAGAGGAACTTGGCGAGAAAACGGTCGATTGGATGCCCAATTTCGACGAATCACTCAACGAGCCGATCGTTCTTCCCGCGAAGATTCCGAACCTCCTGATGAACGGGGCCTGGGGGATCTCTGTCGGAATGACGACGCAAATCCCGCCGCACAATCTGGTCGAGCTGGCCGACGGCATCATCGCGCTGATGGACAATCCATTCATCACTGTGAAGGAGTTGATGAACCACATCCACGGTCCCGATTTTCCAACCGGCGGCATGATCATGGGACGATCCGGAATCGAGGAAATGTATCGAACCGGAAGCGGCAAGATGACAGTGCGAGCCCAGGCAGTCATTGAGGACGATCGCATCATCATCTCCGAAATCCCCTATCAAGTTCGAAAATCGACCATCGTGGAATCGATCGCCGCCAAAGTCCAGTCCGGGCAGATTGACGGCATCTCCGATCTGCGAGACGAATCGGATCGAGAAGGAATGCGTATTGTCGTCGAGTTGAAGCGCTCGGCCAATCCCAACGTTGTTCTCAACCAGATGTACAAGTTCACTTCGTTGGAGCGCACGTTCTCTGCCGTATTCTTGGTCATTATCGACGGCAATCCACGAACGCTTTCGCTCAAAGAGATTCTGAATTGCTTCGTTGATTTCCGTCGTGAAGTCGTGCACCGTCGCACCGAGCACCGGCTCGATGTGGCACAAAAGCGTGCTCACATTCTCGAGGGCTACCGCATCGCGTTGGACGAGATCGACCGTGTGATCGAAATCATCCGCACCTCCAAGGACACGGAGACGGAAACACGTCTCTTGCAGACGGAACTGGCCTTATCCGATGAGCAAATCGATGCCATTCTTAAGATGCGCCTTTCTCAGCTCCGCACCATGGAGAGACAAAAAATTGCCATTGAATACGAAGAGAAGCTCAAGGCGATCGCCGAATACGAGCGTATACTGGGCTCCGATCTCATGCTCGACGAAACCATCAAGTCGGAGTTGCGAGACGTAGCGGAGCGATTTGCTGAAGGCCGCAGAACGACAATCGCCGACGAAGACGGGAACGTTGATTTCAACGAATTGATTCCCGATTATGACTTGATGGTCAGCGTGACGAACCGCGGGTACGTGAACGCTCCTCGCGCCATCGATTTTCGGTCACAGGGGCGTGGCGGCAAGGGAGTTATCGGGCAGCGCACCAAGGAAGACGACTTCATCCTGTTGAGCCGCTTGGTGAACGCACGAGACCAGCTCCTCTTCTTTAGCGATCAACGCCGGGTCTACCGCACGCAAGGCTATCGACTGCCTTCGATGAATCGCGATGCCTTAGGGAAGAACATTCGCAGCTTCATCCCGCTCGAACAGGATGAACTGGTGCGCTCGATTCTTCCGCTTCGCAGCTTTGACGAGGTGGAAGACATTCTGTGTCTGATGGCGACGGCCAACGGCATCGTCAACAAGAACCTGCTCACTGACTATTCCAATGTGTACGCCAACGGCATCAATGCGCTCAACGCCGTCGAGGAGGATCGCTTAGTTGAAGTGGCCTCGACCGAGGGCGGGGGCGAGCTGATCTTAGCCTCCAAGAATGGTCAGTCCATTCGATTCCGCGCAGAAGAAGTGAGACTCACCAAACGGCCGTCCAAGGGCGTCATCGGCATTCGTTTGGATGCCGGCGACAGTGTCATTGGCATGGCGTGTTTGGATCGCGACATCACCATGGACAAGAAGCTGTTGATGGTGACCGAGCGTGGCTATGGTAAGCGTGTTTCACTCGACGACTTCCCGATTCAAGGTCGCGGAGGAAAGGGCGTGCAAGGCATCAAGCTGGACACCGACTCCGGCGATCTTGTGTCCGTCGGCATCGTTACCGATCAAGACGAAATCATTATTACCACCGAAGTGAAAGTCATTCGAATCATGGCCGGAGATATCAACGTCTACCGGCGCTATGCAAGAGGCGTACGACTAATCGATCTGGACGACGACGATCACATCGTTTCCGTCGTTCGGACCTAGGAGGAGCATGAGCGACCGGTTCGCGAGATTGGTGGACGAAATGCTCAGCGTTGGAACCGACACGCTCGTTCCTCGTGACGAGCTCATCGCAAAACTCGAGAACTCCGAGAAAACGAGGGTGCCACTACGGATCAAGCTGGGCATCGATCCGTCCGCGCCTCACCTCACTCTCGGCCATTCCGTTCCGCTACGGAAGATGCGGCAATTTCAGGATCTCGGTCACACCGGCGTACTCATTGTTGGAGATTTCACACGCCGCATCGGCGACCCGTCCGGCAGAGCTTCTACACGCGCGCTCATGTCGGAGGCCGAGATCAAGAAGAACATCGAGACCTATCAGGAACAGGCTTTCAAGATACTTGATCCCGAACGTACCGAGGTCCGCTACAACTCTGAATGGCTAAGCGCGCTCAGCCTGGAAGACATCATCCATCTGACCTCGAAGTACACGGTGGCCCGCATGTTGGAACGTGACGACTTCGCCAAGCGTTACGCTGAAGGCCGCCCCATCAGTGTGTTGGAGTTTCTGTATCCGCTCACCCAAGCTTACGATTCGGTGGCCATCGAAGCCGACGTCGAACTCGGCGGAGCCGATCAGCTGTTCAATCTGCTCGTCGGGCGCGACATCCAGCGGGAGTACGGTCAAGAAGCGCAAGTTGTTCTGACCGTTCCGTTGTTGATCGGCATCGACGGAGAACGAGCCATGAGCCAAACCACCGGCAACTATGTGGGAATCAATGAGCCGGCTTCCGAGATGTATGGCAAGGTGCTGTCCATCCCCGACACCCTCATACGTGACTACTTCATTTTCCTGACCGATATCGATCCGGGAACTGTCGAACACCTCCCGCCACGTGATGCCAAGCGAATGCTGGCCCGGCAGTTGGTGACGATGTATCACTTCGAAGAGGCAGCAAGGGCGGCGGAAGAAGCATTCGATCGCATTCACATTCGCCACGAACGTCCCACCGACGTTCCCCAAGTGAGCTTAGATCGTACTTTGCTCAAGGAAGATGGCTCGATCTGGGTCATTGATCTTCTTGCGGCATCCGGGCTCCTGTCAAGCCGGGGCGAAGCCAAGCGACTGATTCAACAGGATGGTGTCAAGATCAACGACGAGCGCGTGACATCTCCAGACATCGACATTCCGTTCGCCCCACCCATGCTCGTGCAAGCCGGCAAGCGGTCGTTTGTCGAGATCGTGTAGCGGCAAAGCGAGCCTGCGCGTTGATCGAGAGGCTCAGCACCCCGAGATTGCATTGCCGGAAGTGCGATCCGTACGATGCCTGCTTCCTTTGCCCTGCTACATCCACCGGGTTGAGCAGGCCGAATCACATTTAGTTCGCTGGCTCTTCAACCTGTGACTCGGCAGTCCCCGCCGCGACGACTTCCGGGAAGGCGATCGTTTTGATGATGATCTTGCGCGGGCACTTCTCTATTGCCGCTTCCGCAAGGGTTGTGTCGAACCGAGGAAGATCCGTCGCGTCGTCCCACACGACCTCATCATGCTCGGATGAGCGAACGCAGATCCGGCAGTGGATACAGCCGACTTGGCATTTCTTCCGACCGGCCACGTCTTTGCGGGCAAGGTAATTGCAGCCGAGATACTGGGGCGTATCGGCCGAAACAAGCTCAATCAACTTGCGAGGGCAGGTCTGCACGCACATTCCGCACCCGATGCACTCCTTCCAGTCAACAACGGCAACTTGTCTCTCTCGGTCGACGGTGATGGCGTCTACCGGACAAACCGCCCCGCAATCCCCAAAGCCGACACACGCATAGGGACACTCCTTCTCTCCTGCGCCGACGAGAACCGCCGCGCCGCAGGTGGGCACACCGTTGTAGGAGCCAATGGCGGGCGAATCACCCGTACAGTGGATGATTGCCTTCGATCCCGGACCGGCGTCCGCCAAGTCGACGCCGAGATACTCCCCGAGTTGCTTCGAGCTCTCTTCGTCCTTGGCCAAGATGCGGCACGGGGTGGCTTCGAGCACTTCGATGTCCTTCGCCACCGCTTGAGCATACGCAAAACAGCCGGGTTTGCCGCATGCGCCGCAATCAGCACCCGGCAGGAATTCCTTCACCTCGTTCGCCTTCTCCAACGACTTGTCCTCCTTCGGGAGGATCCGATTGGCGACGAAGATTGCGACTCCGGCGATCAAGCCAACGGCGGACAGTGAAATCACGGCAAGGATCGTTGAGGTCATCCGACCATCCCTCCAAACGCAAGAAAGGCCAATCCGAGAAGGCCGGCAATGATGAACGCAATCGGCGCTCCCCGAAACACCTTCGGGGTGTCGGCCAGATCGAGCCGTTCGCGGATACCCGACATGATGATGAGCACGAGACTAAATCCAACGCCGGCTCCGAGAGCGGCCGCCAGCGACTGGATGAAGGTGTATTCCGAATCGATGTTGATGAACGTGATTCCGAGGACTGCGCAGTTCGTCGTGATCAACGGGAGGTAGATCCCCAAGGCGTTGTACAGCGTCAAGTTCGTACGCTTGATTGCCATTTCGATGATCTGAACCAGCGACGCGATAACCAAGATGAAGATCACAGTGCGCATGAATTCAACGCCGGACGGCACGAGTAACAGATGGAAGAGCGGCCACGTGACGGCGGAGGCGACAAGCATGACCAGCATCACGGCGACTCCCATACTGACCGCGCTGGAGAGTTTCTTGGAGACGCCGAAGAACGGGCACAGTCCGAGGAACTTCACCAACACCATATTATTTACCAGGGCCATGCTGAAGAAGATCGCAACTAATTCACTCACACTCGCTCACCCCCACCCAACGGAATAGGGCCAATAGGAGCCCAATGACGAAGAAGGCTCCCATCGGCAGCAAGAGAATCGAGGCCGGGTTGTCGATCAGTCCCGGAACCGAAAAGAGACGGACGTTGAACACGTCAAGCGTCCCTGTGCCGAGGAGCTGTCGGACGAGCGAGATAAGAAGGATCGCCACTCCGAATCCGATCGACATGCCGATCGCGTCGGCAACGGAGTTACGTACGTTGTTCCTATTGGCGAACGCCTCGGCACGTCCGAGGATGATGCAGTTCACTACGATCAGAGGGATGTACATCCCCAGCGACTGGCTGAGAGACCATGCAAAGCCTTGAAGACCCAAGTCGACGATAGTGACCAGCGTGGCGATGATGACGATGAACGTGGGTATGCGTACTCGATTGGGTATCCAGCGGCGGATCAGTGACACGATCACGTTGGCGGCCAGCAAGACAAACAGGACCGCGCCCGTCATTCCGATAGCATTGTCCAACGACGTGCTAACTGCGAGGGTTGGGCACAAACCTAGCAACAGGATAAATGTTGGATTGGAACGGACGATGCCGTTCGTGAAGTTCTTCGCTAGTGAGCTCACGCTACTGCCCCCCTTCTTCTGCTGCACCGAGTATCGCGCTCATGTCGACGAGTCCCGCCGCGACGCCCTCTGCCACGGCTCTCGAACTGATCGTCGCCCCGGTGATCGCATCGACCGCCCCGCCATCGCGGGCCAGCAGCAGCTGATCGGGGGCAAGGCCGGCGAACTGACCAAGGAAATCGGTCTTGGTAATCTTGGAGCCCAGACCGGGGGTTTCCTGATGGGCAATGATGCGAATTCCACGAAGCGTCCGGTCGATCTCCAGGCCGACGAGAATACCGATCTCGCCTCCGTACCCCTTCCCGTTTGTCATGAACGCGTAGCCGACGGCCGGGAAGCTTTGATCTACCGAAGACTCACCTGTCTCCTCGTCCACCGACACGGCACGCTCATCGTATAGGCTGTACAGGCCCGTTTCCTCTGCGTAGACGAAATCGGCCATCTCCGGGAACAGCGTAGCGAGCATCTGCTTGATCGCTTCGCGCTTATTCGCGGCGATCCGCTCTTCCGTAACAGCGTTGACCACCGTCAGGGCAATGACCGAGACAAGGACAACCAATGTCAGGAAGACGATCGGATAGGATCCGGTTCGTTCTTTTGCCATTGCCTATCCCCTCCCTTTGCTTTTGACGAGACCGTACGGCCGAGGTCGGACGTAGCGGTCGATCAGTGGGGTGAACGCGTTCATGATCAGGATCGAGTAGTTCACACCTTCGGGCATGTTGCCCAGCACGCGGATCAACACAACGAGCACTCCGGCCGCGACGGCGAAGATGATACGCCCCCGAGTAGTCAGTGGGCCGGTGACGTAATCGGTCGCCATGAAGAATGCCCCGAGCATGAGCCCGCCGGCGAGAATGTGAAAGATCGGATCTTGACCCATGGCCCAGCTCAGGAGAAAGACCGTCGCGACATAGAAGACGGGGATGTGCCACTTGATGATCCCGAAGGCGAGAAGAAGCGCACCTCCGAGCAGGATTAGCAACACAGAAGTTTCTCCCGTGCTCCCGGCGACGTTTCCGAAAAACAGGGCCTTGTACAGCTCGGGGTTGGTAAGAGTGGTCGCAAACCCTTCGCTGAGCGGTGTCGGTGTGGTAACAGCGTCGGCGAGCCATGATGTAGTCGGAGCGATCCACCGTCCGAGCGAGCCGGCGAACGATACCGAAACGAACGCACGGCCGGCCAGCGCAGGATTGAAGATGTTGAAGCCAAGCCCGCCGAACGCTTCTTTGACGATCGCTATCGAGAAGATCGATCCGACTACGACGATCCACAATGGCGTGCGGGGCGGAAGGATAAGGACGAACAAGAGCCCGGTAACGACGGCGCTTCCGTCCATGTAGAACGGCTTGCGCCGCATCCTCTTGGCGACGTATTCAGTCAGAACTGAAGACGCCACACCGACCACGATCATCAACAGTACGTACAGGCCGAAGAAGTAAACGGCTCCGATGGTCGGAAGAAACAGGGCAAGGACCACCAGGTACATGTCACGGGCTATCGACGTGCGTCCGCGAAGATGGGGCGCAGAGGAAAGGATAAGTCGTTCGGTGTTCTCCATCAGTTGCTCACCGCCAGTTGCCGCAGTCTCGTCTTGCCGACCTTGATGTACGAGACGATCGGAATGTTTGCCGGACAGTCGAAGCTGCAAGCTCCGCATTCGACGCAGGTCATCAGATGGTAGTCGGCAAGATCCTCAATCATCGATTTCTTCACCAGATTAACGTACATCAGCGGCATGAGGCCCATCGGACAGCATCCAATGCAGCGGCCGCAACGGATGCAACTTCGTTCGGTTCGTACATCGGCCTTCTCCACCAGGACGCAGTTCGTGCTCTTGACGAGCGACGCATCGGCCGACGCCTGCGCGACTCCCATCATCGGACCGCCGAAGATAACGATATCTGCATTATCGACGGCCCCACCGCAGTGATCGATCAGCAAGGACGCCGGCGTTCCGAACCTGGAAACAAGATTTTTCGGACGAGCCACGAGACCGGCAATGGTTACCACACGCTCGACCAATGGTCGACCGTCGGCAACTGCGTCTGCGATGGCGGCGAGGGTGGCAACATTCTGTACCACGATCCCGATGTCTGTCGGGAAGCCGCCCTCCGGCACCTCGACTCCAAGGATTGCCTTGATCAGTGTCTTCTCCGCTCCCATGGGATACTTCGCGTGCACAGCAACCACGTTCACCTCGCCGGGGAGACCTGCCTGAGCGACGGCTTGGCGGATCGTCTCCACCGCCCGGGGTTTGTTGTCCTCGATCCCGACATGGGCTCTGTCGACCGACAGAAGTCTCATCAGGATACGAATTCCGGCAACGATGCGGTCGGGCTGCTCAAGCATCAACCGATCGTCGGAGGTGATGTACGGTTCGCATTCCGCCCCATTGATCAGCAACGTGTGCACCGGGCTGTCAGGCGGGCGATCGAGCTTCACCTGCGTCGGAAACGCCGCCCCTCCGAGGCCAACGATCCCCGCTTCCGCTATCCGCTTCAGCATGTCCTCACGGGACAGAGAATCCGGATCGGCCGGCGACAGATCAACCCAGGAATCTTGCCCGTCTCCCTCGATAACGATAGCTTCCACCGGGAGCCCGTTCGTTGGACCGATCACCGTTGTCGATGTCTTCACTTCGCCGGAAATCGATGCGTGAATCGGAGCCGAACAACCGCCACCGGATTCTGCGATCAGCTGGCCGACGTCCACGTGGTCTCCCGCCTTCACCACTGGCTTCGCGGGAGCCCCGATGTGTTGGCAGATCGGCAGAAGCACACGCTCCGGTAGGGGAGCACGCTCGATCGCCGCTTCAGACGCAAGCTTCCGCCCAGGAGGGTGCACACCCTCCGCTCTTCGGACGCCCAACACTTCGAGCAGATCTAGCTTCATTCTCCATCCTTCTTCCGAGTTTCGTAGCGATCCAGATGCTCCGAGCGAACAACTTGTGTTGGATCGTCATACCCCAGCACCATCGCCTCTACCGTCTTCATACTGTTGACCATTTCCAACCCCTCAACCGGACCGAGAACGAACACCGCAGTGGCCAGAGCATCTGCCTCCATGCATGTCGTTGCGATAACCGTCGCGCTCGACGACTCGAAGGCCGAGAAGCCTGTCCGAGGATCCATAATATGTCCGACCTCCGCCGACGGATCGAAGTAGCGGTAGTAGTTCCCCGACGTAGCGATCGCTCCGTCGGCGATCTCAAAGGTTGCCACCGCTTCCGTCTCGTCTTCGGGATTGCGGAGCGCGATCTCCCACTTCGCGCCTCCAGGTTTCCCTCCCATCACCGCGATGTCTCCGCCCGCGTCGATCAGTGCGTGTCGAATCCCCGCTTCCCACAATTCTGCCAAGCCTTGATCAACTATGTACCCCTTGGCAATGCCGCCCAACGTGATCTTCATGCCTGGTTCAAGCTCAACAACCGGGTCAGGGGATCCGGTCCAGGTAATGCGGTCGACGCCGAGAAGCTTCCTCGCCTCAGAGATGGCAGCGCTTTGCACCTCGGGTTCGAGTTCCCAGAATTGCTCGTCTGCGGCGGGATCATATTGCCACAGCTCGAGAAGAGGTTGGACTGTGATGTCGAAAGCCCCGCGCGAAACCTCGAAGAATCTCTTCGCCGCAAAGAGGATCTCGATCAACTCGGGCGACGGGGCCGTCAGACGGCCGTCTAGATTCAGGCGAGCGGCTTCCGCGAGAGGGTCGTGAATCGAGGCAATTGCTACGACCTCTTCCATTCGTGACAAGGCAGCATCCATGGCCGCGTCGGCATCATCTTCATTGGCCGCATAGATTGTGATCGAGATCCAGGTATCCATCATCTCATGGCGCTGCCGAAATGGTTGAAGAGCCGGGGTGAACAGTAATCGTTCGACGATGAACGCACCAACGATCAGAACGACGAGCAAGAGCGGTCCCCATCGAACGAATACGTGCTGTCTCCGAATACTCATTTGATCGTCCGCTCCCCCAACCTAGGGCCTGGTTTAGGTAAAGATTGTAGCTGCTGGGTGGAACGCTCACAAGCCATGAACGAGCTGCTGCACGGACCTCGCTTGGCCCCGGGGTTGGGGTCCGACGGCGACACGGAGGGCCCTCTCACGCGGGCGCGTGAGCGCCGGGCTCGTTCAAGCCCGCCACACCGCTACTCGACTTCGATGGGAATACTCAAGGTGTCGGACGCGCCGGAGTCGTCGGTGACGGTAAGAGATACGGTGATCGTACCTGGCAACGGGAAGATGTGTTCGACAATAGCCGTGTTCGCGTCGGGGAATCCGTCGTCATCGAAGTCCCATGAGTAGGCCGCGATCTCGCCGTCGAAATCCCAGGAAAAGGTACCGTTGAACAGCACCAGTTCTCCGGCCACCGGCTGAGCCGGCATGTACGAGAAATCAGCCACCGGTGGGTGGAACGACGAGGGTGGTGAAACGGGAGGCGTTGAATCCACATCGACAAGGATGGCCCGGATGAAAGTGTCCGAGTTTCCGGAATCGTCAGTGACAGTCAGAGAAACATTGATAGTGCCGGCGTTCGGAAACACATGCTGTGTAAACGAATCCGTGGAGTCGATGACATCGTCACCATTGAAATCCCAGGCGTAGGCCACGATCTCGCCGTCGATGTCCGTCGACAGCATGCCGTTAAGCAGCACCAATTCGCCTGCCACTGGCTCAACCGGCGAGTACTCGAAATCGGCCAGCGGCGGCAATGACGTGACCGGATGTTCCGGAGCCCCTCCCGAACCGACAACGACTTGGAGCGCAAGCGTGTCCGTGCTGCCTGAACCATCGGTGACCGTGAGCGATACCTCATAGACGCCGGCTTCCGGGAAGCTATAGTCGACGATGGCCGCGGACGAGTCCGTTTCTCCGTCTCCATCGAAATCCCAAGCATACGAGGTGATCTGTCCATCCGGATCCGCTGAGAGGGTGGCGTTGAAAAGGATGATGGCGCCGGCTTCCGGTTCCGCCGGCAAGTACTCGAAATCGGCGATGGGTGGAATCATGCCGGTCGACGTGGACGGTTGAGAGCCGACTTCGATGGCCTCTGTTACGCTGTGTGAGTTCCCGTCGTCATCCTTCACGATCAAGGTTATGTTGTAAAGCCCGGCAGCGACAAAGGCGTACTCCGCGATCGGGGCAGTGGAGTCAATAACTCCGTCGCCGTCGAAGTCCCAGGCGAACGATTCGATGAGACCGTCCAAGTCAAGTGACGAGGTGCCATTGAAGATGATCACCTCTCCCGGCTCGGGCTCCGCCGGGGAAATCAGAAAGCTGGCAATCGGGATCTGCGTGGTCGCCGGGGGACTGACAGGCTCCTGAGACTCACCGACAACGACGATGGAATAGGTCACCGTGTCGAAATGTCCGCCATCGTCTGTGACTGTCAACGAGACACTGTAGGCTCCTGAAGTCGGGAACACGTAGGACGCAATGCTCTCGGCGGCGTCGACTTCTCCGTCACTATCGAAGTCCCAGGCATAAGTCATGATGATTCCATCGAAGTCCGAGGACGCCGTGCCATTGAATAGCACCGTCTCGCCGGTTTGCGGCTGCGCGGGCATGTACGAGAAATCGGCCACCGGTGGCTGAAATGAAGCACTGGAGTCGATCCTCGCTTCTCCCAATACCGTCACCGGATAGATGATGGTGTCCTCGTTGCCCGTATCGTCGACCACGGTCAGCGCAATGTCGAATGTACCCGGTTGCTGGAACGTGTATTGGACGATCGAATCGGTCGAATCGATGATGCCGTCCCCATCGAAATCCCAGGCATAGGAGACGATGATGCCGTCAAAGTCAAACGAATAGGTTCCGTCGAACGTTATGGGCATCCTCGCAACCGGCTCCTCAGGCTCGAAGAAGAAGTCGGCTGTAGGAGGCTGGAAGGTGATGATGACCTCACGCTCGCGAATGAATCCGCCGAACGAGACAGGCAACGGTACCTGCACCCCGATGACGATCGTTGCTTCTTCCGCGGTTGTGAATTCGAATCGATTGGGCAGCGAGCTCGCATCGACGGACACGGAGTAGGTTCCGGGAAAGATGCCGGCGATGGTGAAGGCCCCCGACAGATTCGTGTGGGCATCGGATGTGCTGCCATCGACGTCTGATTGCAGGATGACGCGCACTTGGGCAAATCCACCTTCGTTGGAATCCCGCGTTCCGTCCTTGTCGATGTCCTCGAATACGTCGCCGGATACCACGACCACCGGCAACAATGGGATGTCGACCCAAACCGTTTCTCCGACGATCACCGTGACAGGAATCGGTGCGCCTGCTGCGGCATGGAGAGGAAGCTGATCTGGAGAGATTGTGTGGGTACCGGGATAGAAGGGCGCGAACCGGAAGTATCCGTCGGCATTGGTGGAGACCTCGGACTGCCCTGTTCCGATAACGATGGAGCCTGCGGGCTCGTCGCTCAGCCCGTAGCGGCCGTCTCCGTCGCGGTCGATGAAGGCGCGCCCTTCGATGCGCCCTTTGGTGACCATGAATGGAAGAGGAATCGCTATGTTGGCGTTAAAGGCGATTCCCCATCCGAAGCTGATCTCGGCTGCATCATCGCGATCCCAAGAAATCAATCCGTCGAAGACGATGTCCAGATCATCTGTGAAATGGATGTAGAATGAGCTGTACAAATCGAAGTCGTCTCGTGAATTCCGGAACGTGATGGATGCCTCATGCAAAGCAGTTTCGGGTCGAAACCGAATCGACAGATCCGAGGACGAGGACAGCTGCGTATCGGTGACCACGTCCATGCTTTGCCCCTGCGTCAGTTGGAAGAACAAGTAGAACTCGTCGAAGGCCAAGCCGACGCCCTCGGAATAGGTCGTCGTTCGTACGTGCAAGTCGAGTACATGATCGATTCTCTCCAGCACCTTTCCTGAGAGCGAGTAGGGAAAGACTCCACTCGTTTCCGTCAGCCTGACGGATAGCAGCGTGGTCAAGTCCGACTTCTGTGAGAGGTCGGAGTACCGGTCCCAGGAGAAATTGATGGTCGACGCCAGCGTGGGGCCGTCTTCTAGGGGAGTGGCCGTGAGATTGAACCCCAAATTATCTTGGATGCGTGTCGGCTCCAGCGGATCACGCATGACGTTGTCCCATTCGTGGGACAACGACGCGCTCAGCGACAACGCGGTGAGCCGGAGGCGTTGCGAAACCTCGATTCCGGCGGAATCGGCTCGTTGTCCGGGGAAGTGGGTTCCCACAGAGAACGCGTTCCCGCTGAAGAAATAGCCGGAAGAATTGATGGTCGTATTGAAGAAGAGAGCACGGCTGGTCATCTGCTCGTCTAGGCCCAGGCTTCCTTCAAGTGTCAGCGTCCAGTCTTCCAAGGGTTCGGCATGTGCGGTTGCCGTCCAGATGGATTGCGATACCGAAACAGGGTCCCGGATCCCCATGTAACCGATGCCTGCATTGGCGACGTCCGGCCCCAATACAAGGTATCCGGCAAACCGGGTTTCGTCGTTGCTCCCACCGCCAATCATGGACATATCGTAATATTCGGCGTCGATCTTAAGAGACCCGCCTGTACAAGACAGACGAATCAAATCGGTTAGTCGCTGCGATACGTTGCCGATTGAAAACGTGGTGGGCTGGCGCCGATAGAGCATCGAGAATGAGCTGATCTCGGCTTTTGAAGGCCCGAACGGATCGAGCAGGCTGAAGAAGGACGAGAAATACCCCCCCAGAATCTGACCGGAGGTGGAAAACGTCAGTTGGCTATCGAAGGTTCCGGTCAAAACGTTCTTATCGATCGACAATCGAACTCGCGCCGGCAGCTCCTCCATCACTGATCCTCTAACGGCGTCCGAGGCTGGTGGCAACACCGAGGTGAACACGACAGCATTGGTATCGACGCCATCGAAGACGGTCGATTCCGCGATCACCGTCAGCACATCGCGACCTGGGTCGACGCCGATCGCAACCCCGAGCTGTACGGTAAACGTCAGCCTCTCTTGGGGGGCCAAGTCAGCGGCGGTGTGGGACAGGGTAACGTTGAGTCCGCGCGACGACGTGGCTGCAAGTGCGAGGGAATCTTGTACATTGCCGTTGTTCACGAGCACGAATTCGTAGGTGATGAAGTCTCCCGGAGCAATGCTGGCTCCTGTTGGGGCCAGCAGCTCGATTTCGCTCATCGGCGTGATGATTACGATCCCCGATGTCGTTGCCCGATCGAGCGGATCGGACTGCGAAGAGACCGCTAACTCCAAGTCGTACTCTCCGGCGACTGCGCCGTGTGGGATGGTTGCGGTGACGAACAATGTGCCTTCTTCGCCCGGTTGCAGGGCAATCGAAGTTGGCGCGCCAAGGATGCCCCATCCGGCGGGAGCGGTAAACTCGAGGGAGTACGTTTCCGGGCTTGAGGAGTCGTTGGTGATTCCAAAGACGTGCGTCACAAAAGTGCCGGGAGATCCCTCCTTGGAAATGGACAGAATGCTGACCTCAACGGACCATCCGCTGAGCCCAAACAGGACCAGCAACAAAACGGCCATCACGGCCGACTTCTGCACTCTTTGTAAGCACGCCAACATGACGCCTAACCGTATGTGATGTAGCACACATCGGGAAGGACCGGCCTGCAATGAGAATGGGACATTGGTACGCCATGTGAGTGACCGAGTTCAATGCGTCCCTTCAGTGCGTCAAATGTCCTGATGTAGTAGGCCAGACGCCCCAGTTCACGACTGAGGTAAGTTGCTATGGTCAAGGGGACATCAAGAGGCCAACCCATGATCGATGCACGACTGCAACAAGAGATCGTATTACGCTCCGAGGACCGCATAGGCGTTCTCGCCGAAATCGCATGCGTGCTCAGCGAGATGGGCATCAACCTTCTGTCAGTTCGCCTTCGATCGATCGAGGGAGAAGCGGTCGTTCATTTGCTCACCAACTCGCAATCCTATGCTTGCGAAGCCCTGCAAGATGCTGGATTCGATATCAGCCAGCGCGACGTTGTGATACTGGCCTTGCCTCATCATCCCGGTTTTCTCCGCCGGGCCAGCGAGGCCTTGGCCCGAAAAGACATCTCGATTGACGATCTTCATGTCTCGGCTCCCCAGGAAGGGAAGCTGAGTGTCGTCGTGCTAACCTGCTCCAACAACGCCCACGCCATTCAAATCTTGCGCGGTCACTGAGGTTCTAGTCCTCTGTTGGTTTGATGACCAAGTTTCGTCCGTTTGAGCGTCCAAACACCTCAGGGAAGTAGAACTCCTGTGCCAGTGTCGGTAATACACCGTACTCGCCCGGTACCACGGCGCGCAAGCTGTACTGAAAAGTGTAGGTTCCCGAAGGCAGATAGTCGGCGAACAACACGACTTTTTCGTCTCGGAACTCGGAGCGCGAATACCAGCGCCACCACCACCAGTAGAACCAACCCCAGTCGTCGTCGGTGTCACGGAACAATCCGGGTTCAGTCGCTGTCAGGCTGGTTGTCGCCAACGTAGGATCGATGGCTTCACACCCGGCTGGGAAAGGATCCTCGACCACTACGTAGTACAGATCGTGTGGCGCGATGATGGTTAGACGGACTTGGATTTCGTCTCCCGCAGAGACGGTATCAAGCTCGCCGCACGTTTCACCCAATGCGCACGCGGAGGGCACATACTGTCGCTGTACGATGATGCCGCGTTGAAGTGCGTCGATCTCTTCGACCGGGATATACGACTCCAGATGAGCAGTGTAGTACAGACGGCCGGAACCTTCTCCTCGAGAGATGGTCAGCTTGTTGCCTGCGTCCGGAATCAGTTCGTCCGCTCTGATCGTGAACTGGATTGGTGCGTCCAGCAGGGATCCGTCCGTCTGGCCTTCGAAGATTGCGACATCGTTTATTGACGCATAGAAGTCGTACGTTGGGGCTAGTTCCCCGGTGGCCACCATCCAGTCAGTCAGTGCGATCAACGCCCACGCTGTCTCCTGGGTCGTTTCCCAAATGCCGTCCACCCGCGCCACCATCAACCAGCGCACTACGTTGGGTAGCAGCGGTTGATCGGGATCGAGGCGAACCAGAGCGTCCAAGATGATTGCCGTTGACCGGGTATCCGTGTTCATGGCCCACCAGTCGTAGTCAGCTTCTTCCCAATGAACGCCGCTGGCGGAAATGATGGCTTCGGAGTAGAGGTCGGAGAGCAGCGTATCGATAGCGCCGAGGTTTCGTTCCGATGATTTCAGAACTACAGCCAGCCATGCACGGGCATAGTGGCTGAGCATAGCGCGATGTTCGAACAAGTCTTCGGCCGCTTTCAGCGCGTCGGAGTGCCGGCCGCCTTCGGACAGCACATAGGCGAGCCAAGCCTGGCGATTGGCGGACACGAACGACGTAAGCAACTCAGACGACACCAAAGAACGGGCAAGGAAATCGAGGCCGTCTGCAAGTATGTCTTGTTGAATCGAGTACCCGGCTCGCTCGGCCTGCAACAAGCCATAGACGGCATAGGCAGAGAGATAAGGGTTCGAATCATCGCTGTCCCACCATCCCCAGCCGCCGTCGTAATTCTGTCTTACATACAGTTTTTCGATGCCCTCGGCCATCAATCCGGGCAGCCGATCCGCCAACTCTTGATTCTCGATACCCAGTTGCTGCAGAGCTCGATACGTCAGCACATTGGGCAAGAAGCGACTGATGACCTGCTCGGTGCATTCGTATTCGAAGTGCTCGAGATAGTCGAGCCCCTGCTGCATGGCAGATGCCAGCGAGGTTTCCAATCGAATCAACAGCTCGGATCGGTCCAGATCGATACTGGGTGGGAGGGCGATGATCTCGGTGCGACTGCCTAGATCATCCAGTTGACCGGCCGTCCCTACGATCTCAAGAGACGTGTATTTGTACACCAGCAGCGTACCGTCGGGGCCCGTCGTCAGTCGCGGCCGCGCGGCATCGGACAATTCGCCGGACACTACGCTGAACGCGAGGTCGACGAAGTCGACGTCTTGAACGATGCCCCACCATTCAATCGAGGCTTCCCCACCGGCTGGAATGGTGAGTGCTCGAACGGCCGCTTCATCGAGAAGGAGACCGATTTGTGCAATGGTGACTTCAGTGAGCAGATCACGATCCGTTTGATTGGACACGTTGGCCAGCAATCGCACACGATCCCCGACAACGAAGAAGCGGGGCGTAACGGGGCGAACCAACAACGGCTTGGTGACCAAGAGTTCGGCGGTGGATTCCCCGACCTCGGTGTCCATGGTGGCACCAACGGCTCGAGCGACCCAGGTGGTGAGATTGTCGGGTAGCTGAATGATTACCTGCGCGTAACCTTTCTCATCTGTTGTGACGGAGCCGTTCCAATAGGCCGTGTCTTGGAAATCCTCACGTAACGTGATGCCTTCCGGAAGCTGGTCGGCGGCCGAGCTTCGTAGGGCGGCTTCAGGCTCCGCTCCCCCAGCCTCCTCGGCCATGGCCATCGGAACCGGAATTGCTCCTGTGGTGGCGTCATCAAGTGCAAATCTGTCTCGATCGAGGTCTTCCAATTCCTCGAGCTGCTCGGCCACCAACCGATTGATGGAGAGCGTCAGGCCGCTCGATGTCGATACCCCGAGGCCGCGGAAGCCGTAAAAGGCTTCGAGGACGGCGTTTGACGTTCTCGGACGCAGTGTCAGCACGGCGGCATCCACCAGATCGAACGCCACCGTTGTGCGAACCGGGATTCCATACGAATCCGTCACCCAAAGGTCATAGGCGACCTCAGTGGACGGTAACGGCAGCTCGTTTGAGGGCCGCATCTCGATGTGAAGCGTCTTCGGATCTCTGGACACGGTCAGGGCGGCATACCCGACCTTGGTTTCGGCCACGAGTGCGCCTGCACCGGCCGCCAGTGGCGCCGTCTCGAGTCCTTGGAACAGTACAACGCTGACATAGATGTTGGGAATATGTGCCTCTGTGATCGGTAGCTCAATGACGGTACTGTTTGATTCCAGCAGCATCACTTCACGGAGCAGGATCCCGTTTCGCTCGATCGTCAACAACGCCCAGTGCGGCTCGGAATAAGGGCTGGGGATTAGAATTTGAGCGATTTCTCCAACTTCATATTCGGTCTTATCGGGGATGAGCGTGATGCGATCGTCGTTGCTGCGCCGCCAGGATACGGTTTCCGGACCGCTCGCCCACAGGAACAGACCCGATTGAGTCTCATTTCCTCCTGCATCCGCACCAATGACGAGCATCTTGTAGGTTCCGCCCGCAGGTGGAACGAACGAGAATCCACCGGCCCCGTTCTCATCCGTTTGAAGTGCCCCGCTTTCGATCTCGATATCGTTGACCGACCATGTCCAACGCCCACCGCCGGATTCGTTCTCTTCGAAGATGTTCTCCCATTCCCGGCGGATGATTCGATAGGCAAGATCCCGTGAACCGACTCGGTCTCCCACCCAGTCGACGGTGATGACTTCCACCTCGATAGGGTCTCCGGCACGAGCGACCGACCTGGCGGTCGCCAATCCGGCGTAGAAATCGGCCGCATGGATGACGACAGTTCCACGACCGGAAATGACTTGCCCATCAGCGCCATGGGCGGTGGCTTCAATCGTCAGCGTACGACTGCCTGCGGATTCATCCTCGGTTGCTTGCAGGAGGAGATCAGCCGGCAGTTCGATAAGCACCTGCCCTGAGCTGTTAGTGACACCGGTACCTTCCAAGACGGGCGCCGGCGGTGCCGGGGGTAGCCACCAGCAACTCCAGCAGAACCAGGGGTCGTCCCAGTCGGTGAACGAGTATCTCCCCAGGTGGGAAGGCGAGAAATGATAGGATTCCGAATACACACTCCAATCCAACGATTGATCCGTGACCGGGGCGCCGAAGAAGTATTCAACCTGCACCAGAACTTGCACTGTCTGACCGGCTGCGAACTGATCGGCTTCCGGGGTAACGACAACTTGGAATTCGGGCGGGCGATAAGCCGCAACATCGAACGTTTCTGTGTAGTAGGCCGATTCGGTCGAAATCTCGATGCGATAGGTTCCGATGGCGGCGTCGTCTGCCAGCTCGATCTGTCCTGAGAACGTGCCGAACGCGTCGATGACGTGCTCGCCTTCGTAGATCTGATTCCAATCCGAGTCGCGAACCGTGACGAGAACCGATGCAACGCTGGGCAATGAGTAGTCCACGTCCTGCTCGTCCCGCAGTACACCTCGGAAGGATGCCACTTGTCCGGGCCGGTAGATGGGGCGATCCGTATCCAAGAAGAGCCTTTGATCCGTACTCCCGCCGGAAGAATAGCCGAAATCCCAGATCGAAATGCCGGATGTCCATCGTGAGTTTCCCAGTACGAACGGGTGCGCGCTTGCCACGGTGATTCCGCGCCAATCATAGGAGTCGGTTCCTGCAAACATCGCTACGCCATCGCGATCCGTGACCGTTGCTTCCAATGCATTGCCATCGGAATCATAGGCCCGTAGGATCAAGCCGGGGATGGGCTCTCCGCTGTACAGATCGCACGCCCAAACGAGGGTTTCGTCATCCGCCGACTTCATGGAGAGATTGATGGGGCTGGCGATGAGTAAATGGCGGTGTTGCCATCGATTCCAACGGACGCCCTGTGCATCCAGGTCAATCACGTAAATGCCGGGCTCGAGCGATTCGCCGCCAGCCAGCAAGTCGATCGGGGCATAGCCGATCTTGTTGAGTTCCCCAGCAACGGGAACGGTCCATTGCCGAACTTGCGCGTCTTTGGGAGGGGAGTAATCGTACCAATCATTCGTTGCCTTGAAGTATTCATCGAGCGTGAGTCGAGACAGGGTGATGGTGAGCGATTCGGTGTTCCGATGAGCCACGAAGATTCTTGCAGCTTCGTACGTGCTGAAGGTCCCGGTTTGCCCGGGCACGTGCAGCCAAGCCGTTGGATCCAGGGCACGAGTTCGAAATCGGATCGTCATCGGTTGATGGGTCCGATTTCCATAAGGATCGGCGATATCCGGATCGATGCGGATCTCGTACTCCTGGCTCGGACCTGAGCCGAAGCGGACGACATAGGAGTTGTCCCAAGAGCGGAAGTAGCCCGAAAGTTCGCTGGGTTCAGGCTCAGGAACGATGGACAGATTCTCCAACACTGTGTCTGGGTCGATGGGGGCATTGAACGTGATGACGAATGATGTATAGGGATAGACTGCGGATTCCCCGTTCCCTGGGTTGGTGTCGATGATTCTCGGAAGAGGAACGGTTTCGAAGCCAGAGCTGATCGACTCCTCCATGCCCAGACCCCCGTCAATCCCGGTTACGCCGGCATCGAGAGAGAAGACATAGGCTTGGCCGAAGTCCAATGGCTCGTATGGAGTAAACACGACCACATTGCCATCGGCCGCCAATGTCCCGGCAATCCCTTCAGCGAACAGTTCGCCGAACAGACCGACTGTTCTCAGGACGAAGCGTTCTTCGAAACTCTGCAACGAAATCGGCATGTTGAAAGTGATGCGGATGGCTGTATCAATGGGGACGAGGTCGTCGTCGGAATGAGGCGACATCCAGACGACCTTGGGTCGCTCGGTCGAGAACTGCCAGACGGCGTCCTCGGGAAGGATTCCGCCGGTCGTGTCCGTCAATCCAGCGCGTACGGTCACTATGTAGACAGTGCCGCCCCTGAGGGGGGCGGTCGGAGTGAATACATACATGGAGGTATTCACCCATTCCCCGGTTCCGAGAACGATTGGTTCGATGATCAAGGGCTGGGGAAGCTCAGTCATGCTGGGATCGGAAAGCGTCATCAGGGGAACCACGGGACGGTTGAACATCACGAAGAAATCGCTGTCGACGGCGATCTCTTCGGAGCCGGCAGCCGGCAGCATCTGAGAGATTTCCAGGTATCCGACGGTTCGAAATTGAAAGTCGTAATCGCTGACGAGTGGTTCACTTGCCGAGGATTGAGCCGCTTGAGAAAGAGAGATCCGATATACCGTATCTCGCAACCAGCTGGAGACGGGGGCGAACCTGATGGTGCGTTCATCGATCCAATCGAAGGCGCCGTCAATGAATGGCTCGATTGACCATGCTGCCTCGACAGAAGCGTGATTCATCGTCTGATCGAAAATGAGCTCGACAAGACCATCGATCTGAAGCTCCTCGCCTCGAGCCGGCGTTCGATAGATGACGCTCGGGCCTGCAAGTGCGCTGAAGACAATCCCAACGAGAAGCGCGAGCACCAAAGCAATGCCCCACCAGCGGGCGATGAAACGTCTTTTGACTTGATTCATGATGACCCTCCCCAGGAATCGAACCGAAATCACTCCCTCACTGATAGGTAGTAGTGTCGATAAATGCAAATCGATCATGCTGCTCAACCAAACACTTGGCTGAAGATTCAGTTTCACCTTGTTGGTGCACAGGCTGCAATTCTGTCTCCTCACAACAAACACACAATTGAACCTCTACATTCAACCATCGTGAACACGCTGGAGCCGGAACGCAAGAGATCGACACTGGGGCGGTTCCGTCCTGAAGAAGGGATGCGCGGGCATTGGGTTGGCTACGCGGCGTTAGCTTGCGCAGTCAGCTCGTTCGTCCTCTACGAGCTCTGGGGGCAGATCCCCGGCGCAATTCTTGCCGCTGCTGCCATTTATGCCGGCAAGAAAGGGCTCGATTCCAAAGGACGAAACATGGCGCTGATTGCTTTGATCGCCGGTGTCCTGCTGATCGGGATCTACTTGACCGTTCTCATCGTCGGCAATGAGAACATCGGGATCATGCCGACGTAGTTTCCCAGCCTGTAGCGCGATGAGTCAGCCTGTCCTCTTGTTTGCGATGGAAAGACTCAGGGAATGGAGGGCCCGCAATAGGTTCGCAAGATCTACATTCCCTCTTCACAAATCCAACACATCGGAGGGGTATGTTGTTTCTACTGCGAGTTCAACATCTCGCACCCCCGATACCAGCCCTCCGGGGAGAGGGGCAAACGTCCCTCTCCCTTGGCCTCCAAATGGGACACTTTCCAAAGACCACATCTCCTCGAATCGAGTACAATGCGAAGCAGTATTCTATCGAGGGGGAATGATGATTCGAGTACGCTTTGCACCCAGTCCAACCGGATATCTTCATGTGGGTGGAGCTCGGACGGCCTTGTTCAATTGGCTGTTCGCACGCCGTCACGCGGGAGCCTTCATCCTGCGGATCGAAGACACGGACAAGGAACGGTCCACAGACGCTTCGATCGAAGAGATTCTCGAATCCATGCGCTGGCTGGGGCTTGATTGGGACGAGTACTACCGCCAGACCGATCGCGCGGACGCGCACTTGCATGCAGCCCAAGGACTGATTGATCGCGGGCTGGCTTATGAGAAAGACGGGGCCTGGTGGTTCCGCGTTCCTACCGAGGGCACAACGATGGTGCATGACGATCTGCTCGGCGATGTCGAGTTCCCGAACGATCTGCTCAAGGATTTTGTCATTCGTCGATCGGACGGCAGCTTCATCTATCACTTCGTGGTGGTGGTCGATGACGCTGACATGAAAGTTACACATGTCATTCGTGGCGACGATCACCTCAACAACACGCCAAAGCACGTCCTGCTGTTCAAGGCATTGGGACGGCCGGTTCCACGGTTTGTGCACCTACCGATGATCCTTGGCCCCGATCGCACTCGCTTGTCCAAACGTCACGGCGATACGGCCGTGCTTGACTACCGAGAGCGCGGCTTCCTTCCAGAAGCGATGGTCAATTTCCTGGCTCGATTGGGATGGGCTCACGGCGATGACGAAGTGTTCGATCGAGACACGCTGATCCGATTGTTCTCTCTTGACGAGGTAAACAAGTCCGGCGCCATCTTCGAAGACACCAAGCTGCTGTGGTTGAATCAGCAGCACATGAAGCTGGCCGATCTGGATCGCTTGCTCGACCTCATTCGTCCCATGGTCCTTGACCTGGATCGGGTGACCCTTGAGATGTGGGATGCCGGCGATCTGGATCGGCTGCGTTCGGGCGCGAATCTTCTCCGCGACCGCTGCAAAACACTACGGGACCTGGCGGCAGCAATGGAACTCCTGTTCCCCATTCCGTTGATGCCTGTCGACGAAATCTCTGTGACCGGAGCACAAGCCCCACTCATGCTGTCCGTAGCCGATGCATTGGAATCGACTGAGCCGTTTGATCCTGAGAGTATTGAGCGCGACGTGCGAGCGGCCTTGGAAACGCAAGGAGCGAAACTCAAGGACGTGGCCTTGGCCTGCCGGCTCGCTGTCACTGGCCGCAAGGCCGGGCCGGGCTTGTTTGATATTCTCGCTTCCATAGGCCGTGATCTGGTCGTTCAACGTTTGCGCGATGCAGCCAATGGGGTTCTCGAATGAGCCGCCGAACGTTTGCGTTTCTCTCTGCATTCGTTCTGCTGTTTGCCTTTGCGGGTGCCTGTTATGAAGCTCAATTGAGTTATTTTGCAGGTATCACTGAATTGACATCCGGATGCTTCCCTCAGTGGATCAAGATGGAATCGACCCCGATGGAAGGAATCGTCTGGCCTGAAGCACATGACGAGCCTATCTATGGCCTGGTCCCATTGGGTGATGGGATGCATCCTGTGATGATCGATCGCTATAACGATCAATATAGTCTCTATGTCGACGCAGAGCTCACCGGCGAGCTTCGGTGGTACTCTTGGGATCGCTTCCTTTACGACGGGAGTTTGCTGGCCAGCATTCCGTTCCGGATCCAGTATTCGGACGAGCAAGAGGCTTCGTATCAACTGTTTCTTATCTGGAGTCGTTTCACTCCGACGATGGTGACCTATTGCCGCGACTCCTATCGGGCCGGAGAAATCCAATTGGCAGACGATGTCTACCAGCTGGTGGTGTTCGATGAGGGTTCCGACGGGCGCTATGACGACTTGGACGACGGCACGTTACTGATCGACGCCGACGGTAATGGCGAGTTGCTGTTGACATCCGATTCGCACGAAATATTTTCCCTTGCCGAACCGTTCAATCTTGGTGGCATCGTGTACGAAGTGGCAGCCATGGCTCAAGACGGATCCTGGATCGAAATCGTGGAGTCGGATGCCGAGGTGGAGCCGAAGCCGCCACTTCTGGCCGGCTCCCCCGCACCTGTTTTTGAGGACGTTGATTCAGCAGGGAATGCCTTCTCGTTGAAGACACTTCGGGGAGACATTGTCGTTCTCGACTTTTGGGCCAGTTGGTGTGGTCCCTGTATCTATGAGTTGCCGACGCTGAAAAGTATTGTAGAGGAGTTCAAAGCCGAGAGAGTACGTGTCATCGGAATCAATCTCGATCGATCGGAGAGCGATTTTCGTTCGGCCGTGGAAACCTACGAGATCAGTTATCTCCAGATCTACGATTCCGATGCCGGCCCGGTCGGCGATCTATATCGAATCGAGGGGATTCCGATGACCTATGTCATTGATCGAAATGGAGTCATCCACGCGCGCGGACTGCGTGGCCAAGACCTCATTGCGACGATTCGGGAACTGATCGAAAGCGAGGAATAGGAACGACATGAGGCGGACGAAGCTGCGCCAGGATACCTGGGCACACGGACTCGCCTTGGTCTTGTTTGTGCTTGGGCTTGCCTCGACTTCCGCATTCGGCCAGAATCCGATTCTCGAGTTCTCTTTTGAGACCGAGCCTCTGACGATCCCTCAGGCTGGTTCCGCTTCAGCCTGGCTTCGAGTGACCAACTCCTCGGTCTACGAAGCGGATGAGATCGAAATTGCGTTGCTGAGCGGGCCTATCGAGTTATCTCCCATTGAGCCGATTGAAGTACTGGATCCGTTCTCCGATGCGCTACTGGAAGTGCCCTTCTCGCTTGGGGAGCACGTGGGGGAAGGACAGGAAGAAGCCCTCTTCGAACTGGTCTACACGTATTGCATTGACGACCTGTGTTTTCAGATTGTGGAAGAGATCTCGCTGCAAATTGAGGTGATCCCGGCCGTTGTTGAGCCAGTCAGTGGGCAAATTCCTGATCCAGTACGGATTCCACCGGCCAAAGAACGGAATGCTTGGGAACTCGTGTTCCCGATAGCCCTGGGCTTGGCGCTGATCGTTGCCTTGATAACTGCTCGAACGCTCGGCAGGCGATGGTGGGTGCTCGTTCTGCTACTGGTGGTGCTGGTGGGAGGATTGGGTTACGGGATGCTGCTAAGACAAGACCAACAGGCGCAGAGTATTGGCGCTGTGTTGTGCACGTCGTGCGTGGGGATCGAGCAGACTCCCCGTCAGGATCCCGAGCTTTCATCAGAAGCGCGCACAGAAATTGCCGCAGTTTCTCAGGAAGTTGAGCTCTTATTCTTCACGGCTACTTGGTGTCAGTCCTGTCCCTATGCCAAGGCGATGTTGCAGCAAGCTGTTGACATCAATCCCCTGATTTCGTATCGAATGATCGACGTGGACGAAGACCGGGATGCCGCCAAGCATTACGGTATCGTGCGATCGGGACGAACGATCGTTCCCGCCGTTCTACGAGTCGATACGGGAGAGGTCGTGTACGGGATAGAAGATCTCGAGGAACGGCTCATCGCCCTGCTGGAGAAGTCGTCATGAGAGTCGCCAAACCACGTCGGTTAGGACAATCGCTGGGGATGTTGTTGGGGTTCTTCGGCGTAACCGGCATCGGGATGACTCACATCATCTTTCCGGGCCTTCATTGTTATGCCTGCCCCTGGGCGATCACAATTTGCCCGATCGGCTTGGCTCAGAATCTGATCATTTTCGGGACTGTGCCCTACTTCTGGATCGGCATGATGGTTGCCTACGGCTTGGCTGCCGGACGGGGGTTCTGTGGTTGGTTCTGCCCGTTCGGAACGTTGAACGATCTGCTTTCCTTTCGAAAAGTGAAGATCGTCAATGCCGTTTCCTATTCCAAGTTCATCGTGCTGGCAGGGACGCTCATTGCAGCCTGGATCTTCGCGGACACGATGTTCTGCAAGATCTGCCCGGTGGCCTCCATCGAAGCCTCCATCCCATATCTGATCATGGGCGTGGCCAAGGTAAATCACCCATTCTTGGTTCACATGGGTGCACTGGCCGTCACGCTGGTCGGGATGGTACTGATCGCCCGATTCTGGTGTCGCTACCTGTGCCCGATGGGCGCTCTACTCTCGCTTTTCAACCGGGTTAGCTTCCTGCGTCTGAAACTGGATAAGAACCGATGTAGCGGCTGCGCTGTCTGTGCTACCGATTGCCCGATGGGAATCGAACCTCATACCCAATACGATAACCATAACTGTACCAAGTGCGGGCGCTGCATCGACGGCTGTCACATGGGCGCTCTGTCAATGGATTTCAGTCTGAAAGGAAGCGAATGATCCGCTACGTCCTGTTGGGGCTGGTCCAAGGTTTGACTGAATTCCTCCCCGTCTCCAGCTCGGGGCATCTCGTTCTTGCCGAACGATGGCTCGGACTCGATTCCCCCGGCGTTCTGCTTGAAGCGATGCTTCATTGGGGAACGTTGGCTGCAATTCTGATCGTCTTCCGTAAGGATATCGTTGCGCTTCTGAGATCGCTACGAGGCAAAGGAAGCGTCGAGCAACGAAAAGAGGTGGGATTCCTCGTAGCCGGGACCGTTCCTATCGTAGTGGTGGCGTTGTTGTTCCGTGAAACGATTCAATCGGCGTTTTCCTCGTTGCTTGGGATCGGCATCGGATTACTGCTCACAGCGCTGATTCTAGCCCTCGGACATCTGGCCCGGGCTCGCGCACGACGGCCATCGATTCGGTTTCCGGATGCTGTGGTTGTCGGACTGGCTCAAGCTGCGGCCGTCTTTCCCGGGATTTCTCGAAGCGGGGTAACCATTTCGGCGGGGACTGCGATGCGATTGTCGGCCGCTGATGCAGTGCGATTCTCTTTCCTGCTAGCCATTCCCGCCTTGTTTGGTGCCGGACTGCTTCATTTGTTAGATGCTATGAATTCGTCGGGCTCCCAGAATTGGCTGGGCATTCTAATCGGAACGTTGTGTGCATTTGGTAGCGGCTGGCTGGCACTTCGTGCCGTGCTTCGACTTGTGCGACAAGGACGGTTCTGGATCTTCGCGGTCTATTGCTTCCTCGTAGGCGTAGGCACAATCGTTTGGTCGATCCTGTAAGGGTTGTTGCACAAACTCGTTCTCCTTCACAAGACTGAAGCTTTCACCCTCGAACTCACAGAGTTCGCAGAGTTCGGCGGTAGAACGATTGGAAGTAGGTTTGAACTTGCAGGCGACAATGACGCTTTGCGTAACAGGTTGAGCAGTAGAGACTATTCCGGTCCTGTGCCAAGCGTGGAGATGAAGGCGATGGTTGCGATGGCAACGACGAGCAGGATCCCCAAGACAGCGGCTCCGATCGAAGCGGTGGCAGGTCGAACCTCATACGCGATCGTCCGGCGTCCCAGCTTGGTGCCCGGCTCATCGGCTCGCTCAACCCAAATCTCCCACGTCCAATGTCCGATGTCGGATTTGGAAAGCGTCCTGTCGTACCAAGTCCAATCCGAGCTAAGGGGGCGGGGATCTGGAACCAGGCTCTCGCGGATGGCGGAATAGCGAACGGATTCCAAAGCCGTTTCATCGAGGACTGCGTAGGCGACGAGGCCAGAGGGCATCGTTACGCGGGCAAACGGGAGTGAAGCTGCCGAACTCCCAGGAGTACTCAACGTCAGCCGAATCCGATCGTCGACGTAATAGGTCGCCTCCTGCGGGAATGCCTTGATCTCCAAATTGACATCTCCTGGAGACGGACCCGCAACGACGACAAACCGGTCGATGATGTAGCTTCCACGCACTCCCGCGTCAAGCGTGGTTCGGACGCCATACGGGCTGGTCGGATCGGGATTGAACGGATCGACGATGGCGTAGGTATCATCGCGCTTTCCCGTGAGAATGACCCAGTGACAGTCCTCGGTTTGGCTGGACCCTCCATTACAGAAGGCACCCCAGTGAACACCCGCAATCACCGGATAGCCCTGGCGTAGGGCATGATCGATGACAACCGAGGCGACCGGATTCAACCCGATGTCGCTTCGGTTGATGTGGGTCGTGATTTCGAGTTCGGCGGGCAGTTGCTCCCAGATCAAACAGCAGCTGCCAACGGGATCCTGCGCGCAGCGTCCGTATCCGCCGACTTCGCGCAACCAGTCGTTGAAGATGCCGGGATCCATGCCGAAACGGGCCTCGCCCGTGCACGAACTGCGGGCGGGAACCGTCACGTCAATCTCATAGTAGGCGAGGACCGATGAGAAGGAAGTGACCAGGCACCCTGTCGTGCGGACCTGATCCGGGCACCCGATCGTTCCAAGCGGGCAATTGCCCCAGGCAGTTGGGCCATCGGCATAGGCTTGATTGAACGCAGGTACGATACGGGGCAGCTCGATGGTTTGCGGGTAGCATGTCAACCCCATCAAGAATATGACGAGGAAGAGAGCCAATCCCGGATATCTCCGTCCACGCTGCGTCACAGCAAAACCTCTCGAAGCAGAGCCGTGTCTGACTTCACAAGCGTTGGTTGAACGCCATCTGTCATGGCGTCTTCCTTTCGCTTGATCCATGCAGTGTGCATGCCCGCCTGATGTGCACCGAGGATGTCCGCGTCGTAGGAATCTCCAACGAAAAGCGAGTGTTCCGCAGTCATACCAAGCTTCTCCAACAGCATTTCGAATACGCGCACATCCGGCTTGTAGATTCCGATATCGCCGGCGACGATGACGGCGTCGAACTGTCGGTCGAATCCGAGCGCTTCGATCTTCTCCCATTGAATATCGGATGGGCCGTTGGTGAGCAACCCCAACTTGTAGTTCGCCTTGAGATCGGCCAAGAGACCATCGATACCGGGATAGGGAAGAACACCGGATTCCCGTCGCACATCTCCGTAAGCCTCGGAAACCTCGAGAACGGCCGCCGCATCGTCCATTCCACGCTCATCGAATAGCGTGGTCATGATTTGAGCGCGCAAGATATCAGTCGATTCCGCTGCTCTCTCCAGTGTCAGCCAAAGCTCGCTATATCGCTCGGCGGCGGCGGCAAGATCTCCTAGCAATTCGGCGGGAAATGAGGCGCGATGCAAAGCCTCTTGCAGAACCTGGCGCGTGGAAAGGGGATAATAGCTCAAGGTCCAATCCAGATCGAAACATACAGCCTGCAACACATCCTGGAACGGTTGAATGATGGAGCACCCCTCTCTTATGCTTAGACGAATCTACAAGCGATCATAGCGACGTGGATTCGAAGCTGCAAGGGGGCGCCGTGCGCATCATTGGTGGAAGCCGACGAGGCCGCAAGTTCGTTGATTGGGAAGAAACCGGCATTCGTCCGATGCGTGATTTCGTGCGGAGCGCCCTGTTCAGCATCTTGGACGACTTCATCCCTGAAGCGACTTTTCTCGACCTGTTCTGCGGTACGGGCAGCGTCGGTCTTGAAGCTTTGTCCCGGAGCGCGAAATTGTGCATTTTTGTCGATCACTCTCCCGGTTCATGCGGCATCGTGCGCCGCAATCTGGAAGCGCTCGATTTCCTGACAGAGGGACGTGTGCTTGAAGGCGACGCCATCGCCATGATCGACGAATTGGCTCGCCGAGGCCGGCGGTTCGACGTTGTCTTCATCGGACCTCCCTATTACCAAGAACTTGTGCCCGCAACGTTGACAGCACTGTCAGAAGGAAGAATCTTGGTCGAGGATTTCGTAGTGGTCGCCGAGATTCATCACACTGAAGTCGCGACCGAGTTCCATGGTGTTCTCGAACGGGTAGACACACGCCGCTACGGTGATAATCAACTGCTATTCTATCGGCGTGCGGGCGGACGGGAAACGAGATCGACTCAGGAGGGATAACGCATGGCGGAACGGATGATCTTAATCACCAACGATGACGGCGTGAATGCGCCCGGTTTGCTCGCCCTGAAGCAAGCGTTGGACAGCGTGGCTCGAGTGGAGGTGTTTGCGCCGGATCGGAATTGGTCGGCAGCCAGTCGCACGCGGACCTTTCACAAGCCACTGCGTGTAGATGAAGTTCGGCTGCTCGACGGCAGCCTCGGCCACGCCACCAGCGGCACACCCTCGGACTGTGTCTCGTTGGCACTTCTCGGACTGTTGGATCGGCTGCCCGATTTGATCGTATCCGGGATCAACGACGGCCTCAATTTGGGACGCGATGTGTCGTACTCGGGAACGGTGGCTGCGGCCATGGAAGGCGTTCGCGCTGGCGTGCCCGCTATTGCAGTTTCTTTCGATGCGATCAACGATCGTTCCGAGATGCCGGATTACACCGCGTCAGCTGAATTCGCCGCCCGATTCGCTAGCTTTCTCCTGGAACAGCAACAACTGCCGGAAAAGATTGTGCTCAACGTCAACGTTCCCTATGCGCCGGTTGGGCGAAAGCTGGAATCGCGCATCACCAGGCTGGGAGGCGAGGCGTACAGCAACTACCTGGTTGAGGGAAAGGATCCGCGAGGACGCAACTACTACTGGATTAGCGGCGATCCGCTCACCAAAGACTCGACCGAAGCTGAAACCACCGACATCGGAGCGATTTCCGCCGGCTTTGTGTCGATTACGCCCATTCACTTGGACATGACCGAGCACAGCCTGTTAGAGCCGCTTGGGTCTTGGCTAGCGAGCCTCAACGACAACTAGGCCTTCCAGATGGTCCAGGCCCCGACGATTACGAACAGGCCGCCCGCGATGTAGTGAAGGATCTTGGTGCTCGATGCCGGCAAGAACCGTGGCAGCGTATATCCGAGCACGACCGCCAACAACGTGGATACCAACAGAGCTGCGCCAGCTCCGACGAACACGGCCCAGGGACTGCTGCGAGAGGCCATCGCCAGCACAGCCAGTTGTGTCTTGTCTCCCAACTCGGCGAGAAACACCAAGGCAAATGTCGTAAGAATGGTTCGAATCATGTCTCTCCTTATGCGAATTTGAGCACATTGTAGTTCGTCGAGAATTGGATGTAAACGGCGTTTGTAGCTCGACCAGTTCCTCAATACACTGCTTGGTGTGATTCGGAGGGGTCGATGTTTCGACGAGCGGGTTACCAGTACTACACCAACGTGAACTACCGTACCTGTGAGGAGTGCCTGTCCTGGCACGGCATGATTCGCGGGAGACCGGATGCCTTTCCCAAAGCGGCGGACGACTGCGAGTCGTCGATTCTGAGAATACCCAGGAAGCAACTGCGCTCCTATCGCGATCAAGCCAAACGGATGCGGCTTCGAGCCCAAGGCGAACTCAGGCGCCGCGAGTTGTTTGAGGAAGCGCTAGATCTTCTGCCTATTCAGACGGAAGAAGCACTGGGATTGCTCAATCGAGCCGCAAGCATCGACCTGTACGTCCCCGATATCGAGCGTTTGGTCGAGAGGCACGGAGATTTCTTACACGATCATCTCGACATCCGGGATCGACTGCGAGCTCAGCTACTAAAGGCCTATTCCGACAAATTTGGCTGGCGCCGATACGAGCGATTGCCGGAAGTGATGCGCCTGCAACGGGAACGGGCCGGCATGGATCGAATCAACGAGTTACTCCGATGATGAACAAAGCGTGGTCAATTCAAGAGAGAGGGTTGATTCTGCTGATCGGGCTGGCTGTGCTGGCCTCCGGCGTTTTCGTGTTCACGGACCTACCGCAGCCCGTGCGGGTCTCCTCACCCGGAGCGATTCGTTTGGAAGATGTTCTCGTCCTCTTGCCTCGGTTCGTGGAATCCGCGCCGATCGATATCAACCGAGCGACCCTCGACGATCTCATCTCCCTTCCCGGCATTGGTCCTGCATTGGCTCAGCGGGTCATCGACTATCGCAGCGAGCATGGACCTTTCCAGTCGGTTGAAGAGCTGGAGCGCGTCAGCGGAATTGGACCTCAGACAGTCCAAGGGCTGATCGATGCGGCCGTAGCGGAGCCTGCCGGCCCGTAACCTAATAGAAAGCCGTTCGTGTACGGTGTCGCTTGCCACCCTTCTTGTATCGCGGGCTTTGCCCCCGATGCCACATCACCTGATCGACGTTACGCGCCGTCCAATTCACACCGGATTCTGTTGCAGCTTCGATCATGAGTTCCACGGCGTGGATGGTGCAAGCGCGGATCTCGATTTCTCTGTCCGATCCGGCGGGTATGAGGTATTCTGCCTCGATGTCTTGGTTCAACGATTCGGAATACTCGAGGATGCCTTCGAGACGAAGGACATGGGGGACGAGGTTATCAGCGAAGATGGTCAGCTGATCGAGATCGTCGAATCGACCCAATCCCTGTCCATCCAACGCGAGCGAGAGATCGGATGCAAGCAGTTGAGATCGCTTGAAGAACGGAACCTCGATGCCGTGATAGTCACTGACATCTCGGAACAACGTTTGTTCAGAAAGGATCCCCACCAAACTTGCGGCAGTGTGATCCGCTGCCTCGATACAGCTGGAGAAACTGCTGTCGAACCGCGTGATCAAATCCTCGCCAAGATCGTTCCACGCCGTGGTAAACAACTCCATGAGTTCGGCCACCGTCGGATCCGTTGGATCTTGGTGGAATAACTCGGCGCAATCGCGAGCTGACACAGCGGCCAGCTCTTCGGCTGTGAACGGACCCTGCAATCGGAATCTTTCGGTCAAGGCAGTGGCGATGGTATAGTACCCGGACATCCCCGGACGTTTCCGTAGGTGAGGGAAGTAGCCGGAGCCGAAGTTCACCGCCGCCAGTGTGATGAAGAAAGCGGTGGTTGCTTCTTCTTCGCCCACGAAATGAGACACCGTATCCAGGCTGGGCACCAGCAATGATTGGGTTAGTAATGGAGAAACGTAGTCCGGGATTCGGTCTCTCACGATGCGGACGTGACGAGCGCGATCGGCGACCTGACGGCACCTTTCTCGGATTTCGTCAAAGACCGTTCTCTGCTTCATTCGCTAAGATACCTTTCAGGCCCGCAGTTGTGGAAGCTGTATGATGGTAGCGTATTTGGAATTCGGCGTTCTTAGTCGAAGGGAGGAATCATGTCGCGAATCGGACGAATCGGACGAATCGGATGCGCTCTTGTGCTGCTCATCGGTGTGATTGCAGTCGCTGAGATATCGGAAGGAACCCCATATCTGTTGGCTGGATTGGATGATTTGGAGAGCTATCCGCAACCGCTCCCGGCAGAGCGGGTCTCTGCCGCCGAGCGTCTCTATGCCATCGTCCTCCCGGAGACCGAGCAGGTGGTGCTGCTTCGACCGATCTTGGAAACGGAATATGGCTCGTTCCAAGTTCAGGCGATCGCCTCCGAGCTGATCGACGCGCAGATGCTGGCTGCGGCCATGGTGTTGCCCGTCATCGCAGCTGAGGACGTGTTTACCTTCTCGGACGAATTGCTCGTTCTGCTGCAAACGGCCGTCAACCAAATCAGCGGCTTCCCTGTGTTCTCGGACGTTCTGCTCCCCGGCTAGGCCAAGGATCAGAACGTCAGAGCGCAAGTCGTCGCACCTATTCGCCTGCCTTGGCAGCTCGAAAGCAATCGTCGTGCCGGCCGGGCGGAGTTGAAGACGTTGGTGGAGCTGGATGTGCAGGCTTGAGGTGCCGAAGTCCATGCCCTGTTACGATGCGGTTCATCTCTGAGGCTTGGTCAACATGGGACTGGGACAGCACTGAGGTCCACCAATCTTGACTTCGCTGGTTTGCCTGTCTCTCGCGAACGAGCGGGACTCCCATATCGCGAGGTAGAATGATCCGGCCGCGCAAGCTAGGTTAACGTAGCCGAAAGACATTGGAGGGAGAGGAATGAAAACCGCTGGACGGGATCAGCATCCACATGAGAATGATAACAAGGATAGTGGGCCACGGCCTGCGTCCGATGCGGAGCAGCATATCAGCGATGAACACGCGAGCAGGATGAATTAAGGGGACACAAACCTTAATTCGCAAGAATCGGAGCTTTTCCCCATTTTGTCAGAAACAAAGCTTCTCACTAATTCGTCAGAATCAGCGCCTTCTGCTATTTCGCAAGAAACAGAGCTACCCACTGTTTCACGCTGCTTCTTCCTGTCTGCCGCATGCCTGTCACGATCGCGATGCAGATAGGCCTGCCTGTCCTTCGAACGCGGACAGGAGCCGGCACAGGCAGGGAGGAATTGTGCCGTACGTCCCCGGAATTTCCCCGTGTCGAAATCCTAAGAACGAAGGTCTCCCCCAAATTCGCACTCTGAAACCGGTTTCTCTCGCCCGCTTCGCTCAAGGCGCCAAGATCGCTGAGGAGGCAACTTGCCCGACCCCCGGGATTCCGTCAAGTCTGCGGAAGAGGAGACGGGTGACAGCGCCTAAGCCCGCGACATCATTCATGGCGAGCCACAAACACCAAGAAGGAAGATCTGACCCCGCATCCTCCGCATAAGCGAGCAGTGGGTGTGGAATGGGAGCATAAGACTCTAAGGAGGTCGGGACGATGAACAAAGAGATCACCTTTCTCGTAGAAGAGTCTCCGGAAGGCGGCTTCGAGGCTAGAGCCCTCGGTCATTCCGTCTTCACCGAAGCTGAGACATTCGAGGAACTGAAAACGATGGTCCAGGATGCCGTCCGCTGCCGTTTTGACGAGGCAAATAGACCATCCCTCATCCGGCTTCATCAAGTGAGAGACGAAGTCATCGCAGCATGAAGCTCGAAGTGAGAGGTATGAACGGATGTGTGAATAGGCGGAGGCCACGTTAACGAATCGAGCTGTTATTGCTAATAAGGAATTATGATCGACATGCAGGAGCTTCTTCACGTAGACGAGAGCGAGACCGTCGAGTTCCTCAAGGCTCTTCAGGCTGACCGCTGAAGCGGAGGTCGACCTCCTAGATCCTGGCGCCAAACTCCGCGACTTGCACGGAATTCCTTTGGCGGATCCCGTTCGAAGGCAGACCGAACCCTATGAATAGGCGATGTTCAACTCGGTAGATGCTGCACGGAGATGCTTATCGGCGGTCCACAAGGGAGCCCTTGCGAGAAGCGCAGAAGCTACCAAGTGCACATCAATGAGACCAAGTCCACTGGCCATCAAGTGGTGAGATTCGATGAGGTAAAGGACTTCTTCATGCTTCGCGACCACCACCGCAGGCAACGCATGCAGTGAAGAAAGGATCTTGGTTCGATTCTTGATGTTCCCGCAGGCCAGCTCGCCAATGATGAAGGGATGGCAGACCACTTCCGCCTTTTCGAGCAGCGTCTTAAGGCGAGCATTCCCTTCCCTCAGATGTGAGATCCAAATGGATGTGTCGACCAACACCATGCCTAGCTTACTCTGCCATCCGGCGCCTGGGAACGGGCCGCAGATCCTTTTCAGTCGCGCCAAGTGAGGCCAGTCTCTTGCTGCTCTCGCGAGCGATCAACGCCTCCAATCCCAACTTCACCAAAGACGTTTTCTCCTTGACGCCGGTTAATTCCGCCGCCCGCTTGAGGGTCTCATCGTCGATGTTCAATGTTGTTCTCATATGCATCAGTATGCATCCTGGATGCATACTTGTCAAGCCGTCTGAAATCGGATTTTGTGATTGTAGCGCTTCTCCCGGACAACCTGGATGCTACGTAAACCGCGAAGAGATCAACCCGAGGGACGTAGGCCTATCTCGCGCTACTCCTTGGGGAATCATGGGCTACGTTCTGGATTCCCCTGTGACGAAATGCTAAGAACGAAGGTCTCCCCCGAATTCGCACCCTGAAACCGGTTTCTCTCGCCCGCTTCGCTCAAGGCGCCAAGATCGCTGAGGAGGCAACTTGCCCGACCCTCGGGATTCCGTCAAGTCTGCAGAGGAGG
>Ga0114923_10000169_pt1 | contig 51531 bp, 67 predicted proteins | sample SumtaG_FD_89578 | JGI IMG/M metagenome (GOLD analysis project Ga0114923, IMG submission 89578) | Deep subsurface microbial communities from Indian Ocean to uncover new lineages of life (NeLLi) - Sumatra_00157 metaG | ecosystem: Environmental > Aquatic > Marine > Oceanic > Sediment | place: near... | reverse complement strand
TCAGCTTCAATGGTTTTCAAGGGTGCAACAATAGATTCAAATGTTCGACGATGTTTTTTACCGAGTAATGACAATGTTACCATAATTCACAATTCTCCTTTTAGCATTTTTCATATTTTACAAATTAAAGTTGGTCGGGATGAGAGGATTTGAACCTCCGGCCTAGTGCTCCCAAAGCACCCGCGCTGACCAGACTGCGCTACACCCCGATAAATTAAAAAATGAGATCCGTATAACAGCTAGAAGTGGTTGATTGCCTGTAAGCTACCCCACTTGAGTCTAGATTTATCCAGTCGGTTTCCCTGAACCCCTGTCTTTAGTCTTAGCTCTTGACTCTTTAATGCCCATTATATTTTTTCTCACATGGGTAGGCGAGTTAATCTTGACGCTTAAATCTTGAGTCTTGATAGCTTTGTCATGTAATGGCTTTATAGGCCATTCCCTGTTAAGGAATATTTTTTTGCATATTTAACCCAATATACGAAGGCTTACAGTTTGTCTATTTTTTCGTTACCGAATCTCGAATTTTCTACGACTGGGAGGGGAGGTCGAGAAGTGGCGTCGTGGCATTTATGACCTCAAGTCGTATTGTGATATTGTTCATGAGGTCTTGCCATTTGCGACTTTGCTCTCGTTTGTCCTCTTCCTTATAAAACCTGACAACATGTGGTTGTTCCCCACCGGTTTGGACTGGCGTCTGATATGAAGACCTCAGTCGCGATTTTCCCTCCGTGTCGTTTAAAGCGTTATAAGTTGCAAACATCATAGCAGCAAGTTTCCTCTGTATGACCAGCAGCTCTGAGATGGTATGCTTTTCACCATCCAATTCCACCGTGGTCATTAGATTTGTGAACTCGACCCGAGTCTTGAGGTTCAGATACCTAAGCATCAAATCCACATTTGACTGGATCAATTCCTTAATAGCTTGTTTCTGTTTGTCCTCTGTCTCAAACAGCGGACGTTCGGTTGAAACCTGAGATGAATATCGCTGAATATCAGAGGTATTCGTGCTCATCTTTTTTTCAACGATTCTCAGAGTTTTCATCCCTTCGACAATCATCATTCCTTTTTCGGTCATTTCATTCTCCTAACGTTTAGTCTTAAATTATGTTCTAATAAAAAAATCTTGAAAATATAAGAAACAAACTACATAGAAAGGACTGGTGTGTGGTTTAACTAGTTATTTGGAGAATGAATAAAAATATGTTAAATTTGTCACACCCAACCTTCGAGAAATGTAACCTTCAATTTCTCTATTACTTATTAATATATATAGATAATCAATTACTTATTTAGAACATATAATTAAGAAAAAATTACTTCAAATAGGAACATATAACAAAATGAAAGGAGATCAGAATGACAGAGATTATTGATGCTGAATATACAGTAGTAGACAAGAATGAACAGGAGAAAGAACCTGCAACAGAACTTATAATTGTGGCACCCCATCCAGATGATGAAATAATTGGGGCATATAAATACTTAACGAAACCAGGTGTTAGACCAATCATAATTTATTCTGGCGATCTAGATACAGACAGAAAAAACTCTGCATTAAAACTCAAAGAACACGTTAGCTGTAAATTACAATTGTTTCAAATGACAGTACCACAACCATTTCTAAATCAAGCAAATAAATATTTATTTCCAGATCCAATTTATGAATTACATCCAGCTCATCGTGCATGGGGATTTATGGGTGAACAGTTAGCAAGAAATGGTTTTGATGTTGTATTCTATTCAACCAATATGAATGCTCCATATATTCACGAGGTTCCAAAACCAGATGAGAAAAGAGAGTTATTAGAAAAGGTTTATCCTGATCAAGGAAACCTTTGGGAGTATGATCATAAATATTTTCTATTTGAGGGATATTCAAAATGGATATTTTAAAAGTGACAGACCAACCTGATGGAAGTTGTATAATGGAGTGCAGTTTTTCGGAGAAAGAAGTAGACTTCTTCTTAAATTATGCTGTGAATGATATTCTAAGAAAACAAATTGAAAGGATGGAAAATGAGCACAGATCCGACGGAAACGATAGGAAAATACAGTCCGACAAAACATCTTAATCTTAAGATCACTAAAAGAGACTGGTGTACAAAATATAGACCAGGAACATTGTATTGTAGGATTGATCAGAACCTGAGTAATGGTTTATGTCTATATTGTAAACATAGGAAACCTTTGGACATACAAGGAATGTTGAATGACTGGGAAAAGGAGAATAGATGAGAATAATATTTGTACCACAATATCCCACTCCAATGAGATATAACGAATGGTGGTTTTGGAAATTTCCAAAAGAATTTGAGAAAGCGGGTCTTGATTTTCATATTTTGGGAGAGCAGAAAATTAGAGAGATGCACATGCGTAGGGGAACAATGTCAATGTTTTCTCCTATTCATTCTGCAATTGAATTTGAATGTGTTCAAATAGATGAATATATAAATCTTGAATTGAAAGATGATGATGTTCTATTTCTTGCGGATATAAGTTTCCCTGGTCTCTTTACAAATGTTCTATATCATAAAAAACCAAAAAGATGTTTTGCATTTTGTCATGCTACAAGTTTGAATAGAATGGATTATTTTGAATCAGTAAGATTCAGTAAATTTCCAGTAGAATCAGCTCACTCGCTTATGTTTGATGTTGTATTTGTTGGAAGTGAATATCACGAACTTAAATTGTGTTGGCCAAATACATTAACTGTTCGTCTACCGTACCCACCTTTAAAAACATTCAGAGAAAAGAAATCAATATTAACGATCTCTGCCTCAAGACCGACTGCACAAAAAGTTGATCTTGATTTAGAATGTCGGATTGAAGAAATATTAAATTACCCAATTATTAGACAAGATCACAATAATTGGGAAGACTATTATAAATTTTTAAGTAAATCAAGAGTATTAATAATTACATCTTTTGAGGATACATTTGGATATCAAATTGTGGATGCTGTTATGAATAACTGTATTCCTTTAGCACCATTAAGATGTGCATATCCAGAGATATTACCAAGAGCGTATTTGTATGAAGATGAGGATGAGCTATTAAGACGTCTTGATTATATATTCAATAGCGATGATAATGTAAATGTTCCTAAACTTCTATGTCATGAAGAAATGGAGAACTTTTATAGTAACATAATACAAGTGATGAAAGGGGAAGTGAAGTAAGATTACCCATTTCAGAAAGGAATTGTAAAAATGAGAACTAAACCTTATTCAAAGCAAAGAGAAAAAGAATGTAGAGGTGAAAAGAGAATTTCTGAGGATATTCTTAATGGAATTACAGAATCCGAATATAGACGAATATACAATAATAATTGTAAGTTGGGTATAATTTGGGCATTACATAAAGAAACTCCAAGAAGAATGTTAACGATGAAAGAGATTGGAGGAATTATAGGATTTGGAAGGGGCACAGTCAAAAATAATTTGATACATCCTTCAGGTCTTATGCATAACGGTATCTTAAGTACTTCTATTAAGAAGTATGATATTGGACAAAAACTACGTACAAAAAGAGGTTGGGTGTTTTTTTACATGAATAATGCTCCTTTTAGCGAACTTCCATATGAAGCACTCAAAGGGATATTTTTGAATCAGAGGGTCTCTCATTTATGTCCGAATATTTCTGAAAGAGAGATTATGGATATCTGTAATGAATTATACCCGGGGGGGTTTAAATTTACAGGTGCTATATTACCTCAAAATAGAATTGGTGATAAATACCCAGATATAACTGGTATAAAATATCCCATAATAATTGAACATTGTGGTACTCATCACCATAAGAAAGACTATCCAGAAAAAAGAATTGCACACTGGAAAGCACATGGATACTTCTGTTTAGTTATCGTAGATTATGATAAAAGAAATAGGAGCAAAGTTAAAATTAAAATAAAGGAATTTGTAGATAATGCCATACAAAACGTTCAACAATTGGTTGTTTGATGGGAGTTTAAATACCCCATTTCCTAAAGCTACAGATAAGATGGATCTGTTGAAATATAACTCACCGATTACCCATACGTTTGTATTACAATTATTTCTAAGAAATGGTAGTTTGAATAATTTTTTAAATAAATACTTTAATAATATTGGACTGAGATATCTGGATAAAGAAGAGTTTTTTAAATTCATTAAAAAATGTGTGATTGATTTCAGGTTTAATAAAAGGGATACAGTATTTTATCCCAGAAGAGCTCAGAATAAATTATTTGATATTTTAAGATTAAAGTTTCCGTTTTTGAAAAAAGATGATGTTTATTTATTGATTGAAGAGATTGATAAATCAGATGAGAAAGAGGGGGTATATAACGCTGTGGGACTAGAAGCACCAAAGAAAAGAAAGATAAGAACCGGAAAAAAAGTTAAGAAGGGAAAGATAGTTTTAAAGGACTTTTTGGAAGAGCATTTCTCCTTATACAGAGAAATGCCCTCCAAAAATTAACTGGTCTTTATTACATCTGCGAGAGTTTTTCCATCTTTGCTGGTGATTTTTGAGATAGGATTAAATGGACGACGTTGATGTGAGTGTTGTTTTTTCTTTTTCGGACTTGGGAAATCTTTTGATATAAATCCTAACTCACGACATTTTTTACAGGGGGTTGTTGATTTTAGTTCGTCACTTAAGACTGCCTTTTGAATTTTTCCTTTACCTTTGCACTCTTCGCATTTGAATTTAACTTTTGCTTCACCATCACATCTTTTACATACTAAATCAACTCCTCCACCTGTTGTCCAGCGCTTGATGAATCTACCAGGAGTGTTTTTACATTTTGGGCATGCTCCCATAACTGTAGCTGATCCTCCACAGATGTGACAATTTACCTTAACACTTTTTTTGAAAAATTTGTAGATTTCACCAGCACCTTTACATTTTGGACACGGGTCTTCATAAGGCGATTCAATTTCGAAGAAACGAAATTTCTTCTTCTGTTCTGTTACAAGGTGACGCATTATGTCATTCTTCGCTTTAATAGTAGTCGGCATCAAGTCGAACTCTCGATTTTGTTTGTTTGCCCAGTGAACAATTTCGAAACATTTCAACACATGTTGCATGTCATATTCAGTTCCAATTCCGATAAGTTTCTCAGCGTGACCTAACTCCATAGATTCCATGCGTAAACTCCTTTCCATAGGGTGTTATAAATAGTCGAAAAAAAAGAAACAACTCAATCATTAATTAATATATATAGATGATTAAAAATTTAAAAGTAACAAAATGTAAAAGTAAAAGGAGGTATATTTTTGTATTCAATAAAACAATCATATTCAAATTGTTCAGCGTGTGATCTTTTAGATGCACAATCATGCATTCTTGAGACTAATTGCGAAAAGGATTTGAGAGAAGTAGATGTTGTTTTTGTTGCTGAAAATCCTGGTACGAATGAGGTTAAGAAAGAAGTTCCGTTGATTGGTAAAGCTGGTCAAATGTTCAGAAAATATTTCAATAAGTTCGGAATTAATAAAATGAATTATCTTCTGACAAATGTTGTTTTGTGTCAAACTTTAGTTGATGGCAAAACAGGAAATCCGACTAGTGAAGTTATTGACTTGTGCAAACAGAATTGTATGAGTATCATTAAAGAGTGTAATCCCAAACTTATAGTTTTAATGGGTGGAAGTCCAATGGAAGCATTTGGTTTTGGAAAAGGTGGAATTACTAAAAAACATGATCAATTTTTAGAAGGCGTATTGGAAGGGTGGGAGGGTTTAAGTACTGCAATTATTGTGCATCCATCATTTGTAAATCGGAGGTCACAAGTTTGGGAACCTAGATTTGAGCAAGCTATGTCAAAAATTGCGAGTCTTATGAGCGGAAAAGGGGATGTTACGTTCTCAAGAGAAAAGACACATTCAATAGGAAAAGGCATATTCAGATATCAGATTCCTGAGAAATTTTATACGGATGAGTATAGATTGGTTGATGTTCAGTTTTTAAATAAGACAAATCAGGTTCTATACATTTTTAGAGATAAAGATAACAATAAAGTTTATCATAAAATGAATGATGATTTTGTTTGTTATCAAGCACCAGATGGACTAGAGGCTCGAAGAATAGTTCCATATAACGAATTGGATCAAATAAAAATAAAGTATAGAGACAGATATAATTTGGACCCAAAAATAACATACGAGGGTGATGTGAGGATTACAGTTAAGCATGCTATGGACTATTATCATTTTAATAAGGGTGATTGTCCAACTCAATTAAATGTTATGTTTGCTGATATTGAAATTGACACTGGAGATGAAAGAATATTTCCCAAACCAACCGAAGCAGATTTTCCAATAAATATGTTGACAACATTTTATAATGGTGATAAAACTTGTTATGTTGTTGATAATAAGACGGAGCCAATACAAAGTTTTGTTGGCATTAACATGAAAATCTTCGATAATGAAAAGAAACTTTTGCATACTTTCATTAAAGACTTTAAAGCAGCAGATCCAGATTTTATTTCAGGATGGAATTTGATCAATTTTGATATGGAGTATATTTATAATCGTTTACCTAAGTTGGGGATTGCTTCAGCTTCTCTTTCGAAGTTTAATGAAATATACATTGACGGTTCAAGATATGTGTGTCATCTTCCCGGAACTGTTGTTATTGATCAAGACTTTTTGTATAAAACATTTACATTTACAAAGATGGAAAATTATAAACTGGGATTCATTGCTGCACATGAATTGAAAGGTGTCACAAAGATTCAGCTGCCTTTACCATTCAATAGAATGTATTGGGAAATGTTAAATAAAACAATAGAGTACAATATTAGAGACGTTGAGCTGTTAGAGCGACTTGATGAAAAACTCGCTCATATTAACCTGTTAAACGAGCTGAGAATCATTTGTAATACAAGTTTTGATTCAGTATCATCGTTTGGTCAAATTGATTCTATAATGGTTTCATATTTAAGGGAAAAAGGGTTAGCGTCTCGAAATAGTGATCCTCATGTTTTGAAAGAGGCGTATCCGGGAGCATTTGTATTTGAACCAACTCCGGGCGTTTATGATCATATTACAGATTTTGACTTTAAATCACTGTATCCAAATTTAATGATTACATATAACATCGGTGTTAATAGTTTTGTAATGAAGACGCAAGATCCTGAACTTGGTTTTGATATTGCATATAATCCAGAGAAATTACCAGCAAAATTCAATGTAATTATTGATCCGATGTATGAAAATAAAGTTATGGAAGTTACATCAGAACAATTATTTAAGAAAATAGAAGAGAAGAATTTGGTTCATACAATCAATGGATGCTTCTTTAAACCTCACAAAGAAGCTTTTTCATCGTTTGGAGAAGTTGTAAATATGCTTATGAGTTCTCGAAAAGACTATAAAGAAAAGATGTTTGATGCTATTGAAGCAAAGGATGATGATAAAAGAAAGTTTTACTTCACAAGACAATTAGTTTACAAGGTGTTGGCAAATACTCTCTATGGAGTCATTGCAAATAAAGCATTCAGATTTTTTGATACATCTCTTGCTTCAGCTATTACATTAACTGGTCAAGAAGCATTGAAGTTATCAATTATATATGGTCATGAGTATATGAAAAGTTTAGTTCTAAGTAAACCGATTGAAGAACCATCCCCATTAACTAAAAGAGAAATGTTTGATAATGAAATGCCAGATAGGAGCAATGAATATATTGTAACTGGTGATACAGATTCAATTTTCTGTTGTTTTGAAAAAGTTCCAGAAGAAAAGTCAGTGAAAAATATTCACAATTGGTGTGCTGGAATTGAAACGTATTTAAATGATGATAAAATGCTTACGCTTACCAATAGACATAGAGTTGACCCAGATTTCAATAGACTGAGATTAAAGAATGAGTTAGTTATTTCAAGGGGTATTTTCTTAGCTAAAAAACGATATGCAATTAGAGTTGTAAATAATGAAGGAAAAGATGTTGATGAAATTAACTTTATGGGAGTTGAAATTAAGAGATCAGATTATCCAAGCGCATCAAAAGAATTTATGAAAACTCTATCAGATATGATTCTTAGATCAGAAAGAGTCAGACTTTCAAAGTTACTCGCATTTGTGCAAAAAGAAGAGCAGAAATTTAAACATTTGATTGAAGATGGAGATAAAAGTATTGCTAGACCTGTAACATGGGGAAAGAAAATTGAAGATTATAAACTAATTCCTCAGGGGGTCAGAGCAATGCAAGCATGGAATGAGATAATGTATCCTGTTCATAATGCTGGAAATAAATCGTATATGTTTTGGGTAAGAGGAGTTGATATTGAAAAGGCTCCTAAAGAAGTTATTGAAAGTTATCATAAGTTTGTTAAAGGTGGAAAAAAATTGGAAGTTATTGGAGTGCCCGATGAAGAAGAAAAATTACCTGATTATTTCATTCCCGATAGAGATGCAGCTTTAAAGTTTTCATTCAAAGATCGGTATGAACTTCTGTTAAAGCCACTCACTCAAGATGAAATTAGAAAGCAACGAGCAACTATATTAACATTTTAGGAGGAATGATGAAAAAATTAAGAATATGTGAGTTTTGTTATGAGAGGCCTGCTTTATACTTTCATAAATCAACCAGCAAATGGTGCTGTTTGAATAGTATGTCTGTATGTATATCAAGAAAAAAATTTACTCATAAAACAATCGAAGCAAAAAAAGAAATAGAGATAAAGAGAAATTTAATAAATCCGATATGTCAATTCTGTTATGAGAAACCAGGCAAATATTTTCGAAATGGATATTGGGTGTGTGAAATAAATGCTACGAAATGTTACGGTAAAAGAAAAAAAAATAGCTATAAATTAATAAAAAGACTAAATAATGGAAAATCTTTATTTTGTGATTATGGTTGTGGAGAAGTTGCTAAGTATATTATGTTTGGTTCAGGACTTGTTTGTTGTTCATCATTAGCTATAAATTGCAAAAAAATAAGAATTCAACAGTTAGTCACAAGAGTAGAAAAGCACGGTAAAGTTGAACCAAAAGAGGTTAAAAAAGAAAATTATTGTGCTTGTGGTTGTGGAACAAAAGTTCATAAAAAATGGGCGACAGGCCACCACAGTATAGGAAAACCTTCTTGGAATGCTGGTAAAAAAAGACCAAACCATAGTAAAAAACTACTCGAGCGACCTCATCATTTCAGGGGAAAAAAAGGAAAAAAAAATGCACCGGAAAGGTTTGGCCGTGATGTCGTAACAATCGAACACATTAAAGATAACTACCCAATTTTTTCAGTTGAAGAAGATATAAGATATGACCCAAATAGCAAAGAAAAAATAATTCAAACTCACTGTAAAAATAGCAAATGTCCAAATAGTAAAGAAAAAGAAGGTTGGTTTACTCCTAATATTAGTCAAATTTCTCAAAGATATAGAGCATTGGATGTTACAGGCACTGGTGGTGTGTTTATTTATTGCTCTGAAAATTGTAAACACGAATGTACTCACTATAATGTTAATTCTAGAACATTGGCAAACCAATATAAGAAACAATGCAAAATAAATGATCCTCAAAAATTTGATTATACTCAGGAGGAATATAACATATGGAGACAAGAAGTGTTAAAAAGAGCTGATTATAAATGTGAGTATTGTGGTGAACTAGCTACAGATTGTCACCACATCAAACCTAAAAAATTAGAACCATTCTTTTCTTTGGATCCTGATTATGGATTAGCATCATGTGAAAAATGTCATTATAAAAAAGGACATTCTGAAGAATGCTCTACTGGTCAATTAGCAAATCTTATATGTAATTAGAACATAATAATATAGGGAGCAAATTAAAAAACGGGAGAGAAAAATTATATGAAAAAGATATTATTAGTTTTTATTTCAGTTATATTAGGATTATTTTTAATTGGATCAGCAAGCGCTATGACTTTAGCATGGGATACATTCATCGATCCAGTAGCAACAGATCTTAGGATTTATTCAACAACAGATCCAACAGATCCAGCTACTTGGTCTATATTGGTTGATAGCATTCCTACTAATATGGTTGCGTCAGAACTTGATGATCATACAACCGATGGTGAAAGAGTTTATTATAAGATGAGATCATATGATTCTAATAACCAAGAGGAATCAGGCGATTCTAATGTTGTATCTTTTTATTGGACAGAAAGTGGCGCAGGTCATACAGGTCCAGCAGCAGTAGGAGGGATTAAACTACTAGACTGTGATTATTATGATGGAATATCTGATGATGATTCCAATAACTGGGATATCTGTAACGAAAGATATAATAAATAATGATATTTAAAATAGTGGTTCTGTTATTATGTTTAATATTTTTTGTGGGAATATCGTTTGGAGATCAACTACTAATAGCAGAACCACTAGAAGATGTAGATTATTATGTTGTATTAATTAATGGTATCGAACTTACATTGGAGCCATCTTTTGATATGATATTTGCTTTTTTGTTATCGAATTTAAAAGATGGAAAATACAGAATAAAAATTACTTCAGGAAGTTTTAAAAATGGTGAAGGTGGAGAAGTTCCTTTATTTATTGATAAAAGAACTAGACGTAATGGAACAACATATACTATTAAAAGAGATAGAAGCCACAAAGAGTCAGATTCTTGGTATGAAGATAGATTCGAAGAACCATTGAGGATAACTACTAAAAAAGATAGTATAAGGAGAAGAGGATTACTATTAAAAAATAGTAGAAGACATAAAAAGAAATAAGATGAATGTATTGTAATTTAGAACATAATATAAATTGAAAGGAATGAACTATGTCCGAAGAAAAAGTAGCACACTTAATTGAGAATTTTGTTTCATGGCAAGGAGAAGGAATAGATTCTGGCCGAACCATGATTATACTCAGATTTAAAACGTGTAATTTAAAATGTTATTGGTGTGATACAGCAGTGAAAATGAGAGTATCTTCTGAAGCACCGTATAAATTATCAGACATTCAAAAGACTATTAATCAAAGAAAAGCTGGTATCCTCGTCACAGGTGGAGAACCAACAGTTCCAAAACATTTTAATGAAGCAGTATCTCTTTTGAATGATCTTAATTACCCAGTAGCAAATGTTGAATCAAATGGATTCAGACTTTATGAATTTATACAAGAAGTCGATCCAAGAAAACCCGTCAAATTTATGTACTCGCCAAAAATCTTCAATTCAGATGATTTCAAAATCGCTAAACAAACAGCAGAGACAATTATAGGTCATCATAATGTTTATTTGAAAATTGTTTGGGATGGTAACGCTCACACTAAAGCATTTTTGGCGTGGTTAACTCATCAAGAAGATTTATTAACTGAGCATAGAGTTTGGGTAATGCCACAGGGTGTTACAAGAGCTGAACTAATCAAAAATGCTGAAGAAACATTTGATATTTGCGAAGAGTTTAGAATGTGTTTTTCATCAAGAAGTCATATAATATTTGGTTTCGTATAATGGAATTTTTGAAAAGTTTAATCGACCAAAATGGACAGAATTTTTTCATAGTTTTTATATTTTTAATATCTACATTTATAGATATAATTATTTTAATAATTGTGTTAAAAATGTTGTCAATAATTGAGAAGTGTAAGGGGGTGAATTAGTATCTTACAAATGGCATCAAATACAAGTTATCATAAGAACTACTATCCTGCTGAACATAATGGTATATGTGTAGTTCGTAGGAAGAATGAATCAGATGAAGATTTTATCAAAAGATTCAGAAAAAAATACTCAAAAAGCGGCATCGCTCGAGAACTAAAAGAAAGAATGGCGTTTCAAAAACCTAGCGAAAAGAAACGTCGAAAGAGGATGCAGGCACAAAGGTTACGAGATAAAGAAGAAAAAAAATTACAATTAATGAGAGAAAGATATCTCAAGAAAAAAAGAAAACAACAAAGAAAGGAAGATAAAAATGATAGAAGCAGTGGGAGACAAAGTATTAGTAAAACTTCTGAGGAGAGAGAAGACCGCAGGCGGTATCGTACTACCGGGTAATTCTGCTGATCCTCAAGGATACGGAGAGATCATTTCAGTTGGTCCTGAAGTTCCTACATATAAAGATACACCAGAAAAGAATCTTAAAGAAGGTGATGTGATTGTTTTTCAGACTCATGCCGGATTCGACCTGGTCATGGAAGGACAGATTTTGAGAATTGTTACTATTTTTGATGTATATGGAATCTTGACAAACGAAGATTTCATTGCAAATCTGAGTGAGATGACATTAGCAGGTTCTACAGAAGGAACACCTCTTATTCAACCATTGTCAGGACTCAGACAAACACAGGCTGGAGGTGAGATCATTGCCCCTTAATTATCAATACATTAAGGCGCGGGATTTAGGAGATGCCTGGTTTCAAACTCTTTATAGAATACTCGAAGAAGGTTCAGTATTCAAAATTGATCGAGGATCATTTGCTGGTCAAAAGAGATTGGAGTTTGATTTTGTTGTTATTGAAATCGAACATCCAGGCACTCGTCCTTTGCTGCCACAAATTGAAGAACATTATAGCATTCCAAATCCAGTCGAAGATGATTATTTAGATGAATATATTTCGTATCTAATGACTGGAGATGTTAGTCCGGGTGAGTCTTATACTTATGGTCAACGAATGACAAAAGTTAGAATTGATCCTTTGTGGGGACGATATTATGGTGATGAAAATAATAAGGAAATTCTTATTCAAGATGATGAAGCATGGAATCAAGTCAGAAAATCTGGATTTTTAAGTCAAGTTGATCTTTTAATATGGACTTATAAAAATAAAGGATATAGAAATAATCAAATGGTTCTGCAAGTTGCTCAACCTGATGATATGTTACTTCAAGATCCGCCTTGTTTAAGACATATTGATACGAGGATTCAAGATGGAAAATTACATTTTTATCCATATTTCCGCAGCTGGGACTTATGGGGTGGGTTACCTGCCAATCTCGGTGGGATTCAGCTACTGAAAGAATATGTTGCAGCAGAAATTGGTGTAGAAGATGGTGAAATTATTGCTTCAAGTAAAGGGTTGCACATCTATGACTACTCATTTGATCTTGCTAAATGTTTAAGGATGCGAGATGATATGAAATTAAAAGGGGAATAAAATAGATAAGGAGGAGATTTAAATGAAGACTATGCTAGTAGTACAAAAAACTTTTCTTGGGGATATATCTTATCGAGAAATTACAGAAGAAGGAAAAAAATACATGTTAGATAATGAAGGAAAAGATGATCCCCATTGGGGAGAGGAAGATCTAATACTAAACTACGAAGAGTTACATAGAATTTTGGATAAGGAGGTTTAGTATGTCTTGTATTGTTGGACTTATACATAAGAAAAAAGTCTATTTGGGTTGTGACGGAGTTGCATCAACTGAAGATGGAGATAGACACCCGATAAATGCGACTAAGATATTTAGAAGAGGATCTTATCTATTCGGGTTTGCAGGATCTATAAGAACTGGACAAATTATTCAACGTAGTTCTTATAAACTTCCGAGGAATATTTGGGGATGGCCTGATATAATTAGGGAACAAATTACTGAAAGGGGCGCCATGATTAGAAGTGAAGGGCAAGTTGAAGTACAGTCGAGTAATTTTATTATCGCTAGTAAAGGAAAGTTATATGAATTACTATCCGACTTTCAAATTAATGAAGTAAATAAGGAAGGTTATACATCAATTGGAGCAGGTTCTTCAATAGCTTTGGGATCTCTTTTTACAAGCAAGGATTTTGATCTTACACCCGAGCAGAAAGTTTATTTAGCCTTGAATGCCGCAACAGAATTTTTGACATCTTGTGGTCCTCCATATACAATAGAGGTGATATAATGGAATTGAAACCAGGAGAAATGGTATGCTCGGAATGCTCTGGTCAAGGTGAAATCGTGTCTCCAGGTCATTCGCATCATTGGTCAAAACTTTGTCCAAAGTGTAAAGGAAAAGGAATTGTTGATTGGGTGGAGAACATAATGGGAGTGCAAGGGCATTTAGTTAGACCAGGTGTATATACAAAAGAAGTAGATCATAGCTTAGTCATCAATTCTGAGGTGAATAATGCATAAAATTGAATTGCTCCCAGGTGAAGAAATATGCCCTAAATGTAAAGGAACAGGAAATAACGAAAGAGATGAAACAGACCGTTCTTTTTACTTTATTTGTTTTAGATGTCGTGGAACTGGAAAAGTTGATTGGGTTACAAGAGCGATGGGACAAAGGGAACTATCCCCTTATGATTCAGTACAAATTCCTTTAGTAAGGCATCATTATCCAAAGTTAATTGCTAAAGATCTTGTAGGCGTTCAACCAATGCCTAGTCCAGGAATAGTGAAAGGATTTAAGAGATAGTGAAACTTGAATTAGCACCAGGTGAAGAAATATGTCCTAATTGTAAGGGAAGTGGTGAAGAACCTGGGAATTTTATAGATGGTATTAGAATAACATGTCATAGATGTTGGGGTGATAGAAAACTTGACTGGATTGAAATGGCAATGGGTAAACAATCATCCTCGTCTTTTCTCAGAGCCGCCTCTGATGGATCAGTTGAACTTTATCATAGAGGAAGAAAGATATTAGAAACTACGAAAATAGGAATAAGGGTGATGTAATGGAAATTGAATTACTGCCAGGTGAAGAAATATGTCCCAAGTGTAAAGGAAAAGGTGAAACGTATAACGATCATACACCTTGGGGTGTAAAATGGAAACCATGTAATAAATGTTGGGGCGACGGAAAACTTGATTGGATTCAAATGGCAATGGGTAAACATTTTGAGCAGGAACTCTCTTGCTGTAGTTGTTCGTCAAGTTCATGTTCGTATAGTACATCAACTAAAAGAGAAGGAGCAAATAATGATACAAAGTGGTTACATTCTCGCAGGTTTCGAAACATTAGCTACAATATTCGACAACTTTATGTTAGGCAAAAGAGGGAGATGGGAAAACAATTTTACTAGAGAAGAAGTAGGTAAATTTCTATCTCAAACTATAACAGGTTATTTACATTCTTATGGTCAGAATTTTCATAACAAAAAGAAGTATGAAAAATATAATGCAAATGAAACTGGGATGTACCAGAAATGTAGAGATATGGGATTCTTTGATGACTGCACATTAATTGCGGATAGCGGAGGATTCCAGATTTCCATTGGTAAATTAACAAGACGTGAATCTGAGCTTCTGTTGGATATGTACTACGATTGGATTCCACAAGCTGCCCATGTTGTTGACAAGTTTTTTATTTTGGATGTTCCACCTGGACCAGGGTGTGAGATATTCAAAAACTTTTATGATGTTTATAAATTAAATTTAGAATCGTATCAAAAAGCAAAAGATCTTCCAGATGAATTAAGAAAGAAAATGATTTATATTCACCACTTTAGAACTCCAAAACTTTGGGAAATATACACAAAGATAATGAGAGACTATGATATGTTTGATTCATTTGAATATCATGGGACTGGTGGTATTGTAGCAAACATGGCAAGTGATATGACTATACCTTGTGTTATATATGTTTTACCAATGATTCCATTATTAAATGAAGCAAAGAGATGTGGACGAAACTATTTGAACTTTCATATTCTGGGTGGTGCTAATTTTAGAGATGTTTTATTTTATGAGATGTGTCAACATGCTGTAAAGAAAATGCATGGAATGGATTTAAATATTACATATGACTCATCTGGTCTTTATAAACAAGTTATGAATGCTCGTTTCTTAAATGTTAGAGATGAAGAAGGTTACATGAGAAAGATGAATGTTAAGAGCGATAATATTGGATACAGATTTAATATACCTTTTGGTCCTTCTGGAGAAGATAGATCTATTGAAAGTATATATCAGGATATAGTTGATCATGTATCTGATAAATGGAACTTCAAAAGAATTAAGACTGATGGAGTATATGATCCAAATACGAAAACTTTTCATGAAGATGTTAAAGCATATTCAGTTCTTTACACATTAGATTTATATCAAGAGATTCAAGAGGACATGAAAAAGTTTGCATATGAATCTTATAAACTATATGAGCAAGGACATGTTGAAGATTTTAATGATGAATGCCTTGAGATGACTAGAGTTTTGAATCAAGGAAAATTGACTAAAAAGCAAAAAATTAAATCAAGTAGCATTGCAAAATCTCTTGATATGTTAAAAAATCTTGATGAAGATTATTGTCAGTATCTTATCACAAAACATTTAGCAAAGGATGAGTTTATAGATCTAGATGAAAAAACTAGGATAATGAAATATGACAGTTTTTAATACTCACATAAAAAAGTATATTCGTGCAGAAGAAGGAGAAGAGTTTTGTGATAAATGTAAAGGGAAAGGAACTATACCCCTTGAACGAATCAAATCATCTTATGATCCATATAGGCAAGGTTTAGTTTGTCATAAATGTTTTGGAACAGGAGTATTAGATTGGATAGAAAAAGCAATGGGAAAAAGAAAGAAGGGGCCACCTCTACCGCCAAGCCCACGCTTGATCCGGGGGATATAATATGTCCTAAGTGTAAAGGTACTGGCTGGATAGTCGGTGAAAAAGATTGGGACTATAGATGTGATAGATGTTGGGGTGCTGGAAAGCTAGACTGGATTGAAAGGATTATGGGTAAGCCCAGTCCATATCACACTCTAAAAGCAGATTGGACATTAGAAGAACAAGAAGATTTATGTGGTTTGTATGATAGTGATCTAGGACAAAAAATAATTGATGCTATGAGTGAAGAAATAGCAAAAGAAATAGATGAAGAAATAATAGGGAAGATGATTAACATTTCAGTAACAAAATCAAAATTGAGATAAGGAGGAAATATTTATGATTACTGATTCCTTCCTTGACTCCTGCTTCACGATTATCCTAAACAAAACCTCAAAAATAAAAAAGACTAAAGCATTGTATAGAGATATCGTTGAAGTATTGGAGTTTAGCGAAAGTAGAGAAGCGTATGAAATCCCGCTGAATATAAAAAGTAAACTGGATTGTTTACGGAAGATAACAACCATGCTATTGGACGACAGAGAAATTCAAAATATATTAGATAGCATTTCATTCAGCGAAAAGTTTATGGAGCACAGAGATTATTTAGATTTAAAAGTCAATGAAGCAGTTAAAGAGCAGGCATTTCAGGATATTATTAAACAAGTAAAACTCAGAAAAAAAATTGCTGCTCTGTTTCAAAATTATGATGATTTAGATAAGGTTTTAGAATCAATTAAGGATGGTTCATTTGATTCAATAGATGATCTTGTAGAAGATTATGAAGTTACAATCAAAACCCTTTATTCAAATATGATGGAAGCAAATAGAAGTGTAACTATTGAAGCCGCTGCTTCTCTTGATTTGGGAAAAGATGATTACGGTCCTGTTATTGAGATGATCAATACAAAGTACGACAAGTCGAATAAAACTCCAACTGGATTTTCTGTCTTTGATGGAAGAATTATGCATGGAGGTTATGAACCATCTCGGTTATATGTTTTTGGTGGAGGATCTGGAGCAGGAAAATCAACATTGCTGAATAATACAATTATAAAGTCTGCTACAACAAATATTATTCATATGGTTCCAGAGGCTAGAATACCAGTGATGGGAGAAATTCATAGAGTGTATGTTTATGTATCATTAGAGAATACAATTGAAGAAGCTTTAATGAGAACTTATCAGCCTATGTTCGATAAAACTACACCTGAGATGATAAGCGATATTCGTGGCGGTGCTGATATTAGAGGAATGATAAGAGGTGAATTGGCTAAAAATAGTGCAGCAATTATAATGAAATATTTTCCAGCCATGACAGTTAGTGTTGTAGATATAATGAGTGTTGTAGATGATGCTATTGATCAATATGGTAAAGAATCAATTGCTGGTTTATACGTTGATTATCTTGATCTTTTAAAGACAGATACAAAATATGATATGTATCGAATTGAACTTGGGCATATTACTCTCGCCTTGAAAACTCTTGCAGTTCAATATAACATTCCAGTTGTGACAGGAACTCAGTTAAGCAGAGGAGTTTACAAAATTTCAAGTTCTCAAGAGTTGAATGTTGATTTAATGTCTGAATCAATCAAGAAGGTTGAACATGCTGACTTTGTCGCTCTATTAGCTAAAAATGAATTTGATAATGAGTTGATTCATGGAAAAGTTGGAAAAAATAGATCAGGAGAAACCAATGTATCAATTGATTTTAAAGTTGACTTTTCAAGATTTAAATTTGTAAATGATACATTCTCATCAAATAAAGATAAACAGGATGATTCCTCATCGTCAAGCGGTCCTCTTAAGTTTCAAGGATTCGAAGTTTTTTAGAAACAAACTGTGAAAAATTCCTCCTGATAATGAGAACATAATTCAAATGAAACCTAAGTTATCTTTGGTAGCATATATTACTAGGAGGAATTAATACAATGAATACACAGAGTAAAAAACAATCATACATGAATTTGCTCAAGGAAGCGATTTCGGAATTTGATACGAGCGATAATCTAGAAGTAAAGGGTCCGATGTTAGACCCAATTATCTCGTGGGATGGCGGTGGAGAGATCCCGACTTATAAAGATGCAGCTAGCATTCTTGAAAGGTATTACTTTAATGAAGATAAAGAACAACCCATTGAAGTTCTCGGAGAAGAAGATGCTGCTACAATGGCTGATAAGAGAACAGGTGACTCTCTATCAAAGGCAGAGGAAAATGATAAAGGGTCTGCATCTGGTAAGGGAATGGAAAACGCTAAAGGTGCCGGAACTGAGCAAGCCGGAACAAGCGATTCACCGACTATTTTAGGATCCAAAGAAGAGAAGAAAGAAGATATTGCTAAAGAAGATGTTGAACTAGCTTTAGACGATCTTGAAACAGCTCTTGAAGAAGGTGCCGAATCAGAACTTCAAGAAGATGAATGGTCAGATAAAGATGTTCCAAAAGCCAAAAAATATCGTGAAGAAGAAGTAACCACAGAAGATGAAGGTTCCGATATGGAAAATGCCATTATCGAAAAACTCATCTCTGAAATGGAAGCAGATGATCTAGATGAAGCAGATGTTATGAGTTACACAGGTGACGACGTAGCACCTGGCATGAATGCTAAAGACGAAAAGAAATCTAGAGATTCAGAAGAAGATACACATGGCGCTGGAACTGATCAGGCTGGAACTGGACCTGATGAAGGTCAAATTCCACCAAGAAAAGATCTCCATGATAAAATGGTAAAACCAAATGCCTTTAGAGATGAAAACAAGACTACAGAAGGTCTTGATGTAATTGAGTCTGATATTCTTGAAGATCTAGAACTGGAACTTCAAGAGCAAGATGATGAACCTCCAACACCTGATGATAAAGGCGAAGATGAAGGTGAAGATCTTGATGTTGATAAAGAAATGAAAGAGTCTTTAGGCATTTTAGAATCTGAACTAGAAGAAGAGTCAGACGTCGAAGAACAAACAGCCGTTCCAGGTGGACCTTCTCCTAAAAAAACAGGTGAAGACTGGGAAGAAGATGAGAAATACTATGGAGAAGCATTTGAGCTTTTTAAAGAAGAAATCGAAAATGAAGATGTAGACGAAATTGATTCAGACGATCTTAGAGTGTAATTCAAATATAGCTAAGTGGGTACTTTATTATTGTGCCCGCTTAGCATAGCAAAGGAAGATGTAATGGAGAATACTACATATAGAGTAAATGTAACTTCACCAGGTTTAACAATTTTTTTCAGGAATCGATCTTGTAGAACACCTGTTGTCTTTGAAACTGTTTATAAGCATGAGATAGATGTTTTAAGATTACAACTAAAACAGAAATCAATGAAATATAATATTGATAAAAATAGTACTGGAGAAGCAGTTTTAAACGATAATTTGTTCGATGAAGTTGTTAAAGAAAATGGTGAGGTAAAAGTTGAAGAATTATATCTAAAGGAAGGAAAGGAACCTGATTCAATTTTAGACAAGTTAATTGCTGAAGATAAATGAATGGAGAAACCATGAAGAAGATTATAGTATATCAAGAGGGTGTAGAGAAAATTGAACTCATTGATGATGAGGATGGTGACATTGAAGGTTCATCTCGAGCGTTATCAAATGTGTTGAAGGGTAATACAGTATCAATCATCAATACAAGCGATGCCGCATTAATTATCAGACCAAGCAAAGTTATTTCCATCCTTATAAAAGATGAAATCAAAACATCCAAAGAAAAAAAGAAAGCTCAAAAACCAAAACAAAAGGTAGATATAATCACTGATGTTAGTTAATGATATACATATTATTTTGATAGTCTTTCTTCTTTTGATCGTAGGAATAGGGACATGGATTTACTTATGGACTTATCGAGATAAAAAAAAAGAAAGACTAATACTACAATTTGCGAACTATACAACAGTGCTTTCGTTTTTTATAGATAAAGCATATGATATGATTCACAAGGATAAGATTCTAATATATTCATTAGAAGCAACTAAACTACCTGATAAAGAATTTGGGGTTTTTTCAAAAGAATTTGTGAGACTGGTCGTAAAATTATTGGGCCCTACGTTGACTTCAGAGTTCGTATATTTATTCGGGGATGAGGGTACTTTCACTTTCTACTTAATAGAACATTTCAATTCTAAGTATGAAGAGGATGAAATTAGAAAAGCTTCAATAGAAATTCTTATGCAATCAGATATAGAAGTACCGGAGGAATTAACAGGTGGGAAAACTACTTCAAAGATACCTAGACAACATTGAAGAAGGTAAGAAAACTTCTCGAATAGTTGTGACTCGTCAAACAAAAATCAAAAGAGCTATTGGTCAATTGGCAAGTAGAGAAGCTAAAGAAAAAGGAGATCCCTTATACGACAAAATGATTTTTTATCGCGATTTATTCTATAAGTATAGAGAGAAGATTCATAAAAAATACGGACCAAGAGTTCGAAGTAAAGCTCGGAGATAAATATGGCACCATCAATAGCTGATACACTTAGTAAACTTAAAACTACAGTCGTTAGAACTCAAACTTCTAAAATTGATGCGAAACTTGATAAAGCAGTTCAAGACATTGTTGCATTAAAGAGTCATTCAGGAAGAAATGGTTATGTGGAACTGGTCCGCAGCATCATTTCAAAAACTGCAGATGTGAAAATTAGTGGTGTTGGAGGTGGTTTATTCGCTCAAGGTGTAACTCCTACAGCATTTGGACAGGGCAGTAGGATAATGAGATATAAAGCATATCAAGCTATTATATCACAAATAAACTATGCATATAGAGCTTTACAAGTTTTAGTTGACAATATTTTATCCCCGGATGATATAACAAAAACAGCACTTGAAATAAGACCAACATCATTTTTAGAGACTGAAACTCCAGTAGAAACAAAAGTTAGATATGTTAGAGAGGTTGTTAAAAAAATTGATCTTGAAAGAAAACTAGATGGTATTGTGCGAAATACTCTTTTATTTGGAGATTTATTCTGTGAGATTGGCGGTCCTATAGCTGCTTTAACAAGCCAAACATTATTATCTGAAGCTCAAACTTACCTTCAAAGAGTCGAAGAAGAATTTTCTTCTGGACAAAAAGAATTAATAACAGAACCAATAGGGAAGGATAAACATTGTAAAATCAATCTAGATTATACAGCTCTTTACGAAGCTGCTTCTGATAAAAAGACATCCGAAAAAGATGAAAATAGAAATAGGCAGAAAAAATTAGCTAATATAAAAATGGTTTTTCACGATCCGCAATATGTGGTTAAACTTCAAAGTGGAATGTTTCCTATGTGTTTTGGTTATTTAGTTTTTCCTATGATGATGTCTATGCCAGGAATGGCATTGGCAGATGAGACAATTAATAATATTTGCTTGGCAATTCTAAAAAGTCTAGAAAAGAAATTACCTCAAATGAAAGACTTTAAAGGTGACGAAGAATTAAAGCAAATTATTAAATCTATGATTAGCAATGCTGATTTAAATAAGGCAATTGATATTCGATATGTTGCTCCAGATAAGATGACTCATTTTATAAGACCAACAACTAAATATTATCCATATGGGGAATCTATTTTTGATAGCACTCAATACACTTCAAAAGTGTTGATTGCCTTAGAGACTGCTTTAGCTGTTCAAAGATTATCTAGATCAACTGAAAAAAGAAAGATCGCTGTTGAAATCGGTCTTCCAAGAGATGCAAGAAAAGCAGTTGAACTGTTAAAAGAAGAATTTAGAAAAAGAAAGATAAGTCTTGATAGCTTTGGAAGCGTTGATACAATTCCAAGTATGATTACAACATTTGAGGACGTTTATATTCCTCAGAAGGACGGAAAACCGTTTGTTGATATTTCAACATTTACAGAAGGAAATGTTGATGTACGAAGTAAAACAGACGAACTAAAATTTTTAAGGGATCAGATGGTTGCAAGTTTGGGAGTTCCACCTAGTTTCCTTGGTATTGAAGAAAACCTTTCAAACAAGGCAGCTCTTAGCGAAGAAAATATCTTATTCGCTAGAACAATAGTTGGTCATCAAAAATATTTAACGCATCAACTAAGAGAATTGCTACAAAAAATATTTGATATTATCGATCCCGAAGAAGCTTTAACTATTTTAGAACATGTTGAAGTGTCATTACCAGTTCCGCGCTCACTACAATTCGAGCGAGAAGCCAGATACATGAACGAACTTACGACCCTTGTTGAGAATTTAGAAAGAATTGGTATTCCAAAAGAATACTCAAAGAAAAAATATCTATCTCAAATTGATTGGGAAGAAGTTAAAAAATATGAAATTGAAGATAAGATTGATAAGACTCTAGATCCAAAGAAAAGAACTTCAGATGAAATGGGCATGGGTGGAGGTTTGGGCGCATTAGGCGGTGATTACGGCGGAATGGGAGGAGGAGGCGGAATGGAAGGTGGCGCAATTTAAGGAGGATATGATGGATATTGATACTATAAGATACTTTGGTGCTGCATATATTATGGAGTCCAATCTTTTGGCAAAAGAAAAATGTGATATGATTGATTACGTTAAAGAAGCTGAGTGGGATCAGATATTAAATCTTGTTTTCAATGGAACTAAGCCTTCTCGAAAATTAACAATCAATGAACAATATATTCTTGAAGCACAAGCCGAAAACTTTATTTATCCTTTGATTTTCAGATATATGTCTGAAGGAAAAGGAAGAAAGAAATTAACTAAAAAAGAGAAACAAGAAGCTGGATCTATAAAACAAAAATTTGGAGGAGGATCACCAACTCCATCAGAAGTAAAAGCTGCTGCAACAGCTCCGAAATCAACACCCGAAACAAAATCACCAAAATTTAAAACTACAACTCCAAAAGAAGATTTACTAAAAGGATATAGTAAGGGAAAAGAGCTCGGAAAAACAAGTTATGCGAAATTAAGAAGCGGAGCTACAAAACACGCACCAACGGCGAAAAGATATTTAAAAGGTGGGAGTGTTGTTGTCTTAGTTGCAGCTGCTTCTGCGGCAGGACATAGAGTTTATAAAATTTATTTATCTAAAGCAGCAAGACAATGCAAAGGTTTTAGTGGACCTGAAAGAAGAAATTGTATTGTAAGATTTAAAAAAGCTGGACTCCAAGCTAAAATGAATGCTTATGTAAAAGCTAGAAATGATTGACCGGGTTCTAAAAATCCAGAAAAATGCAGAAGTCAATTAGATATTAAAATTAAAAAAGTTAGATATAAATCTGGAACACTATACAGTCGTTTATAATGGAGAAAAAAATGTCTTACTCTAAATCTATAAGAAGAGCATTGGAGAGTGTAACTACTACAAGATATACACCTCCAAGACTTAAAGGTGATAAAGATCATATGGGAAATGAAGATGAATTTGAGGATTTCCCCTATGTTGAAGATCCAACACCTTTTATAACTCATAAAGCTATGGAACATAAGTTGATAGAACAACCGGCCGGTGGAACTACTCCACGAGCTCCTAACGATCCTGCAATGGGTGGTGGGATGCCTGGGGGTGATCCTGCTGCAATGGGTGCTACTGATCCAGCTATGGCAGGTTTAGGAGCAGGCGCTCTTGGAATTGGTGGTCCCCAAGATAGAGATTATCTAAAATTAGATTCAAGCGAGCTTGGCCGAGTGTATGAAATGAAAAAAATTTATGCAAGACTTACATCAGTAGAAGCATATTTATCTGAGTCAACAGATCAGAATCTCCTTGAATTAAGAAGAGGAGTGGGAAAAGCAATTAATCTTTTTGAAGTTGTTATTACCAACATCTCAAAGTTTAAAGATAAAATAGATCCAATTATTGTAACATTTTATGAATTTCTTGATCAAGTTTACTCTATTCTAAGAAAATACCATGTAGAACAATACAAAGAGAGGTAATACAATGGGACCAAGTTTAATTATTGAAAGCAGTATTATGTCTGAAGCTGAGTTGATAAAAACTAGTGGAGGAAGGGCAATTTTTAGATGCCCTATTCAGACTGTAAATGAGATAAATCAAAATAAAAGAATGTATCCCGAAATAGTTTTGAAAGAAGGTATGGGTAATTGTGAGGATAGAATGAATAGGCGAGCGTTCTATTCAGAACTTGATCATCCTTTGCCAACAGGAAATCAACAAATTGATGGTATAAGACAAACAACTGTTGCTTTGAGTAATGCGTCACATATCATCAGAAGTTATGATTTTAATAGCAACTTTTTAGTAGGTGAGATGGAAACATTGAGCACAACAAAGGGTGGTGAGCTTTTTGCATTATTAAGCGATAAAACGGGCGTTGGATTTAGTATGAGAGGATTAGCTGAACTTGAACATCTACAAGATCATAATGTTGTTAAATCCCCATTGACAGTTATTTCGTTTGATGCAGTCTCAATGCCTTCACATAAATCTGCAGTTGTTGACTTTAACGAAATGAAATTTGAACAAACTGCACTACTAGAAACAGCTTCCGGATTAGTATGTATAGATGGAAAATGTTTTATGCCGGATTATTTTGATAAATTAATTGAATCAAAAACAATTGAATTTTTTGACAGATGGATATAAGAAAGGAGTGAAATGGAAATCATTAGCGAATCAATAACCTCTGAAAATAAAGAAATGTTACCACAAGTAATTCAACGCATCTTTTCAATTTGTAAGACAGATCCTAACTTTCCCTTAAAAAATAAGACTAAAACTCTTGATGGGAAAGTTTCGTCATTAAAAGAAAAAGCAATGAGGCAGATGGAAATTGCTAGAAGATCTAAAAAAGCTAGAGAAGATCTCATAGAAAGAATTACTGATCTAGAAGAGAGAAATATAGAAGTAAGGGATCAATTATTAGATTTTATAGGGAGCGAATAATGAAAATCCTTCAAACAAAAATTCCTGATGTAACCATAAATAATATAGATGAATCAAAGATGATTTTAGCAAATAGTATCATTTCTAATGTCTATCCTCTATTTAATGATCTACATAAAGGAAAAGAAAAAGACGTTATAAAATATGAACAAAACCTCTCAAAGTTAAAAAGCGTTCTAAAACATGAGAAAGATTCAATAAAAGGACTTTTAGTTCGTTACTCAAAAGCTAAGAAAATTTCTAAAATTTTAGACAGAATAAAGACAATGGTAAAAGCTGGTCTTATAAACGATGGGGCATTGAGACATGAAACGGTTATCCTATTGAAAATTTTAGAAAGATTGCCCACAGAAAAATTAGATGAACAATTAAATAAAACAATGCTTCTCCTTAATAAAAGATTTGCTAAGTAAAGTAGTTTGTTTCTAAAAGCTTGGGAAACAAACTACATACGATTTTTGTTGTAGGTATATTTCTAACTATATAGTTAAATAGAACATAATTGAAAGACTAGAGATTTCTAGTTATACACGTAGTTTAAATACAAGGGAGGAAAAAAAGTTATGAAGGAATTACTGCTTGAAGTCTACCAGACCACAAAGAAAATTAGTGGAGTAGATCCATCAAAGCCCGGAAATCTGAAACAAGTTCTTGTCGATGACGCTGCTTGGAGTGCATACTCTCAAGGTCTGGCCGAATCTATCGAGAATAAGAAAGACCGTGCTCAGTTCCTACAACTGGCAGAAAATACCAGAATAAACCTTCTTGAAAATTCAATGTTCCAGATCAACCCTTATGAAACATTGACACTTCCAATTCTTCGTGTGTTCTATCCTAAACTAGTTGCGAAAGAGCTAGTAACAGTTTCACCTATGGATAAACCTGAATCTGTTAAAGCATTCGTAAGAGCGACATTTACACCTTCAAATAGTTCAACACAGTATAATGCTCCTGTTGTTAATACGGACATTTCTCGTGGTGTTGCATTTGGAACTCCTGTCGCTGCATCAATGGCCGTTCCGAGTTCAGGTTATGATGTACTGGCGCAAGTCGGATTAACTAGTACGGAAGCACACTTAGAGAGAGATTTCGAGATTACTGGTGTTTCTACCGACGGAACTAACTTCACTGACGTTTCTATTGTACCAGCTGTTGAAGGTCACTTCTCAGCTAGTGTAACAGTCGGTGGTGTAGCAGACGTTATCTCAGGTAAAGTTGACTACCTGGCGGGAACAGTTGACATTTCCAGCACAACTGGAACTGTTACTTTCGCTCGTTACCAAGTAACAACTTCACTAGAAGAAAACAGAATCAATCCTTCAGTAACCCTGAACGTAGATAAGATTCGTCTGTATGCAAGAGACAGACAGATCAGCGCAAACTGGACCATCAACATGGAACAGGATATGCGTGCTCTGTTTGATATCTCCATGCAAGCGGAAATTGTAAACATTCTGGGCCAACAGGTTGCTTTAGACATTGATAGAGAAATCATCAATGCTCTGGTTACAGCAAATACCAGACTGAATGATGCTACACATACAAGAGCTTTCAGTAGAACTCCGCCAAACACATATACTTGGGGAACTAAGTATTGGCATGAAAATATCATCGTACCACTGAATGAACTTTCAGGACAAATCTACGAAGATACAAACATTGAAGCGGGTAACACAATTGCTGCTAACCCACTAGATGTTGCAATCCTAGAAGACCTGCAAACATTCAACTACACAGGAACATCGTCTGTTGATGGTGATCTTGGATATAGAAGTGCTACAGTTGCTGGTGGAAAATGGAGAGTTCTAACATCTGCAGTTGTTACACAAGGGACGATGTTAATGGTTTATAAACCAGTAGAAGAGTTGAAAGCTATTTATTTCTACTCTCCTTACGTTCCCGCGGTTTTACATCCGTATCCTTTAGGATTTACACCAAGTCTGACAATCTTATCAAGATACGCGACTGCATTAGTAAGAGCAGCTGGAATTGCTACACTGACAATCAGTGGATAATAGAAGTTGTTTTACAATTAAATATCCCTGAGTTTTTCTCACGACAACTCAGGGATATTTTTCGCTAAAGTTATTACGCATATGCACTTAACCAAGATCCAGGCATAAGTACATTTGGTTGAACGTAACCTCCGTTTGGGGTATAAATTTCCGGATTGCGTATTCGATTAGTTTGATCAGTTACGACCATGTACTGATTTGTCATGAAGAAATAATCATCTACATATTTTTCATCATCCTTCAAAGGAGTTCTCTTATCCATTGAACGAAGATCTACATAGTATGAATAATCAACAGCTACCCATTCATCATCTGATTCACGTCTGTAAGCTATCCAGCCATGACCTCCAGACGCTGCTCCAGGTCCTGCATTGACAAACCCACCATACATTCGAAGACGAGTTGGATCGACTCCAGCATTTAACCCCAAACTCATGATCAAAAACGCTCCATCTTCACAGTCACCCTTCATTGTTTTCAATAACATGATGGGAGGAACCCAAAGCTCTTCAAACCCATATTGCTCTTTATCTTGCATGTATTCAATATTTCGAAAAACCCAAGTTTGAATTTTTTTCATTTTGATATCGTCGGAATCTGAAGCGTTAATAATAGACATAGCTAAATCTTTTATTTCTTGATTCGGCCACTGTAACCAAATGTTGATCCACACAGGATCCCAAGAAATCAAATCTTTTGAGGTGTAAGCATTTTGAGAATGACTTTGAAGAGTCTTGAAGATGTTTGTAGGTTCAGGTGGTTGTGTTCCGTTGATCACATCGAAAAGAGTTTCAGCTGGCGGTCTAAGCATAGAAACAAGATCTTCAATAGGATTTACTTGCATATCGTATTTCCTTTCTTTCGTTACATTTGATTGTCCCATGCCTCATCTATCTACTCATGCTCAGGGTCTATTTTCCGTTGGAAATTATCCATCTGGTTGAGACATGGATGTAAATGTCAAATCTTTTTCAGAGACACAACCTTCAATTTTACCTGTCTTTTTACATTTTGGACATTTGAGATTTATAACATCCCAAGAATCTAATCTTGGTCCGCGATCAGTCACAATTCTATTAGATTCTTCTTCCTTTTTAATAACTTCACCTTCTACATCACAGTCTACACAGTAACCTTCGTCACTGTATACTGGCTGAGGACTATTACATCCTCCCATATATAAAAACTTTTGTATGAATTGTTTTTTAGTCATTTTAGAGTCAGGTTTGGGATTCAGCCCTCTCATTCTCCGAATTTGTTTTGCTAACTCTAAAAGAAATCCCTTCTCCATCGAAATAAATGGGCTTAACTTTACATCTTCGGATAGTTTTCTTTCTAGAGCTTCTCCCATTTCTATTACGAGATTGATTTTGCCTTCATCACTTAATCGTTTCATTCTGCTTCTCCTTTAAAGTCAGGTTCGGGATCCACAATAAACTGTTTAGACGGAAGGACCTCTATTCCACAGCTTATTGCTTTAATAATTCGATGCCACCCGTCCATGACGTAACCGTCAGATCTCAATATCAGAGGCTCATTGAGATCTGCCCTCTGAACTCTCTTATAATGGATAAGATAATCATGGACATTTTTCAGTGTCCACATAATATTCTCGTCCATGATACTGTCGGTAATGTGAAATGCATCCACTTTAAGATCTTTAGATTTCTGAATAAGCGTTTGTGTTCTCCAAACGTTTCCGTTTTGATCAACGAAACAATTTTTGAATTTCATAAGACACCTCTTTTCATCAGTTAAATTGACTTGAAATGCTGTTTATGATCACTACGTTGAATGATAAAGTTTTCTTCCAGTGTTTAATCGACTGTCGGATTTTTTCAGATGAGCGCTCGGATTCTCCTATGTAAACATTTGTGTCAAGGACCTTTATACATTTTTTTTCAAATTCGGTTTCAGGACCTATAATGTACATAACGTGATCATAACTTCTTTCAGGATCGATCATCAAAGAAGCGTTGTATACGTCATATTTAGTGTCCATATCCTCTTTTGAAAGCCTTTGCTCAAACGGAATATTTTTAACTTCAATCCTCGCCGGTGCCAGCTCTTGTTCTTTTGATATTTGACTGGTATTGTACAGGCGGCTGAGCGCATCATGTTTGAGATTGAGACTGAGATTCATTTGAAGTTCACGATTTTGAATCCGAAGGCTCTCGACCAGTTTTTCCCAAGACCCAGAGACAGTTTCAAGATGGTTTCGATGTGATTCCTTCATGGCAGCATATTTTCTCTGATGTTGAGCTTCTAATTTTTCAATTTGAACTTCCTGTTCAATGACCCTTTTTTGAAAATCAGCAATCAGCTGCCGATGATTTTCTGCCTGAAAGTAAGTTTCTCCCTGAGAGCTAGGTGGCACATATGTCACAAATGATGAGAAGGCTAACGAAAGGTAAATAGAGATAAAGATTCCAATGATCAGGTAAAGACATATTTTCTTCACGATATTATAATTCATTTTAGCACCTCCTGTTAAAAGTTAATGTAAACTACTATTCAATTATTAATATATATAGCAAAAAAATAGACCTAGGATAATGTAAGGTCTATTTTTTCAATTCATCAAATCTATCATAATGAATTTGTTTTGTCCTTCCAACATGCCACAGTCCACAATACTTACATTTATATGGTTGTAGTTTATGAAAAATGAAGTGCCTTTTATTTAGACTTCTTATCTCGCCGTAGGCTCCATCAATTATTTTGTGACCCTTCTTTGATCCGCAAGATTTTTTCTTATGTTTCTTCTTAGACTTTTTCACTATAGCCACCATATTAACTATCTAGGCATCATTTTTTCGAAATGATTTCGATGGAGTTTTTCTACTTTTTTCTGAAATTCTTCATAGAGATCATTATTGCATTTTCTTATATTTTCTTTTTTCAGTTCGTCAATATGAATAGCTTTATCCATCATTATATGACCAAACTTTTCAGGTTTGTATTCTACCGTCTCGAGACACTCAGGATGATAGAATATTCGTTGGCCGACATCACCATATACTCCATAGGCACAAACTGAATGAATTACACCATCCTTCCCTCTACAAAAATAACATTTTATTTTTCCGAAGATGTATGCCATGTTTGTCATCCCATGTTTTGTCTAGGTTTTTTAAATTGGTTAATAGCGTATAAGTATAGAAAATATGGCCAAATTATGAGGACGATCATGAATTTTTCAAATTTCCACTTAGCATTCATTTCTCTTCCGGATTGACTCTGTAAATTTGCTTTGGGTAAAAATATCAGACAACCAAGATATATTCCTACGATTCCATATGCCATTAAAAATTCTTTCATATGTTTTATCCTTTCAAGTTAATCAATCCATTATTTTGTATTTTTCCAATAATTGTTCAGTAGTTAAAACTCTCTTATCCTCTAAGAATCCTCTTAATCCGGCCACTAACTTTTCTGCTACTCTAATTTTTCTTTCGGCCTTTTCTTTGATAAAGTCTAAAAGATAGTCTTCTGCTTCTTGTAAAGTTTTTCCTTTAAAATAAAAAGTAGAATACCCCATAGAAATATCAAAGATATCAGTATCAGCATCAACGCCATATAATTCTTTTCTTTTTATCAACCAGTATTTTTGACAACCTGGAAATTTATGTCCGCTGACAATAATATGTCTCTTATTCATTTTTATCCTTTCACGTTAATCAATGGTTTCGCATAGTCAATAGTTTTTATGACTATCCCTTCCTGCTCCTTTATAATGTTGTGTAAATTTTTATATGCATCTGGAGCTTCATCTTTTGTTGAATGATCTATCTTAGCAACAATTCCGTCCATTTGTGTTTTGAATCGCTCCATTGTAATTTTCTTCTTAGCTGCTTTTCTAGCAAGTTTTCTTCCTGCACCGTGAGAAGCAGAATTTAAATAGTGTGAATTTCCTAAACCCTCTGTAACATAAACTCCTGTTTTCATACTACCAGGAATTATTCCAATTTGCCCATCATGAGCCGGAGTTGCACCTTTTCTATGAAGAACTGTATTTTTATCTACTATAGCATGATTATGATTCTCATTGACCATATAAGTATTTATTAAAGTATCTATTTCATGAGAATTATATCCAAAAAGGGATAAGACATCTCCCATCATAAATTTTCGATTTGCAAGAGCATAGTCAAGAGCAAAGTTCATATCACGTAAGTAGTGTTGTCCATGTTCACCATTCAGATGCAGAAATCCATTTGGCAAATCTTTGTCAACATTTTTAGAAAGATTCATATAATATGAAGCAATTGAATGGCCAATGTTTCTAGAACCTGAGTGAATAGTGATGGTTATGTAACCTTCTCTATTCACTCCTATTTCAATGAAATGATTTCCACCGCCAAGAGTTCCAAGTTGTATCCACAGTCTGCCTTCAACTTTTTTATTTAAATCTTTATTTCCTGATGCAGATGAAAACGAATTATAGACAAGACCTTTTTCTCTTGAATTGAAACCAACTGGAATTCTATCATAAATAGATTCAAATATCTGAAGCTTCTTATTCTCACGTTTAAAAAAATCAGCTGCTAATATTCTTGTGACAATATAACACATACCGCAACCTTGGTCATATCCTACATATCCTGGTGATATTACACTATCTAAAAGCGCAACGCCACCAATTGGCAATGAATACCCTGTATGACAATCAGGCATTACTGCTAGTGTGATTAAGAAATCTAATTTCAAAGCATCATAAATCTGATTTTGCGCAGACCATTCAAGTTCATGAAGCGGTATTAGACTCCTTAATTTTTCTTTAGTTAAACTCATTTATTTCCTTTCTAAAACAGTAGTTATACATTGTCTACTTCCACTCCAAACAACTCTTATAATACCTCTATATTTAAAATCTAAATCATAAGTATATTGTGTATCATTATCTTGTTTTTCCATCATAATAAGAGTTATATCATCATTAGTTATTACTTTAGTACAAAGATAATTATAATCATCAATAGTTATATCAATTCCATATCTTTCTTTTAATCTTTTCTTTGTATGATTGAAACTGTACTCTCTATCTTTTATTGTTTTCATGTTATCTCCTTAAAAAATAAACCCTGACCATGGATAGGAAGTCAGGGATTATTTTCGCTTTGACATCTTAACCAAAGACAATCAACATACAGATGGCGGTTATGACGATGGGTATGCCTACCATGAAGGCACAAAATGTGGTTTTGGCATCTTTAGATTGCCAGTCGTATCTACAAACTCTTATGGGAAATTTCAGATGAACTTTTTCATTGTTGCTGGTTTGTTCACTGACAGCCCTCCTGGCCTGATCGTTAGTGAGACTTTGTGGTCTAGTATCCAGTTCCGTATACTCGGTTTTATGACCGAGGAAATATTTAGTCGTAAAACCAATAATAATCATGATCACGAACCATAGAGGAATTGCCATGATAATGCCGAAAATAGTTTCCATCATCTCTTTGCCAGCAACCCTATAGAAGATTAAGGCAGCAACACCAAGTCCGACTGGAGTTTTTACAAATTCATTCACTGAAACATTGAGATCGTTGGCAATATCTTTAATCGTTCCAGTAATGAGTTTTCTCCATTCATTGAGTTTGGCTGGATCTTTTGCAGAGTTAAGGATCACATCAGCAGCTGATTGAGTAAGACTATTACCGGTCTTCGCTTGATTGATTTTTTCGACATACTTAAGCATGTTGGTTTTCTCGGTATCAGACAAACCATCCAGGTTTATTGTAGTACCATCATCCAGTACAACGTTAACTGCACTGGCAGAAGATGGCAGTAAAAATATGACTAAAATTAATATACTCAAGATTTTCTTCATATGTTCCCCTTTAAATTACTTCATTTTCATGGAGTGTAGTTTGTTCCCCTTAAAGAATAGAACGGAGGTTCCATCTTTAGTAAGACGCATTGACGAATCAATTGCTGGATCTTCAACTCTTTTCAAATCTCCCTTGGTAGGAGTGTTGTAGAAAATTTCAATGCCATCGTCATCTGTAATCTGAATAACGACACCACTATCAAGGACTGTGAAATTGACAGGTTGAAAATCGACATCATCCTGAATGACGCATCTATATTTGTCATATTTAACATCAAATGTCAGTATGATTCTATCATATTTATGCCCCTGTCTTCCAATAAGTATACAAGTAAATCTTTTGTGAGCTGCGTCCATAATTCGATAGTCATCGAGTTCGGGAATAGCTTTGACATAACACGAGCTCCTATTCCCATTGACAGTCGGGATAACAATGTATGCTTTACCTAGGACACTTTGAACGATCATTTCTCCAAACATTTTACTGGAATTTTTCTCAATCTGCCAGTCCTTTTTAATGAACATGACAATTTTCCCATTTGAATCTTTGAAACCAACTTCTGTCAATTTCTTACCTCGCTTTAGATAAAGGGAAGTATCAATGATCATCATATCTGTAGCGCCAATCTTAAATGGTTGAATTGTAAAACCTGGAACTACAATTCTGGCTTGAAGCATTTTGTTTCTTAGTTTGACAAAGATAGGAATGTTTGTGAGCGGAGTAAAGATAATCTCTTCATCGGATTCAGCATCGTAGTCTGCTTTTCCAAGAAAGATTTTGGTTTTGGTTTTAGCAACACCCGTTTTATGACTGTAGTAGAGAATATCTTCTGGGAATTCCCTTATAGATGTGATCTCAAAGTTGTCAGTACTTTGAACCAGAATAGTTTTAACAACAGATATTCCAGCTTCTCCAGGCATCTGCGGTGGCTCCAATCTCATACCGTTCTCAAACATGTTAAAGTACCAATCTTTATAATTTCCTGGTATTAGACTGAAATCTCGGGCAGGTGGCGGAAGTCTTACTTGATCATTAAAAACTGAAACACAGTCTTTGATTCTGTTGATAAAATCATTTTTTCCATATCCAGGATGATTTCCCTTAAATGGATGAATCCCAATAATGATTTGAAATGAAACGATGGCAAAGATAAACCAGTCGGTTAGTTCGTTGAAGTCACCGGTTACTGTCCAATCTCTGGTGGCTGGATGATATGCAGTCGGAGGAAATGATTTGGTCTTTAAAGAGTTCACATCAATTAAAAATGGAATCGTAAACCCTCCATCGACCAAGTAATTCATTTCATTTCCGTCAACCACAAGACCTTTTTTACTATGTATGAAATGAAATATACCTTTTAGATTCTTCACCAATTCAATGGCCATATCATTATTGATGCTATGTTTGTCTCTGAAAGTGTTGGTGAAAATTCTGGGAAGCGGGGTAATATTATCTTCATCTTCATCAAGAAAAGGCATTGTAAAACCGATAGGATGATTCTTTTTATTGAAGATAACATCGAGTGGTCTGATAATACTGGGGTGATCCATTTCTGCAAGTTCGCCAATCTTAGCAACTGGAATCATTTTATTTAAGCTTTCGTAGATGGCATATGCAATATCACCCTTTCTAAATATTTGTTTTTCACCACCCTTTGCCACAAAGTCTTGATCTGTAAGGGTGATCTTCTTACCATTCACATAATACTCTTGTAACATATCACTCCTTTCTATGGGGAAACAGCAGACCCTCTTTTGTATTGAAGGTTTTCAATCCCTGGAATTAAATTGAATATTTGGGGATCGTAAATATCGAACATTCGACAGTTTTCAAATATGAGCTGGTCACCGATTAAGTATGGGTTTGTCCCTAAATCATAATAGACCTCGCCGGTGACCATTCCAGCATTCTGATCAACTTCTCGAACTTGAACCCAAAAGTATTCATTGTTACTCCTTATACGAACGTAGTGATCAACCTGAACTCGATTCCAGTAATACGGATCAATAGCATGAACTGAATTAGGATACTTTGCTTGAAAGGTCTGAGCGTCCGTCAGATTTTTCGGAGTGTACGTAGCCATATTTGGGTTCCTCTTGAGCATAAGATCCAAGGGAAAGATCATCAAAGTGAAATATCTCTTCTTTGATCAATAATTTTATTTCCTTGGAAACTCTACGCTGCAAATAACTTCCGATATTTTTCTTCCCTTTAAAATTGATGAACTCAGGAACTATCCATTTGAATGAGTCAACTGGGTTTGCAGGTTCCATGGGTCCATTATCTGAATAGAAAGAACCTAATCCATCCGATGCGATCACAATTGAGTCATATTCGTCCATATCAAGATGTCTGATAATTCCTGCATCATAAGCGTATTGGTCTTCAGTAAAACCACTTGCAAGAGCTCCTCTTGAAAAGTTTGCGGTCACGATCTTTGAAACTTTCATATCATGATAGAGCTTCTTTCGTTGTGGATCAAGTTCATATGATAAATAATATGGAGCATTCCCAGGCCGAAAATCAACTCCAAGAAGCTGAAGTCCATTTTTACCTTTCAAGATAACAAATCCATCTCCATATATGAATATGTTCGCAGTCGGGGGTTCTGAATCAACCCATGATATAATGAGAGTTGCATCCAGGCAATCCCTGTTGAGTCCGAGAGATCTCGCTGTCATTTCAGCATTGTGAATTACCCACTGCCCCATTTGTTTGTAGTCCGGAAGAAATGGCCATCCTCTATAGTTGTATCTAATATACTGTTGGGCCATATAGCACAGGATTCTAGCACCCATTTCAGTTTTGTTTGATTTTGAACAACCATCTGAAAGTATAATATACTTCATCGGATGTTCTCCGGTGATTTCTCCGGAAATAACATAGTCCTCACAGATCTTGTGTTGATCTCCAATTTTCAAATAGGTATCTGTATTGATCATAGCTTTTCACCTTCTGATGGTTTGACTGTAATTGTTTTGGGGTGAGGAGATGTTGGTGTAGATGCAGATTCAATAGATTCTTCTTTGGCATCTTCGGACATCGCCTTAGAATCCCTGTATGTCCAACTGAACATATCTTTATTTTCTTTGGCAACGAGAATAAGAGAATCAATATCAAAACTCCTACTTTCAGACAAAAGATTAGCGCCATAGTAATATTTTAGAAAACCATCCTCTGTCCCTTCGCTGTCTGTTGTAAATTCAATGTTAATTTTCAATGGAATGACCTTAGGATTTTCTTCTTTGATCATTGCGAGAATACCCATATTGTCTTTCATGACTACATCATCAAAGACAAGAGTATTTCCAATTTTATATTTGACTGAAAGAATTGTGTGACCAATGCCTGTAATCTCTGCATCAACATAAAAAGTTCCTTTACCCTGATCAATGGTACAGCCAAGAGTCCACAATACTATTCCAAAAAATATTGAAACTATAATTCGCTTCATAAGACCTCCTAAATATGGGAGGGGATAAACCCCTCCCCTTTAAATGCCGGTCAAACTAATAATCAGCACTAACTCGCGCTGACTTTTCGTAAGTCCGTTTGAGAATTGAGACAGCATGCTTTCCAACCTCAGGCTGGAATAGTTTGAGTCGTTGCCAGTCTGTCCGGCTCCGGGATGATTCCCTGAATCCATTTTCCCACTCAACATTCTTAATCCAATGTGGCATCCGATCAGGATTAATAGAGTGAGCATACTCAGTTGCGCGAGTCATGAACATGAGACCATCCTTGAGAGTCGAGAGTCTCTTGCGTTTCTGGTATGTTTCAACCAGATTTTTCTGAGTATGTTTGATAGTTGGCCATTCACCGGTGAGACCCATTTCAGGGATGAATATCTTTACCTGAAAGGAATCAAACTTGACAGATTTCGCATCGCCATATGTGTAGTCGCTGTACGATGAAGGACGGTCTCCTTCTCCAGGAAACTTTATACCGGCCGCCTGCATTGCTTTTATCTCTCTATTGAGGTGTCTGACTTCCTCTGCTAGGCGCTCGACTACCAGTTTGGATATCACAAAGTGATGTCCGAAGAAGCTGGTCCATCGGTTTGGGTGGATAAAGTTCGTGAAGGAGATGGTGTGCCCCGACCAGAGCTCACTTTCGGTGATGAATTTATTTTCATTCAGAGTGGGTACAAACTCGATCCTATCCCACCCATCATACCAGGATCCATCATAGTCGGTCAGAGAAAAGGTCGTCCAATCGCCAACGTCGTCTTCCTTGATAACATTCTGGTCAATGATGCGAATGTTGAATTTCCAGAAGTCTTGGTTGGCCAGAACCCCCATGAGGCGCCCATTTCGATTGGACGTAGAAGTCAGCTTTTGATCTGCACGCTCTGTGCGCACGGTGGCTGCTTTGTAGCGGGGGATATTAATGACGGCGTTGCGTCCGACCAGAGAATATAGGAAGCATGCTAAATCGAGGTCGGTTCCTTTGAAAACTCCATATTGATCATATGCAGGACTTGGTTTTCTTGCAAATAAATCATAATTCCAGAACTCGACTGCTTCTTCGGCGGCGGGAATAATATCTTTAGACTTGTCGAGTGCATCCAGAACTAGTGGGTTGACGAGCAAAGTCATCAACGATTGTGCGATGTGCTTTGGTGCTGTCATGTAACTTTTTCTCCTTAGAGTAAAGGGTTTTACATCATTTTAATGCAATTTCTGCATAGTAACATTCTTCGTGTTAACGTGCAGTTTGAATGTTAAGATGGGGGGAATCATTAAAGATTCCCCCACCAGGCGGGTCGCTAGAAATTGAGCTTCACGGAAGGCGCCCCGGTTCCTAATGCATTGCTTTGTGATGAGATGCTTTCACTGACGAAATTCCCCAGCTTGGCCAGGTTTTCAGGTGTGGCATCCCCAATGTCGATGAACTGTGAAAGTTCGGCGTCAGCGTGAAACTTTGATAGAGCTGACTGAACTTCAGCTGACCAGTCGAGGTTGGGATCGTGGAGACCAATCAGAATTGTAATCAGTGACTCGATTTCCTCTTTTGCGAGGGCACCTTGCCACTTCTTTTTGATCTCGTTCGGCGTCATTGTTCCGCGGTTATTCATTCCATCTGTGACACCGATAACAATTCCATTGACATCGAAATCCTGCTTCGCCAGCAGTTTTCCGTATTCGACTGTTGCACCGACTCCATCATAGTAGGCATCGAAGAGGGCAGTCATTCCATCCGGCATAAATGGATCATACTTGTCCACATCAATGTCTGCCAAATTCAGAAACCCATGGATCTCATAGAGACCTGAGTTGAAAGTCAGAAGTCTGAACAGAAGATTGTCGGAACGTGCATGTTTTTTACACGCTTCAACAACGGACTTGACACAGTCCAGCAGCTGATTTTTGAATGGCGAAACGCTACCGGAAATATCAACCACCATCGACGCCAGTGTATATTCACTTGCCCCGAGATCATCAATCTTAACTCCGGAGAATTGGAAATTCCCGGGTCCGGGTATAGCAATAGTTTGTGTATCATCTTGAGCCATCAATCTTGGCATGAGTATCCCTCCTATTTCAAGAACTCGGTTGTTGTAGAAATTTGCATTCCTCTGCCCGTCAGATCTGAGACAAACTGGTTGCCCGCATCTGTAAACATAGTTGTGCCAGGAGGATCAGGAACATCTGTTGTGGCATCCTTTAGGAGTACCATCTTTTTGATGCTTTCTTCACCGAAATTATTGGCAATATCAGTCACCGTATTAGCCAGACAATGGCTTCGAGCTTCTCCTGCGAGCAGAATGATGTCTGCATCTTCGAGAGTCTCGATAAGGTCCATGTTTAACATTGTGCCCGCATCATCGGGATCCGGGACGTCCGCTTGGACAGCTGAATAGTGCTCTGTCCAGAAATTTGAACCTTTTGTTACATAGTCGACCATTGCAAAGGACTCTTCCCATTTAAGAAGCTCCTTATACAATGTGGGATGAACACTATATCCCCAGCTGGCAATCAGAGTATGTGGAGGCCAAACGCATAATGGATATCTTCCATTTGTCTCTAACGCTTGCACATATTCTTCAAATCCATCACGAGGTTTATCCGGAAACGCATTCTCCATTGTTTTTCTATTTTGAAATGCAGGTTGCGTTGTCCTCCATAAACCATTTTTCACATCCGAAGCTGAAACGATTGTAAATGGATCCGGATGGTTTCCTTTTGAGTCCACTAGGAATATGGGGTGTGCAATATCAACAAAATGATGACTATCGAGGGTGACGTGAATATCATCGAGTTTATCACCGATTCGATCAATCATCGCTGCCACCCGAAGCATATCATCGTGAGCTCCGGGAACGTACAGGGATCCAGGCGCTGCAACACCAGCAACTTGAAAAGCTGCCATCACTGCATTTCTGGCCTCTCCATAATCATTGGCAGTTATTCCCCTCGTGAGGAAATCTTTGAACGCCTCTTCGGCACCTGGCCAACAAAAGTCGATTTGCGGGTCAATAATTAACAAATGTATTTTCATGTAAGTTTTCTCCTTGCCATGCAATAAGCTCTAATGAGCATTCCAGGGTTATCTAGTAAGATCGTCTGCCAACATATTTAGTTTCCTACGTATGTGCGTAAGAGACCATTTTGGAACTGGCTTGAGAAAATCAAGGACGGTAACTTTAAAACTCTGCATCCTTGGATCTCTGGCCTTCCAAACTTTGTTTATCTGGTTAACTACCAGAAGCGAATCTCCGTAAATATTGATATTCTTTATTCCTAATCCTTCTAATGTTTCACATAGTTCAATGAGTGATAGATACTCCGCCTCATTATTGGTTCCGTGTCCAAGTTTTATAGAATATATATGAACTTTCCGTTTGTCGGAGACTCGTTCAACATATCCACCTATGGTCATTTGACCTGGATTTGGAATTGCGGAACCATCAAAGTAACCTTCGTACAACTCTTCAGTCATGATCTAACTCCGGTTATGTGATATTGTACTTTTCTTTCAAGTCTGCATATCCTTCGGTTTCGAGATCAGGTAGAATAGTTGTTGGAATGTTTTTAAGGATTTTTTCTGCTTCCTCAATGTCATTCCGTTGAGCAGCTATGATATTTCTTAACACCATGATCTCTTTAAGGTAAGCATTTATCTTTGAAACCTCAACCATCGTCATTTCTACAGGAGCTTTAAGTTTATCAGGAATCTTTCTAGATTTAGCAACTTGTTCCTTCTTGACGAACCTCGTAACGTAAGCCATCTCATGCTCCGAAACGTTTTTAACTTTCGCATATACTCCTCTCTTCAATTTTATGAGGTACTTATGGCTCTCAAGAGAAAAGAGCAACTTGCTCATGTAGTTTTTTGTGATTGAATCTTTCGGATTCATATTTTTATAACGAAGAGATAGTTCGGCTGGATCGATTTTCTCCTCAATTTGAAAAGCTGAGTTGATCACATCACAAAATCTTTTATTTTTTGCCCGAGAAGATTCAGTTGAGATCTTTCTGAACTTTGGGTCAGACTTTGTGTCATCAACTATTTTAGACATTTTATACTTGATTTTATTATTGAGGAATGCTCCGAGAGAATTTAATTTATGGGTGTCGAAGCTCCTATCTAAGGTAATGGCTCTATAGAGATCTCGAGTTCCAACTTCGTCGCCAACGTTCATATTAGTCCAATATTTTTCTGCATCTATCAAAAGAGATTTATTTGGATCAATCATAATGTCCTCCTTTAAAGGGTGGAGACCCCCCAAGAAGGAGGTCTCCTTTTTGAGGATCTACTGATTAACAGATTCCTTAACGGAGCTCTTTGGAGTCAATCCAAACGTCAGATTGTTCTTCCCTAAAATAGCAGCAGCTCCTTCCAGAGATCCCATCCCGTCGGCACCGTTAATGACGAGGATGTTAGGATATTTAACCAGTTCCGGATTTGCCTGAGCAGCAGCGAGAACCTTTTCAATAACGGCCAGTTCAAGTGCGGCAGCTTTACCCAGAACATCTGCTTGGGCTTCTTGGCCTCTGGCGAGTGGTTTCATAAACTTTTCCTCACCAACACCCTCTTTTTCTCTTGCCTTGGCATTGTTTTCGGCGACGGTGATGCCAATTTGAGACTTGACAAGACGAGGTTGTTGTTCTGCCTCTGCCCATGCCTGCTGGGTTTTGATCCGTTCATCCTGAGCGATCTTCTCCTGTTGGTACGTAGCGATCAAAGATTCAGCAAGTTGCTTTCTCTTTCCAGGGATCAGTAGCTCGGGTGGAACAACAGGATCGCCAAATCGGATTTCCATAACTGTAAGACCGACTTTGGCACCTTCCGGAATCAGTTTCAATTCAACTGATTTTTCTGTTGCTTCTCTCTTGTATAGAAGATCGAGGACTTTTCGAGGTCTCCAATATGTTTCTTTGACCATCTTCTGTGTTTTCTTATCCCAAACTTCTCTGGTGTCCTCAACTTCTCTGGCAACTTCATTTCGAAGGACACTTCTGAGGGTCGGGGTGAAGATCTTGTCCTCAATCTGTTTTAGACCACCGGCAGCTGCAACGACGAATGGAGCATTCTGAGGTGTGACCTGAACTTGAGCTCTCAGATCTTGAAATACATCCCAGTTTTCAACTCTCAACAGAACGGCTTTATCTGCTGAAATGACAGGGTCAAATGGAACATTTTCACTCCGTACGGTCTGCTCAATTTTACCCTCGTTATCCAGCTTCAGATCGATGATCCTGCGGACATAACCACCAAGGTACTTCCAGGTTTGAACCTGAGTGGGAATGATTGTTACATCATATGCCTTGGTGTTCAGGTAGTATCTGTCGGGTTCAATGACTGTATCCCAGACACCACGACTACCCTTGGGAACGATTGGTACAGATAGATTGGTCAATTCAACGCCGGCCGGTAGGATTGGATCTCCGGTATATTTTGGGCCAACATTCGATTTGATAACACCAACATGACCGATGGGAATATCTGTTGCTGTACCTCCAGTCGGTTCAAACAGGTAGCGATTAATACGATAAGTGCCTGGTTTGATAACAGTCAGCTGTGGACCCTTTATTCCTCTCGGGCCTTTGTAGTCTGATTTGTCTGGAGTATATCCCATGAAGTTAAGGGCATTAATCATTTCATCAGAAGTTTTCCATGCGTCCGCAATGTATTGACCATCAGGCATGGATTTTCCATCTTTGGCAACAAGGAAACCATATTTGCCTTCTGGCACATTGACGACGGGAAGCATTTCCAGATCATGAGTAACACGGATCAACGGCAAGAAATGAAATCCGGCTGTAAGGACTCTGGCCTGCGGACCTTTTTCCCATGGCATTGCGATGATTCGCCCTGCCTGCATTTCAGATCCCCAATAAATTCTCTTGAGATGGCCAACTTCCATATCACCGACAATTACAAAGCTGGTTTGAAAGAAGCAGAAAAAGAATAAAACTGCACATGCTGCCCATGCACCGCCTTTGATCACCCATGCTTTTGTCCCTTTGGGGACTGCAAATGGAATAATAATGGCTGCAATAATTGCTAGCCCCATAAATACGAGTAGTACCATGATACATAATTCCTTTCTTAAGTGAATGTAATTAGTTAAGAGAGACTACACGGCTATTGCCTTTGGTTTTTTCTTTCCTCCTTTCCGATGTGAATCGATCCATGGACTTGCAATCTCCATGATCGTTTTCACAGATTTCGGGATACCAACATAGGCATATCCCGTTCGTTGTGACCCACAGTCCCCATAATTATTCATAAGGGAACTAATGAGATAATACGCATTTCTTGGAAAACCTTTGAAATCTTCAACAATTTTTAATGCACGTTGAAAATTCCAGAGAGTCATTTCATTCTCAAACTTCCTCAATTTCTTTTTCGTTACTATCTTCACTAACGTCCTCCTTTTCCGGTAGCCACATCCACCATCTAGTTGGGGATGCGGGATGGCTGAGAGCATACCATTGAGTGCCCATCATTATCCCTTCGTTGTAGTGATGCCAGTGGCCAAATATCCAAAGTTTGGGTTTGTAGATTTTCCATAATTCCGATAGAGCAATATTTGATGGTTCGCATGCTTTCTCAGGGTAATACTTAATCATATCATGCACCAGTTCTTCTGGACATGTATGTGTTATAAAAATATCAATTTTCTTTTTTGGTAAGTTTTGCAAATCTTTTTGTGTAACAATTTCTTCTGGAAACCAATCCCATCCAGTTGTTCTAAGATGTTTGTCAATCGAATGTGCGCCTCCCATAAACATAATAGTTCTGCCGTCATCTAATTCATATGTGGATCCTCTTGGCATGTATATAATATTTGGTGCTAGCTCATCTTGTTTCCTGTCTCGCAACGACCAGTGATCGTCATGATTGCCATCACAGAACAATAATTTTGCACCATGTGTGCTGATTCTTTTAATTTTATCATCACCAGGCCAATTTGGCCAATACCCAAAGTCTCCACATGAAATGATAAGATCTGGTCGCTTTTTATGTAATATCTCATTCAGTCTTCCAAACTGATTGTGTATGTCTCCAAGGACCAGTATCTTCATGACGTCATCTCTAAATTTTTGAATCCTTCTTCTTCAAGTTGGTAGTATTCTCTAACTTTCATAAGAAGTAAACCGAGATGATTTTTCCCTTCAATCTTCATACACTTATCGCAAAGACAATTTCCCCAAAAGTTGTCATGCCAAAAGTTACCTTCAACTAATAGTTCATCGCCTGTACTTAATAGTAAATCGTGTAGGGATAATGTAACTATAGAAATCTTCGAAGCTGGTTTCTTGGGTGCAAACTTTTGAAGGAGCAGTTCCTTCATAATTTCAATTTTAACCTTTTCCCAATCGCTTCTTAAGTTTGTTGTTCTTCCCCACTTTTTTGCAAGTCCTGCTTTATTTGCTGGCATGAGAGCAATATCTCTTCGAAATTTTGGGTCACGACTCTTTGCAGCAACATAAGCATGTTCAACTGTTGGGAAGGTTATATTTTCGAATCTTACTTGTGCTGGTTCAAAGTTACTAAACTCTTTGTACTCACCGATAAATCTGCTAATCATTTTAGACCTCCAGTCTAAATTCTAGATTTATCCAGTAACTTTTTATCGTGTTTATCTGTATTTGCTCTTTTTACGAGATCTTCAAAAAATTTATCATCTACCTTTACGGGAGAAGAAAAGTGATGTACTGTTGCATCGTTTGAAGCTGCTGACAATTTCAGGGCAGCTATTCCCCATACAATTTGCTCACATCCAGCAATTTGTATTGCTTCTTTTTTAGTTATTCCCGATGGAAACATTCTATCTTCACTTAATCTTACTGCCGTTCTAACTTTTTCAATATCCTCGTGTTGGAATTCTAGAAAATACTTTAAAAATAATTGACCATAATCTTTACTAAATGGTGTTTTGATTGCCACACCTATAATATAATGATATGGCAGTTGTGGATCTGCTTTAATTTCATGCATTTAATCACTCTATTATTAGAACAAAATTAAAATATGAATGGGAGAAATATAAAAATGATGAATGAAGAATACCCTCATCCTCTTTTCGACGAGAAGGGACAAGTCGCCTGCCAAATTTGTGGAAAATCGTTTCTTACAATATCGCCTCAACATTTAAAAAAGCATAATATAAAGTTTGCTGATTACTTCAAAAGATATCCCAACGCTCCTAAAACTAGTGAAAAATTTGATGCTCGCAGTAAATATGGTAGAAATAAAACTGTGTTTAAAGAGCAAGAAGAAAAATCAATGTTGGGGGATGAATTAATTGTTAAGGAACAACCCATAGTTGAAGAGTTCCCGATGCAAAAAGAGCTAGAAAGAATAATTCATTTTAGAACACCTATGGAAAAAACCAAGTATAGAATTTTAGATCACTTAAGATTATTCTATACTAATATACAAATGGACTATACAATAAGACAGTATGGCAAGATGGACGAAAGATTAAGATTCGAGTACATTACTGACTTTTGTGATCCTGTATTAAAAGTTGTAATTCAATTCCCTGATACGTTTTGGCATAATCGGGAGGGTCATATGGTTGATTCAGTTAAGCGGACAAAGATGGAGCAGTTCGGATGGAAAGTTGTTGAAATATATGGGAAAAATCCTGATCTCAAGTCCATTGGAAAAGTTATTCAGGACACCTTCTAATTGCATCATAATACTAGAACAAATTACAAATACCAAAATAATTAATGATTGTTTTAGTTATTGATAATGTTAAGGGGCACCGTTAAAAAAAGCGGTGTCCCACTTTAATCCCGCCAAATAAAAAGGATTTAAAATGATCCTTTCACCTATTAATATATATAGAAACCACTTTATTTAAAATTTGCCTACCCATTGTAGCAATAACGAAGACTATCAAATTTTAGAACAAAAATGAAAGAGTCAGGACGTATGTTTTTCGCTTAAAACAAATTAAAGTAAGGAGATCAAGGTAAATGGCTGCTAGTATACCAAGTCAACAAAGAACGGTAGATCCGTTTTCTTCATATGGTAGTAACGTTGTTACTAAACTAACGAAAGTGGTTACTTATGATGAAGAAGGATTGGCGAACATCAATTCGTTAAGGGTCACTGAAGGAACAGATGCAACAACAACTGTGGTTGTATCAACAGGTTTTGCATATAAGAAGTCAGTACAATATGAAAATGAAACTCTAATACATGTGGACGCAACAGCAATAGTAGATTTTAGTAATCCTGATCACTACTATAACTTTGATACAGGGTTCACTCCAAATGGATATTATTACATAGTATTGAACTATACATATGTCAAATCTAGACCTGCGCCACAAGCATCATATCAAATCATAAAACCAAATCAACGTGGATCATTCTCAACACCAGGTAGTTGGTTGTTTCTTGCTGCAGTTAACATTATTGGAACTGAACTACCACCAGGACAACAAACCGTTGTTGAGATACTTGATTATGACCCAGACGACACCGATAACAAACGCCTCTATGTAAAATCTTATGCAGGTGCAGAACCTTTCCTACCAACTCACGACCAAACAAGAGATCAGTCAAGGATTGTATATGATTCGACGTCGAACGAATTTTATTTTGGATATAGTGATCGTTGGGGAATAGTAAATGCAAATATTTTTCAGACAACAATTAACGTTGGCGATTGGATTCTTAGCGGTACAAGCTATTATGCTGATGTAACTCATTCTCTTGGTACTCAATATAACACAATTACGGTAGTAGATGACAGTGATAATATGAAAATTGAACCTCAAGATATTGAGTTTTCTAGTACGAGTATTACAAAAATTTGGATGCCAGATAATACACATACACTACATGTTGCAATCGCTGGACAAATTTAAATAAATAAGGAGCTGTACTATGACAACCACTAGTAAGATGGCCCAACAATTTTTAGTTGAGCTACACTCGAAAGATAGTCAATCCCTCTTTCAAAAACTTGATTTCCTACTTGATCACCTAGAAAATAAAGAGGATCCAGAACCATTTGAAGTGCAGATCGTCGATATGGCATATCAGGCTTTGGATCGAATTAAATCTTTAGAATCAATATTAAAGAATCACGTTGCAGAGTCAGACTTGTTAACTGGAGACAAGTTACAAGATCTGTATGATAAGAAACCAATAAGCGTCGGAACACAAGTAATGTTTAATGACTAATTTAGAGGGGTAAAAAATGCCAGATTTAAAGATTTCGCAACTACCACCGATGAGTGCCGCTCCAGCTGTTGCAGATTTATTTGCGATAGTGGATGTTGACACTACAACAACTAGCAGAATTACTCTTGCGACTCTTATGGGGTCTCCCGGTCCAATAGGTGGAACTAATGAATCAACTGGAATATTCTCGAGTCTTAAAGTTTTAAGTGGAGCAACTGTTAATGAATTCTCAACCGATGGAACATTAGGAGGCGATTCAGATATAGCAGTTCCAACAGAAAAAGCAGTTAAGACATATGTTGATACTGAATTTTCGTTATTGGAAATAGATCATAATGAACTCATTGGATTACAAGGTGGAGATTCAACTGCATTAGAGTTTTATCATCTTGATGCACAATTATATAATCAAATAAGTTCAGATGCGACATCTGTAATATTTTCTGGTAATATCCATGCAGATGATCTATTTATATCTGGAAGTAGTATCTATTTAGGAAACGTAACTCTAACCGCAGATACAGACGGTCTTAAAGTAAATAAACTTAAATTACAAAGTGGAGTTCAAGCAGATGAATTTTCAAACGACACATCATTAGGAACTTCGGATACAAAGGTACCAACTCAAAATGCTGTTAAAACTTATGTTGATGCACAAATAGGATTAGGAATCGAAACTGGTAATTTAGAACTATCAACTGGTGATACAACAGCAGATATTATTTTTGTTCAACAACAGGGTTCATTAAATTATTCGATTGGATATTCAATAGTTAATACTGTAGATAATCCACCATTGCTATTTGTGAGTGGTGTATTCGAGAAAACAATTGATGGTTTCAAAGTAATGTTTTCAAGTCCGATGGATACTGATAACTATGAAGTTTCATGGATTGTTACTGATGCACTACTTGGTTCATCAAGCTCAAGTAGTTCGAGTTCAAGTAGTTCAAGTTCAAGTAGATCAAGTTCAAGTAGTTCAAGTTCAAGTAGTTCAAGTTCAAGTAGATCAAGTAGTTCAAGCTCAAGTAGTTCAAGCTCAAGTAGATCAAGCAGTTCAAGCAGCTCAAGCTTAAGTAGTTCAAGTTCAAGTAGATCAAGTAGCTCAAGCAGTTCAAGCAGCTTAAGTAGTTCAAGTTCAAGTAGATCAAGCTCAAGTAGCTCAAGATCAAGTAGTTCGATCTCAAGTAGTAGCTCAAGCTCAAATAATTAAAGCGTTAGTTAATGGGAAGAAGACAACAATCGGTCGCTTAATGCGATGGTCAAATATGACGGAGACAAAAAAATGGCACACTTTAAAAGGGGCAATCTTCAACTAAAAACCGACCAACAAATCCAACTTGGCGATAGTCAAGAATCTCTTATAAAATATGATGGTTCAGACCTTTTATTAAACCCATCCAGCGGTGCGGTGGAACTTTATCATGCTGAAATTAAGAGATTTGAAACAACGTCAGATGGAGCTTTAGTTACTGGTAATCTATATGTTAGTGGAAACTTAACTCTCGATGGTACAACTGGAGTTTTAGCTCAGGATGTCAGCTATAATAAAGTTGAAGGTGCAACATATAGTACAGCACAAGAAGGCCTTGATCAATTACAATCAGCAGGTGTTATCTCTGGTGGTGTAATTTCTGAAGACAGTACATCAACTATTAGTATAACAGCAGGTACAGGTCTGATTAGAACTTCAGATAGTAGAACTGCACCTCTTGTATTTATTGATTGGCCCGGAACAAGTTTGTATTTTCCAGAAGATGTAACGAAGAATATTGTTGTTAAATACAATTCGGGTAGTCCACAAGTCTTTGGAGAAGATATAAGTAATGTGAATACAAGCGATATGATTGTCCTTGGTGAAATTGAAACAGTTGATGGCGCTCTGTTCTTATCGAATATAGTACAGAGAGCTGGTGATTTTAAAGCAAGACTACTTGAAAGGATGTATGATACTGTACCTGTAATGCGTGTAGGAGGTACAGGTCTTATTCTTGGTGAATCTGCTGATGGCGGTCAATATGTTACAATGTCAGAAGGAAATGTTTGGGCCCTGTTAGAGTATGACGCAATAGATGCTATTGATACAGAAACAGGAGGTGAATTTGCAGAATACTGGAGTGATGGTGGTAGTGGATGGAATGTTACACAGGGAAATACTCAATGGCCAAATCTGCTATACGATGATGGTTCTGGAAATTTAGCACTTCTTAATAATAATAGATATGGGAATCTATGGTTCTATCTGATTCCAAGCGATAATAGTTTACATATGCTTTATGGAACTTCAAATACTAATTCACTAGCAACAGCAGAAGCAGAAGCAGCTCCAGGAGATATTCCACATATTTTAGCAGAACACTCTCTACTGTTAGGAAGAATTATTTTTCAACAAGCTACGGTAATTGCTTGGGAAGTTCAAACTGCATTTGACAACACTCTAAGCTTTGCAGGAACGACAGTTCATGGAAACTTAAGCGGTCTTGCAAATGATGATCATACTCAATACTCATTAGTTACTGGAACAAGAGATTTCACAGGAACAGTTGGTGGTATTGATCCAGTATCATCTACAGATTTTGTAACACTTGGATATATGACTAGGTTAGGAACTGATACACAAAGAATGTTCTGGCCTGTACCAGGAACTGATGGAACAGACAATCTTGAAATCAGTGTTGAACGTCTTATTGATGTTAAACATGTTGATTTTGATATTGCCCATGAAAAACCAGCTTGGCAAGAAGGAAGAGTTTTCTGGGACACTGACAACCATACTTTTGGTGTGTATAATGATGTAGCAGCTGTCACACTACAAGTTGGTCAGGAGTCTCATCTAAGAGTAAGAAATGAATCTGGAGCATTGATTCCTGATGGTGCTCCTGTTTATATTAGCGGAGCAAGTCAAGGACTACCAACTATTGAACTTGCCAAAGCAGATGATGTTTCTACTCTAGCAAGTGTAACTATAGCAACCCATGATATAGATAATGGTACTGATGGATATACTACTGTTACAGGAGCAGTTAATGATGTAGATACATCTCAGTTTGATCCTGGAGATATTTTATATATTTCTGATTCTACTGCTGGTGTAATAACTAGTGAAAGACCTAAGTCTCCAAGTATCGCTCATCCAATTGGAGTTGCTACTTCTATAGGAGTAGAGGGAAGAATTGTTTCAGATTCACATCCATCAGTTGATCAAATGCAAACTATGATGTATACTTCTACGATAGCTGGAGTTGCCGATACACCTTTTGAGTTAACTGGAACTTTTTCAACAGTTGCCGCAGGTATAGTTGGAGATGAAGCAGCAGACTGGGCAGCCGAAAATCAACACGCTTGGTTATTTATCAATAGTTTAACAGGATCTGGTGTTGTAACAATTACTGGAACTTCTGTTAATGAGTCAAGTGCAGTACCTGTAATTGGTGATACTGAAGTAATAACAGTTGATGCCTCAGGTACATACTATCAAACAGATAAGAAATGGTGGGAAATAACAAATATAGATATTCCAGCAGGAATTTCAGCTATAAATTATGACTACGGTCTGATTGGTTATCCTGATATGGGTAATAGAAACTTCAGAATTATTGGATATAGGATAGATGCTTATGCACAAGGTGTTTCTCCTGATCTGACTGTTCATATAAATAAAATTCAAGATGATGGTAACAAAAAGATGAGTATTATTGAACTTGAAAACATAACAGTTGATGATGGTGAAGCGGCAGACGAACTTATTGACAATTTAAGGACAGGCGCAGATGACAGAAGCTATAACCCTACTGTTGCAGGCATATGGCCAAATAATACAATTTTAACCCTTAAACAACTTGACTTTAGTACATATTTCACAAATAGCGAAAATGATATTATGTCAAAAAATGCTGCTGAAGGATTCTTTATTTTCTATGACTGGGCTGCCGTAGACTATGTAACAATGTATTTATACTATGAATTGATACCATAATGAGGAAAATAGATGGCATTTGAAGATCTTACTACATTTACAGAAGTAGACAGTGCGGATGATTTAACTGTTGATTCAACCAGTGTTGTGTTCGATACGATGCAGGCGGGAGCAGTTTCTTATGTGTATAAAGATTTTGGTGCTGGTTACTTTGGTAATTTTGATATTGACTTTGAAATAGAAGTATCTAATATAGGGAATCTAGGATTGGTAATATTTTGTTCTGTTTCTAATACTATCGGAACTTATGCGGACCACGATTCTGCGAGTGATAGTCTACAAGTTTATGCGTATGGTGGTGCTGGTGGTGGTGCTGAAATATGGTTAGTAGACAGAAATACTGTCAATTTTGATACCTATACCGAAGGAGGATCATCCCTTACCAAGAAGTATTGTACGTTTACTAGAAATGGTTCAACAACTACTCTATATATTTATTCCGATTCCGATAGAACTTCTCTTGTCGATACACTTTCTATAACATCAGAAACAGGTACAAAGAGATACATGCATGTACTGCAATCTCAAGGTTCTGGTGGTGGCACTGATACGGCAACAGGAATATATGAAAATTACGAGGTACAATTTGGTTCATCCTCATCTAGCTCAAGCAGTAGTTCTAGTGTATCTTCAAGCAGCTCTAGTTCAAGCTCATGTTCGTATGAACCATATGAACACTTAACTACATTTACAGAAGTTGATTCTGGTGGGGACATAACTGTTGGATGCGCTACTGCTTCGTTTGACGGGATGAGGCAAGATG
>Ga0114923_10000166_pt1 | contig 51765 bp, 67 predicted proteins | sample SumtaG_FD_89578 | JGI IMG/M metagenome (GOLD analysis project Ga0114923, IMG submission 89578) | Deep subsurface microbial communities from Indian Ocean to uncover new lineages of life (NeLLi) - Sumatra_00157 metaG | ecosystem: Environmental > Aquatic > Marine > Oceanic > Sediment | place: near... | reverse complement strand
CTGCTGCCGCACGTCGCCGCCTTCGTAGTACACCATGCGCTCGACGACCAGCCAATTGATAACCGTGCTGCTCCCCGACGTGCCGTCCCCGATCGTGACCTCGACGCGCCCGTTTGTGACCTGGATCTCGCCCTCGTATTCGTTGAACACGTCCGCGACGGGAGTCTCGTTGGCGATGACCACGCCGTTGACGAGGATATAGATCAGCCTCGGGTTCCCCACATGGACGCCGGCCCGGAACCAGTAGGTGCCATTGGGCAGGGCCACGCCGTTCTCGTCCTTGGTGATGGCGAGCGTGGCGGGCGTGTTGTTGTTGGTGAAGACGAACGAGTCCCACCGCTTGCCCTTGATGTAGAGGGTTGGGTCGTTCAGTTCACGGTGAGCGCCACCAGCACCCGTCGGCAGCACGTCCCATCCGATGCCGGCACCCGTACTGAATGCGTCGACCCCGTCGACCGCCTCGTACCCCCACTCGAAGTTTGCAGGGGCAGGGACAGTGAAGTCGACACGCCGCGAGGTCGTCGGTGCCCGACCGATGACCTGGATCGTGGAGATGACGTTGAGCCCCGCGGTAGCACCACCACCCACATCGATCTCGATCACGCCGTTGTCCACGTCGACTTCGAGCCCCCTGACCTGGATTTCACTCGGAGGCGTCAGGAACACGTCGTCGAACACCAGCACGCCGTTCACGCTGGTGTTCACCCTGTGGATCGCACCAGCCACGGGAGCACTGGCCCCGATCAGGACCAGGTACTTGCCCTTGCGAACGTTGATCTTGATCGTCCTGGTCGGCGGGGGATTGGCTCCGAACCCGTCGTGGACCCAATGGCTGCTGTTGTACTCGGGATCCAGGGTGACGCCCCACTGGCCGCGGCGGTCCAGGTTGGCGATGTCCAGGTCGCCATCGGGCAACACCCAGCCGGCCCGGAGCGTGCTGCGTGCGCTGAGATACTGCCTGGGATAGATGCTCGCTCGCTCGACGCCTGCGTGCCCGGTGTAGAACCCTGTCCACCCTGGTGCGTCGACGCCCTTGAAGTTCTCGATCCCTGCCACCGGGTCGCCCGTACAGTTGAGCCTGTAGACGTGCCCGTAGCCGGCGCTGCTGGCGATGTCCAGCTTGTCCACCTCAAGGCTGTTCCACACGCTGTTGCCGACCGTGACCACACCACCGCCCGCCGCGACGGTGAGGACCTGGCCGGCGACAATCTCGATGTATGCGGTGTACTCCTTCCACTCCGCTGTCGCCACCGGGTCGTCGGACACGATCTGCCAGCCGCTCACGTTGAAGCTGGCCAGCGATGTCGTGCTGGCGTCGCCGCTCAGGATCTTGATCCGGTAGATGCCGTCCGTCAGCCCCGTGAGCCGGAACCGTGCGTCCGCCACCGGGTCGTCGCTGCCGTTGAACTGGTAGCTGTCGTGCCGCTCGTCCGGGCTCACCGCCAGATCGCGGTCCCTGCCATCGGGGATCGCCGTGTCCCATCCAGCCGTGAGCGTGCCGTCCTCGCCCTTGCCGGTGGCCGGGTGAACATACCGTCCGGTGTCCCACACGCCTGCATCGTCCGCGAAGCTCTCGCCGCTGGCCAGCGTGAAGTTTGCCCGGAACGTCTTGACCCAGGTGCCCACCGCGTCAGGCGCAATGTAGAACGGACGCCCCATGTGCCGGCGCTGGCGAATGCCAAGCTCGACACGCCGGTCCTCCGGTTTATGCTCCATTTTGGTGACATAGAACAGGGCATCGGTGACGCCCATCGTGCCGCTCTCCAGGTCGGGGATCCCTGGGTGCGTGAGTTGGACCAGGCTGCCAAGCTCGAGGTCCTGCAGGCTCAGGTTGCCCTCGACGGTGATCGTCTTGCTCGGGTTGGCCAGTTCGGTGATGAGTTCCCATCGCCTGCGCTCAAGCATCCGGTCCCACCCGAGGTCGGGCCACCCGAACGACCGGCCACGCACGCCACGCAGCCCACGGCTCGACACGCTCAGGAGCCCGGCCTGCCCGAATGCCTCCTTGCTGCGTGGATCTCCTAGAGGGATCGACGTGAGGTACTCGCCGCTGTTGGGGTCGTAGTCGTACTCGAGCCGGGTGTCGTTCTCGGCCGACTGCATGTCGCGATCCCACGCAACGCGCTCGTCGCTCACCAGGTCGATCTTGGTGGTGATGTCGATTGCAGTGCTCTGTATCGTTGCGACCTTGCGGAGCCCGAGCTTCCCCTCCCTGGTCACCGTCATGTACCAACCGAGCGTCCGGAACTCCGCCTCGAAGTACGCCTCAAGGTCGTCGATTTCCTCTTTGCCGACGTAGACGCCCTTGCGATGAACACCAGCCACCAATAGGGTGTCCCGAAATTCCTCGAACGACTCGAAATCAATGGCAGACGCCTCGACCTTGTCCCCGAGCCCGATCCCGTCGGCCTGGTCATAGCTGCCGTTGCCACCACCCTCGGTCGTCGTGGCAAGCTGGAGGAACATCGTGATCGGGTCGAGGTTGCGCTCCCACACCAGTTCGCATGAAGTTTCGACCGGCCACGTCAGCCCGCCCTTCCCGACGTCCCGCAAGCGCCTGGCGGCGACCGTGGCGTCAGACCGATCCGACCCACGCCTGGTCAGGCCGGTGTAGGTGAGCAGCTCGACTTCCTTCGTGTCGTTATTGGTGATCATCACCGTGCCAGACGTTGGCCAGTCCTTGCCGTCGCCGCTCAGGTCTGTGTTGAACGATATCGTGGTGGCGTTCGGAGCAAGCGCCGCCAGTAGCGCCACGCTGTCCCGGCTGATGTCGGTGAATACCGGGCGAGCCAGGAACGTCAACGACGTGCGCAGTGTCAGGCGGAGTCCGCCGTCTTCGAGCGTGTCCCAATCGTGGAGGTAGAGAACGATGCGGTGGAACTCCTCCTCAGCGATGTCGTTGAAACCGTATTTCAGCGTCGCCTTGGTCCCGCGTGCCATGAGGTCGTTGGCGGAGAGCGACGACAGCAACGCCCCACTCGCGTCCGCGATGGTCACCTTGTAGTCGTCGAACTCCAGCTCGCCGGTGGCCATGTCAAGTTCTGCGCTCAGCGCATTGTTGACCTGGAGGCCAGCCGTCGCCGCGGTCGTTGGCGAGTAATCCCTGTCGCTCTTGTAACGCAATCCGAGGTCCTCAAGGTCGAGGACCCACACGGTGTTCGGATTGGCGTCGTCGCGACTGGCTATGTAGGTCACTCTGGAACCTCAACCGGCGTCTCGATTTCCATCATCAATTCGTAGGCTGCGACCGGGTGGAGAGGGTAGTCGAGCGACGCCCCGCGATCCGACAGCACCGCCTGGCGGTAGTGGTTCCTGCTGTTGGTCCAGAAGTCCCGGTCGGCCCAGAACGCGAACGGCTCACCCTTGAGGGCCTGCCCGAGCCACGCACGAACATCTGCATCGATGTCAACAGCGTCGCCTATCTTGTTGAATTCGAGTCGCTGCCGGTTGGTTGGGCTGCCGACCCTGGTCACCTCGCTGGCGCCACCTGCGTCGAATTTCGTGAACCCCTGCTCGCCACCTGGGGCGACGCGCTTGATACCCCTGCCGTCGAAGTCGACTCCGATACCGACGAGGACCTGGTCGATGTAGACCACACGATCGCTCTCGCCGTTGCTGACCTGGAGGCGCACGTGGTCGGCGCCACCAGTGGCCGTCGCCGTCAGCTCAGCGATCACCCGCACGAACCGCCTCTCGCCCAATGTAATCGTTGCGCTGTGCGTGGTGATCGTGACGTCGGATGCGTCTTTTTCAATCAGCTCGATCTTGAGAGATGCCGTGTTCAGGTTCGGCCCAGCGGCGTCGTCTCCGCCGAGGGCTCCCATCGCCACGACCATCTTGTCGCCAGCGGCCGGCACCCACTTGGCCCCCTTCCGGTCGAGCAGGGTGTGCACGTATACCTGGAACGCCCCATCGCCAGAGTCCCGCTCGAACCGCAGCGACTGGATGCTCTGGTCGAAGATGCTCAGCCGGAATGCTGCAGCCGCCCAATCGCTGGTCTCGAGTGTGCTGCTCCCCCCAACGGTGCCGCTCAGGAGCCACCCGGTAGGTGGGCCAGACGTGCCGGGGGCGTCGGTCTCGAAGCTCATATTCGGCACGACCGCCTCGCGGTACAGGATTCGGGGGTCCCCCATGCTATTGGCGCTCCGCCTGGACGTGAAATCGAATGCGTGCCCGGTACCGCGGTGCGCCACTGCCCTGCTTACGGAATTGCGTGAGCCTGTCGAGGTAGGCAACGGGAAAGTATCCACCGACGGTGGTCTGGTCGGTACGGTCCAACCAGAATCGAAAGGGCATCCCCCTTTCTGCGAACGCTTCGAACGTCCTGAGCTGTGCGTCGAAGGACCGGACACACATATGCGTGTAGAGGCCGTGCGGGTTGTTCGGCGCCTCGATCCAGTACTGGTCGTCGCCCTCGAAGATGACCCCGGTGTCGAGCTGGTAGGTCGTGCCTCGCGGCCCAGAGCCCACCGTCTGGTATCCACTGCTCCCTCTGGTTGTTGTGCGCTCGGCCATCGGTGTCTCGGTGAAGCCTCGCAGGCCGACATCTTTGCCGGCGACGCTGTCTGGTGTCGTGGTGGAGTCGAGCCCGCCGTAATCGATGCTGAAATCATCCGTCACCTTCTGGATGTTCTCCCAGGTGCGCTTGCCGAATTCCAGTTGTCGACCGAGGTAGAGGTCGTCGAAGTAGGTCGGCCCAAGCGGCATGGAGCCGAGTTCCAGTCGTATCTGGCCACCGCGGGGACCCTCCCCGAACCCGAACCGAGTCCTGTTGCCGGGCGATGCGTAATCGTTTATCGACGTCCCGCCCCAATCCGAGAGCGTGCCATCCGGCCTTCTCGCATTAAGACCGACGCTGCCGCCCACATAAAGGTGCGTCGCCCACGGCTGCCAGACTCCGGTCTGCTCGATGGTGATCACCTTGCCGCCGATGTTGTACGGGTACAGGTGGTCCCCGTCGGCAATGCCCCCGAGGGTGCTCTCCGCGGCTTCCCGGAAATCGACGCGGAATGTCTCGCCAGCGACGCCGTAGACCATGCCGCCGAACACGAGCCAGAACGGCGCTCGCGTCCCGAAGCTGCCGGCCGTAGGGTCCCACCCCGTATACAGTCGCTTGCGTCCCCAGGATGGGCCCGCGTTCGCGATGCACTTGATGCTCTTGGTGCCGCTGAAAGCCTGGTCGGCGCTGACCTCGAATGTCTCGCCGGTATTGATCGAGTTCCACCCTATCGGCGTGTTCCCGACCGTGCCGAGTTCTACATCGGGGTCGGGGATGTGTGGGAGGCCATCGTCGAAGTCGGTGTCGTAGACGATTCGTGGCGTCAGCATTGTCGTGCCTCCCGCTGCGGTGATGGCTGCCACCAGGACGGCGACCGCCAGGATCCATCTCCATCTGCCCATGTTCCACCCCTGCCGGGCCTATCTGGTGATGCCTTCCTTGGCCCCCTGCGCCGCGGCCCGTTGGATGGCTCGGAGGGTTTTCGGGCTGATCGCCCCGACGTGCCCACGGGCGTCGACCGGGACGGTGACGTCGATGATTGTATCCCCTCCCCGGCCTTCGCTGGCGATCCGCACCGCCTCGGTGACTGCTCTGGCGATGGTCTGCCGCAAGTCGGACGAGGACGCCGGCTCGGCTCGCCTGGTGGCCCGTAGCGGGGCCAGGGTGCTATCGGAGGTCACGCGGTCCAGGCTGGCCGTCGAGGGCAGACCGGCCTGCTCCTGGCGCCTCACGGCCCTGGCCTCGGCGGTGACCGAGGGGTCGGGCGCCAGAACCTCCAGGCGATCGCTCACGCTGCTCAGGGCTGCCGTCGCCCGCATCTGCCGGTCCTCGGCCTCGAGTGTGCCCGCGGTCGCCATCTCGTCGAGGCGCCGGTTCACGCTACCCAGGAACACGGCAGCGGCCTTGCGGCTCTGGGCACCCTGCAGCGGGATGATGGCTTCCTGGCCCGCCTCACCGATCAGGGTGCGCACCGGGCCCCTGGTCGTGCCGCCCTCGGCTGCTGCAGCTCCGGACCCCAGGGCTGCGCCGGCCGACATCGCCTCCGATACGCCGGCCGTGGCCACCCCCAGGTTGGTGGCCGCGATGCCTGGCGCTATCGCCCAGCCCACCAGCGGAATGGCCGCGGCGCTGGCGAAGCTGTTGACGTAGACCCCGCCCAGGCCAGCCGATATCTGCGCCGACGATTCGACCGCGGTGGCGGTCTTGTTGATCAGGGCCAGCACGACCCGCTGGATGCCCATCTTGATCAGCATCGCCAACATCTGGTTCACGAGGTTCAGCCCCACCTGCTTGATTCCCTCGCCCAGGGTGGTAGCTCCGGAGAGGACGTCGGCAAACATCTGCGCCATCGCATCGGACGCCTGTGCCGCCATGTCGATGAAGCCGGCCCGGAAGTCTTTGGAGTAGTCGCCAAGCTCGTCCCGGATCAGCCCGATCCCCTCTGCGAACTCTTCCATCGGGGTGAGCCGGAACATCTCCTCCTGTGCGTCACGGACCTGGCGCATGTCATGTAGGAGGCCCTGGAACTCGGCGCTGTTCTCACCGAGCGCCACCTTGACCCGGTCGAGCCGATCGACCAGCTCCCCGTATGCGAAGCCCTGCTCTGCCGTCGTAAGCGTCCCTCTGCGTAGGGCCGCCTGCAGACTGCTGGCCTCCTGCACCGCCTTGCGCTGGCCAGCGTTGAACTTGTCGATGGCGGTGCCACCGAACAGCCCGCCGAGTCGCTCGAGAGCCAGCTCCAGCCGCTTGAACTCGTCAGCAGGGATCGATCGCTTCAAGATCGACATCTGACCGCTCATGAGCTTGATCAGGTTCTCCTGCTCTCCGACGCTCAGGTTGCCGCGGTCGATGGTGTTGAAGAAGTCGTCAGCGAGGACGCGGGCCTCCTTCTGCGCGTCCCCGAACTGGATCAGGCTGCGCCCCGTGATGCTGGCGACCCGGTCGTCGTACTTCGCCAGCACGTCGATCAGTGCCTGGAACTTGTCGGGCTCGGCCAGCTTCTCCAGTGCAGGGATCGCCTTCACCGCCTGCTTGAATAGCTCCTGGAATGCGGCGCTGCCCTTCGGCACCTCCTGCAGCCGCTGCGCAAAACTCTCTGCCGTGATGTTCGCTTTCAGTTGAGCCTGCTGCAGCTTCAAGAGCACATCGAGCTGTGCCCGCAGGTCGGCGTTGACGTCCTCGACACGTTTCTCTAGCTCGCCGCTGGCGCCGGCCCCCTTGAGCACGACGTCCTTGTTGGCCTCCAGCTCGTCGGTGAGGTTCTTGCTCATCTGGTCCAGGTCGCCCATGCTGGCCGTGAGTGCGGCGACGTTCGCGGCTGCGGTCGCGGCGCTGTCGAAATTCTGCTCGGCGCTCCGATCGGTCACGAACTTGATGTCCTGGCCGATCCGGAACATAGCTGCGCCAATCTCCCGCATCTTGGTCGCGGTACCCTCGAAGCCGAGTCGCTGCGCCACGTCGGCAATGGCCGTGCTCACCTTGAACAGCCCCGTCAACAGATCTTCCGAGATGAACCCGATCACCTTGTTGAGCGCCCCTGCGATACTGAGCACCACGAGCCGGGCACCCTCGAACGCGGTCGCCATGAACAGGCCGACCTGCCCGATCACCGTCCCCGCCTTCACAGCGATGATGGCGAACCGGTTGATCTTCTTGGCCGTCTCGTCGGTGGTCAGGCCCATGCCGTCGATCCGGCTGCTGAGCTTCTCGAATATCTTTGCCAGCACGCCGCTGCTGGCGATGCCGCGGACCATCGCGTTGAAGGTGTTCGTGAGCTGGTTCTTGAGAATCTGCCACCGGTCGGCTGCGTCCAGGGTGATGCCGCCGAGCACCTCGGACTTGGTGCGTGCTGCATCCATCGCGGCATTGAAAAACGCCTGCCTCTGTTCCAGCAGCGTCAGGTTGTCTGCGGTCTTGTTGATGGACCTGGCATAGTCCTTGTTGGCCTGCTCGACCCTCACGACCAGGCCCAGGTTGTCCAGGATCAGCCGGCTCTGTCGTCCGATGCCCGTGGTCAGGTCGGTGATCGCATCGTTCGCGTCACGCCCGACGGCCCGACCGAGGGTGACCGCCGACGCCGCCAGCTCGGCAAATCCCTCGGCGCTCGCCGGCAGCCCGAGCAGGATCGCGTTGTTGGCCTGGCGCATCAGCGTGAGGTCGTCGACCAGGCCCTTGGTCGCCTTGCGGGTCTTGGTGAGCAGCTCGTTGCCGAACCCCTTGGCCCCTCCGGTCAGAGCCTCGAACGATTCCGCGACGCGCTTGACGTCGGCACCTCTGGAAATCAATGCGTCGAAGCCCTTGACGACGCCGAAGATCAGGGCACCCACCACCAGGGCCTTGATGCTGTTGCCCAGGCTGAATATCCCCTTCGCAACCGAGGCGACCGACACCGCGACCCGGCGCATCGACCCGACGACACGAGAGGCGAACGCCCCAACGGCGATGCCGGCACGCTTGGCAGACTTGGCGATACGGGCGAATGCCGACGACGTTGCGCGTCCGGCCTTGCGGACCCCCTCGCTCAGGTTGTCCTTGAGCGTGAGTATGACCGACGCTTCGTTCTCGCCCATTTATTTCCCCGTCGCCGCCGCCTGCTGTGTTGCTTGCTCACGCTCCCGCCACGCCAGCCGCTCTTCCTCGAAGATGTCGATCAGATCCAGCAAGAACCTGTCCCGCCCCGCGATGTTGTACCCGCTCTCGGCAAGTATCTGGTCGCGGAGTCCGAATCTCTCGACGCTCGGCTTGCTGAGTTCCTGGTACAAGAACCACGCCTCGTCGACGAGCGGGTGCGGGTCCTCGAAGTCTGCGAGGTGCAGCTTCCATAGCTGGCAGCCGGTGCAGTCGATCTCATAGTCATGCTCTTCCTGGTCCTCGATACACGGCCCGCATGTCTCGCCCTGATATTCCTCGATGGAAATCAGCCGTCGGACGAAATCGCGGGCATCTCTTTTACTTCTTGTTCTGCCTTCTGATCCGCCTCCCGCTTGACACCCTGCTCAGCCGTCGCCGCTTCGAGCAGGTCCGCAATGGTGTCGGCCGGGAGGATGACCTTGGTCCCGTTCGGGAACAGCTTGCTATCGATGGTGATCGGATCGTCGGTACACGGCACAAGGGACCCACGGAACGTGATGCCCTCCCACCCGGTGACGATGTATTTCAGCATGGCCCGGCTCAGTGCGGTGTTCGATTCCTCCTCCTCCTGAGCCTGCCGCCGCACGACGCGACGCTGTTTCGGCTTGTACTTCTTGCGCAGCGCCGCCTGGTCGTCGAGGCTGATCCGTCGATAGAAGATGGTCGCCGTGCCGAGCTGGTAGACGAGCTGCTCGTCCGGATCGACCAGCTCGATACCGGCTTCGATTTCCTTGCGTTCCATGTACCCCTCCTGCATGGCGCATTCGCTTGCGCCGAGCTATTACGCGCTGGCCTCGACGATGGTGTTCTCGTTGAGCACCTGAGTCCGCATCGGATACCCCTGGCCGGAAGCGAACGCCCACGTCATGCCTGCGGGTGCGGTGTCCGGCGTCAGGATGCCCATCTCGATTGTGACGGGAACCTTGGCCAGCGGTCCCGAGCCAGGCGAACTGAAACTCCGGACGACCAGCTTCGGGAATTCCCAGATGCCAAGGAACTGCACAGGGCCAGTCGACCCGGTGATGTCCGGCCCCGTGAAAGTGAAGTCGGCCTTGTAGGGAGTTTTCTCCGCCACACTGACTGCCAGATTGCTGGTCAGGAACACCTCGTGCGCCGCTGCCAGGTTCGGGAACACCAAGCGCACGGTCCCTTCCGGCGCACCGCCGTCGCTCTCGGGCTCGTCGGGCGTGCCGTCGGAACGGTTGACGGGTGTCGCCGTCTGCCGGCGATCCCAGGAGATGCCGAAGTCGCTCATCAGGAGGTCGTCGGTCGGACTCGCCAGGGCGCTGCCGCTCTGTGCGTTCATCCGGAACACCAGACTGTTGAACAGCAGGGCCAGCTTGCTGCTCGGCGGCGTCGCCGCGGCCAGCGTGGTGTTGACCGTTGCCGGGTTGATCAACCGGTTGCCGACGAAGTTCGGCGCAATCGTGACCATGCGGTCGGCCAGCTTGAGTTCGTAGCCGGTGATGCGGGCTGCCGGGACCTCGCTGATGCTGACGCCTGTGTCCTTGGCGATGGTGACGAACTGCCCGACGTTGCTGAACAGCATCCGTGCGGTGTGCCGGTAGGCCGTGACCGCCTCGACGTCGGCCGTGTCCTCGCCCGCGACCTGAGCCAAGAACTTCTCGACGCCCTCATACCTCGCGGCCAGCTCTCCGAGAGACCCTTCGAGGTTGTGGTTCGTCCAGTACTCGGCGCCGACCGCCGTCTGTCCGATATTGAAGTCCTCGACGCCCTCGGGGAGACCAGCGGGGATCCCTTCCGAGCGGGCGAGGAACGCGTCGCTGGCGTTGTTCACGCTGACGGCCGCGTTGGTCCAGCCACTGGCCGTGGCCTTCTTTTTCATTGCTAGTGTCCAGCCGCCCGTGTTGCCCATGCGATCTTCCTCCGCCCCTTATGATCTGTCGACCTCTTCCGACACGCGGATAGTGACCGTGGCTCGATGCCAGGTCACTCCTTGCCACTCTATCATTTCGATTTCGCTCTGCTGCGGTAGACCGTTGTCTGGATGCGCACCCAACCATCCAGCACCGACGGCGACCCCCATTGCGGACCCCGGCTTGTCGTCGCTCAGTATTGCCATAATCTGATCGGCGGTAGCCCGAACCTCCTCCTCGCTCTGTACCGTGCCATCCGTATCGCTCGACTTTGCCTGGAGGACCTGGAGGGCGACCTGGTGGACAATCTCGTCCGTGCCGTTGCTGTACGGCTTGCGCTCCTGATGGTGCTTGATCATCACCAGACGCATGCGCTGGGTGGCGTCGGGCAGAGTGACCGTAGCGGCGGTCTGCAGGGGGCCGGCGCCAGAGAAACCCACGATAGTGGAATACACAGGGCCTACGAGCGCCACTGTTTCCACCTCTGACTTGATGGCCGCGATGAGTGTGGTCTCGCTGGCTGGCTCACCAAGCTTCTCGACCACCAGGAACGCGAGGCGGGCCGACTCGATACCGCTGCCCGTGCTGGCGATGACCAGGTTGGCCTTGTCGCCCGCTGCCTCGTTGGCTGCCGACACCTCGAAGGTCAGTGTCTTGTCCTTCCACTCTGCCGCCGCCGTGTTGCCGTCCGTCCCTGCCCAGAACACCACGGTCTGCCCGTTGTCGACCGAAATACTCACGCCATTGAACCCTGCTGCGTCTGGTTCGCCTACCACGACTCGGGCCCGATACAGGCCGGCTGGCAACAGCATCTGGAACTTGGCGTCGCCGTCGGCCGGGATCTGGAAGTGCACACTGTCGTATCGCTCGTCCGGGCTCGACCCGCTGTCTTGATCCCTGGCCCCGGTCACCGGGTCGGCCGTGCTCCAGCCGGCAAGCTGCAGGCCGTCCACGCCGGTGATCACCGGATAGTCCTCCGAGGGATCCACATTGTCGTACCCGGCGAACGCCTCGCCAGTGGCCGTCGTGAAGTTGAGCCGCAGGATCTCGGTCATGCCGGCTTCCCGGTGATGGTGACAATCAACGCAGCGATGTCCTCGGTGAGCTTGACCGCCCCACGCTTAATGTTCGACCTCGACGCCTTGAGCCCACGCTGGAACATCCGGTAGCCGTCACGCTTCCGGAATCCCTTTTCCCCAATCTTGGTCTTGATCGCCCACGCGACCCGGTCGATGGCCTTCGCCTCGCTCTTAGTGATCCGGCTGGCCGTGCGTGCCTGCCGCCCACGGACCTTGCGGGCGCCGGGGACCAGCTTGCGCTCCTTGATGCCGTCGATGTCGATGCGGCCTTGCTGGATGCCTAGCTCGACCCACCTCCGGATCGCCGCCATCGGTGGCGCCTTCTCGCCAGGCGTCCTGCCCTTCTCCAGAGCCAGCGCCTGCGGCAACGGGTTCACGACCCGTCCGCCCCACTCGATGATCTGCGCCGCAGGGTTGACAGCTTTCAGGGGATCGATGACCACACCCTCAGCGGTCTTGCCTCGGGCGACAGGCGTCTTGCGTACCACCTTTCCGTGGATCACTCCGAGTATATTGGACCCGAACGCACGGATCAGGCCGTTGACCCCGTCCCGCAGTTCGGGTCCCGACAGCCGGTCCATCGCCTTGACGGCACCACGCACGTCAACGATGATGGCTTCCTGCGCCATTAGATGTGCCGCGACCTGGTGAAGTGTGTCGCCCTGGTATGCCTGGCGTCCTTGTCCTCGACGCGCTGCCGACTGCCGGCTGCCGGCGACGGCTTGTCGGCGCCCAGGACGTGCCGCTCGTACATCTCCCGCCACCGCTTGCTCTGGCTGCGGAACTGCCCGGCGACGGAATTCCAGTTGACCGCGTCGGCCTCGATAGTGGCGTCGAGCGTGTCGCTCGCCTTCTGAGCCAGCCACATACAGGCATGCGCGTTGGACAGCCAGAACAGAGCCTCGCGGTCACGCAGGGGTATCGTGTTGACGTCCGGCGTCGGCCCGTCGTCGAGAACGTGGATCGTGGTGTACGTCAGGTAGAGATAGTCGTCAGCCGATGGCGCCGTGCCCAGGATGAGGATTTCCTGCGGCACGCCGTCGCCGTCCTCTTCCACGACCATCGTCCAGTCCTCTGGCTCGACCAGTCGTCCTTCGTCATTGGCGTCAGCGATCAGGCGCTTGCGCAATTGCTGCAACGTGCTGAACCCGTCCTGCCAGCTTGTGCCGATCTCAGTGGCCAGGATCCACCGTCGCACCGTGCCGTCCCCGGTGATGCGGTGTACGCGCTCTCGCGGCCTGTCGCTGGAGTACTCCTCGACAGCGCCGTCGATCTGGACTTCGTTCTGCGCACTGGTCAGCGTCATCGCTGGCGCCAGGGTGGCCAGTTCGAGCGCATCTTGGACGGCGGCGTTCAGTTGCGCCCTGGTGACCCACTGTGCCATGTCAGCCGATGCTCGCGGTGCTGGCCACCCCCGTGCCGGTCAGCGTGACGTGCACCGGGTGCGTCACCACAATCCCCTCGGGCCACGAGTACTGCTTGCTGTCGCCTGCCAGGGCCCGCAGGGTGGCAACGGTTGTGCCCCCCGATCCACCGCTCTTGACCACCGCCGACGTCGCCCCGGTGCCGGAGACCGTGATGCCGTAGAGGATCCCGTTTGCCGACGCCAGTTCGGTGGCTCCTGCGTAGTTTCCCGTCGCCGTGACCTCGAACGGGGATGCTGGTCCGTGCATGTCGCCTCCATGAAAAAGAGGGGCGGCGGGCTATCCCGCCCACCGCCCCGTTGACATCGCGTGCGGTTCCCCGTTGGGTTAAGGAATGATTCCCTGGAACCCTCGGTAGTCGATGACATCCACATCGTAGATGTGGCGCACCTTGTAGGTGATCCGGTCGCGGTCGAAGAACGACCCCACGTTGGGAACGTCCTGGACGAACAGCTCCGGGTCCTCGTGACCCACGAGCTTGATCATCTCGAGGTACTCGACGTCGGCGCCGTCGGCCAGGACAATGACCCGATCCGAGTCCGACCAGTAGGGAACCTCGATGGGGATGAGGCCACGCTGCTGGTTGATGTTCGGCTCGCCGTTCGGGTTGCTGACCGCCGCCGTCGCCGCCGTCACCGTCGAGACCTGCGTGGTGATGTTCGCCGTCCCGTCGAACCCGGCTGCCGGCTGGAACGAGCCCGGCCGGTTCATCGAGGCGACCAGGATGTTGACGAGTTCGGTGACATCCACGCCGTGCACCACGTACCGAGGCCGCAGGTCCAGCTCGAAGCGACTGTCGATGTCCTGCTGGACGCGCATCTTCCGGCGAGCCGCCCAGAGGGTCGACTCCGACAACGCCAGGGCCTGCAGGTTGCCGTGGTTGGTGTCGTCGAACAGGTTGTTCGTGGTGTAGATAGCGGCGTTGCCGCCGAGGATGTCCATCGCGGCCTTGTACTCGGTGCGCCGTGCAGCCTTCGCAGCGAGATTCGGGATCCGCGTGAACGCACCCAGGTCGTCGTCGACAACGGCTTCCCAGGTGATCGTGTCGAATCCACCCTTCTTGACGAGCTGCAGGGTGGCTTCCGTGTCCTCGGACGGGCTGGTGAGAGCCACACCCGAGTACAGGGCGTCCTGAGCGACGGTGCTCAGGTCGTTGTACTCACCGTACTTCTCGCGACGGTGGACCTTAAAGTCGCTGACCGTCGTGACCTTGGTGAAGATCAGGTGATCGGTGAGGTTGCTCTCGCGGTACAGCTTCGCCAGCCGCTTGTTCATGCGGTCGGTGACCAGGCCGGTCCACCCGGTGGAGATGATCGCTTCCAGGTAGCCGGCGCTGCCAGCGCGTGCGACCCGCTCCATCACGGACGGACTGTGCTTCTCGAAGTCGATGCTCTCCAGGAGCCCCAGGCTGGCCTTGCCCTGCAGCGACGCCAGGTAGTGCTTGCGGCCCTGCATGAGCACATCGCCCGTGATCATCTGGTAGATCGCCCGCGGTCCCAGGTGGCCCGGTGCCTCGGAGAGCATGTCGTCGACAGCCTGGACGACCTTGTCGCCCGAGGTGCCTTCACCCGGCACGCTCTCAAGGTAGGCAGGCTCTGGAGCCGCCGCCGACCGACCTATCGAGGCGATGCCCTTCTTGACCGCCCCGAGCGCCGTGTCGAACGCCACCGGGTCGAACCGCTGCCCGGCGAACTGCGCCCGCAGCATGCCCTTGAAGGTGTCGCCCACGTCGACGTCCTTGAGGGCGCTCTCGAGCAGCATGGTGTCGATCCGTGCGTTGGCGTCATCACTGACCGCTTTAGCTGCGCCCAGGGCAGCCTTCTCGGCCGTGTCGGCTGCGACGCAATGCGTGCAGCCCGACTCCATGAACCCCTTGCGCTTCTTCTTGTCCTTGTGCTCGCCCTTGCCGTGCGCCGCTTCGAGCAGCGCCACCTTGGCCGCGGCGTCCTCGGGCTCGCCGCCCTTGGTCTTCTCGCCCTCGCCGCTCTTGCCGCTGGCGGTGTTGTCGGGAATCGTTCCCTGCAGCGCCGTTGCGATATCCGGCGCCACACTCTCCAGGATGGCGAAGGTCAGACCGTCCCGCTTGTCCTCGGGAATCAGCTTCTCGATCTCGTCCCTGCGATCCGGGAGCGCCTTGCAGATGAGTTCATAGAATTCCACCGCCGCTCCTCCACCACCCCTTGAAGAAAAATGGCCATCCCAGGATTCTAGGATCGCCGTGAAGCCGCCTCCGGCTCCGGGAAACTGTACCACGTCAAGTCCATTAGCAAAACTCGGATGCGGGTCGTCGTTGTGCCCGCTGCCGTCGTCCTTCATGTCGACGCTCAGGCCGAGGCATTGCGTGCCGACCTTAAACCCAAGCTCGATGATGTTGCGCAACCAGCCAGCGTCCTCGGTCATCTCGAAGTCGGCGTCGACTCGTGGCGGGTTGGCGTTCTCGATGTAGACCGGATTGGTGACCTGCCCGACAATCGTGTTCGGGAACGACTTGGGGATCTGCCTCTGAATCTCCCAAGGGAACGCCATCGTATAGCGCCGGAAGTGATTGAAAAACTTCGAGACCTTGCCGGTATCGAATGCCGTCGCACGGACGGCTACGCCTTCCATCAGGTCGGCCACCTTGCGGCATGCCTTCTCGTGCCAGTTGACGCCGTTGGTGCTGCGCCCCTGCTTGATGATGGTGACCCGAATCTTGCCGCCAACGCTCTCGAGGAACTGTGCGGCTACATCGAACTTCATCGGGGTGTTCCCCCGCCTACCCCTTGGTTACTGGTACTTGGCCTTGGCGAACGCCTTGTCTCGGATCGCCACTTCCTTGTGTTGCTCTTCCAGCTCGGCCGCCGCGAGGCACGCCTGATGGAAGTTACCCCGCTCCCTGCTCAGCTTCTGCGGCATCTGGTGCCCGCCACAAAAGATGCAGGTGTGCTTCGGCTTGCCATCGACAGTGATCTCGAAATTCTGACCGTCGTCGAGGGTGAAGGAGATGTGTACGTCGTCCCTTCCGTAGCGAGCCCCCGACATCGATGCGAAGTGCAGCGTCGCCCCGAGCACGTCGTCGAGGGTCGCCGGCCGGGCGGTGCGGATGCGCCTGATCTTACGCTTGCCATGCCGGTCGGTGACGTAATCCCTGGTCGAGACCGTCATCTCCAGCTTCGCCTTGGTCATGAACTTGACCAGGGCTCGGTGGATGACCGCAGCCTCTCCCTCGTCGGGAATGTTTTCGACGGGGAAGTTCCGAGGCATGCCGTGCATGCTGATTCGCTCGACACCGATCTTGCGATACTTCGGCGTGCCGTCTTGTAGCTCGGGGATATGGGGAACGCTCGGGGTGGCTTCCGGCGCATTCGATTGCACGTCTGCTGCCGCTGCTGTTCCTGGACCCATGATTCCTCCGTCCCTTGCAGGTTACGTCCTGCCACACATCGATGTCAACCTGTGGATCGATTGGCCGCTGCCAGATCCACCTGGCTGTCGAATACGGCCAGCATGGAACGACGCGCACCGTCGTCGATAACTCCAGCCGCGAGCGCCTCATCGAGCGATCCCCCTATCTTGACACGAGCCGCCTTCGCCGCGACCTCGTCGCCAGCCAGCACCGCCTTGGCGGACAGATCGTGCTGCCGCGTGAACGCCAGGCTCAGCTTCGCCTGCGCCGCGTCCCGCTTGGCTATCTCGGCAGCGAGGGCCTCGGCCTGCTTCCTGGCTTCGGTCTGGACGGCCAGGAGCACCTCCCGTGCCTTGGCCGAGGCCACCGCGGACAGCTCGTCGGCCTGGCTGGCTGCGGCCCTGGCTGCTACCGATTGCGGCCCGGTGAACGCCAGGACCTGTGCCGGCGCCAGGATGGGGGGAATGATCAGCGTCGAGGGTGCGCCCGGTGCACGCTGGTCCACGATCGCTCCACTGGCTGCCGTTCTGGGCCTCGCCCGCTCGAACGTGCGCGTGCTGCCCTGCCTCGATGCCATGCGCCGGGCCACCTCCCGCTCGAGCCAGATCACCTGGCAGCCGCAGTTGATCCCGTTCGCGGCACTCAGCGCCGGCCAGCGAGGCCACTTCGCCCGCTCGCCCTTGTTGAAGTCGGTCGGGTTGGTCTTGAGGCTCGTCTGGTGCGGATCCGTCGGCATGTTGAACATCTCGTGCTGCTCGCGGAGCTGGCCGTCGATCGCGGCATGCCCCGGCCGGCTCTGCCCCGACCAGCGCCACATCTTGATCAGGTCGGCGCCCGCGTCGATAAGGGCATCGGCTGCCACGTCGTTGGCCATGCTCCCGACCCGCATGGTCTCGGTGCGGAAGATCGCCTCGGCACGCGTCTGGTAGGTGAGCATGCCGTTCCTGGTGAGCACCCCTCGTATCGCCTGCTCGCCCTGTCCGAAGTCGGCACCCACCACGCTCCGCATGATGATGCCATTGATATCGGCTCGCACGGTGCTCGTGATCTTCTGCACCAGGTCGGCGCTGAACTTCAAGCTGACCGCCACTGTCGGTGCGCTGATCCTGGCGATGTCTACGAGCTGGAGTTTCGCGAAGGTACTCAGCCCGGCGACGGGCTCGATGACGGATTGCGTGCCGAGCAGCGCCATCCCTTCCGTGCCGGCCCTGAGTTCGATCTGGAGGTTCCTGGTGAGCTGTGCCACGGCCTGGTCGATGCTGGCCTGCAACGACGCGAGGTGCTCGACGCTGAATTGCGTCGGCCCGGTGAGGTCGGCAAGCAGCAACCGGAACTGCTCGAACCGCCTGACAATCCCGCGGCGCTGTTCTCTGAGCAGGCGCCGACTCTCCCGCATGATCGCCAGGGATGCAGCGACTGCGGCGTCGACCTCCTTGGCTGTTGCCGGCACGCTACCTCCGTCGCCGTGCGCCCCATGCGATGATCGTTGCGAGCACCAGGACGAACACGGCGCCCAGGATCACGTTGGCGTCCAGTTCGTCGGCCTTGCGCCGGATCCAGCCCATCGTGTTGCTCTGGTCCAGCGCCTGGATCGTCTTGCTGCCGTCGGGAATCTCGGGCTGTTCTGGCGGGCTTAATCCGGCCATGTCACTGGTGGCAGGTCGCAGTCCGCGTGCAGCGCCCGGATCTCGTAACGCACCCGGTTGATCTGGTCCTTCGCCCAGGTGTCCAGCTTCGCCTGCTCATACAGGCGCTTGTCCATGTCGTCGTCGCTGGCCAGTGTTTCCAGTTTCTCGTCGATCGATTTCAGTGCCGCCTGCGTGCCCACGTTGGCCATCAGTAGCTTCTCTGTCCTGGCAAGCGACCAGCCGGCGAGCCCCATCGCTCCCGCCAACAGCAGGGCGACCACCGTGCCTGCGACCTTCATGCTCTTATCGTCAGGCATTGCCGGCACTCACCTTCCTCTGGAAGTTGGCCGATGCGTTCTTGTCCTCGTCCTTTGCGCTGCCGCCACCCGTGCCGGCGAACATCTGCTCTGCCTCGACCTTCTGTTCCTCGATCCGCTTCTCGTCGACGCCACTGATGGATGGGTCGACCGTGAACCCCGCGTCCCGCAGAGCCTGCACCGCGACGCTGTTCTTGAGTTCGAGCGTGATGCTCTTGTCGCCAGCGAGCGCCGTGAGCGCCTGCGACAGCGACTGGATAGCGGCGTTCTGCGCAGCCTTGTCGCGGGTGCCAATCTCGGGAGCCACGATATCGAACTCGTACTCCTTGCCCTCGGCCTTGGCCGGGAGCTGGCTCGCTGCGATGGCGGTGCGAATGGCGTGTCGGATCATGAGCACGTAGAAGTTGAGGATCGCTTTCTGCCGGCGCCGCAGCCGCCTGGCCGGCACGCTGCCCTGCTCCGCGAGCGTCGCCCGGTTGCTGTCCTCGGCGCTGCCGCTGAACGCCTCGGGGTATCCACGGGTGCCGTAGATGATCACGCGCATGATGCGCTCGAGCTGACTGATCTGGTCGACGCCGAGTTTCGGCGCCAAGACACTGACGGTGACCCTGTCGCTGTGGCCGATGGTTTCCAGCGCCTCCGGAACTCGGTTGAGGCCCATGTCGGAAATGGCCAGGTCGATGGCTGCCTTGTCACCACCATCCACGGTCACGTCGTAGACGGCCGCGGCGAGCATGCGGGCCCGGTCAGCCACGCGGTACAAGATCTCGTCCTGCAGGTCGATGAGGTCTATCTGCGGAACCAGATCGGGCTTGCCGCGGCGTGCGCCAGCGATGCGACCGACAGCCGCAAAGAAGCACGCCCCATCGATCTTAATCTCGACCGGCTCGCTGCCATCTGGTGCAGGCCGGCGCACGACGGCCTTGCCATCTTCGGGGTCGATACCGACGGTCACGTCCTTCGGCAGATAGTTCATCACGACGAAGTTCAGTGGCTGTTCGGGTGCCTTGGGATTCTCGATCAGCAGGCCAATGTCTCGCCTGGCACGGTCCTGGATCACGTCGCGAATCTGGAACGACTCGATCATGCCATAGGTGATCTTGCCATCGATGTCGATGTTCTCGATGGTCTTGGCGAATTCCCCATCGACCATGAGCGTGGTGATTTCCTCTGGGTGCCGAATCTCCAGGCCGTTCACCTCGTCGCTCCAGTAGCTGTTCAGCCAGTCGGCAAACTTCTCGTCTTTCTCGTCATCGCCGCGTGGCTTCAACGACAGGCCCTCGCCTATGATGAAGTCGCTCGCCAGCTCCACCAGGTGCTGCGCCGTCGCCTTGAGGTGGTAGGCACGGATGCTGAGCTTGCGCAGCTTGTTGCGGTGTAGCGCCGTGTAGTCTTTGTCGCTCTCGGTTGCTCCGGCCTTGCGAAAGAGCGCCGAGTTATCGGGAGCCGGCAGGAACGCGTCGGGGTCGATACGGAACGGGTCGTCGAGCGCCTCGGAGTAGCCAACCTTCCTGCCGTTGCTATATATCCTGGCGAGATGGCGCTCGTGCTCGCCCCTGTCGAGGACCGATACAAGCTTGCGCCGCATCCGTGAGACGACGCCCGTCCTGGCGAGCGCAGTGCTCTGGCCGTAACGCGGGTCGGGTCGTTCTTTTAGCGGGATACGTTTCGGCATCTCGACTCTCCTAGTCCGGTGCGGAGCGACAGGCGCCGGCCCGTGTTGATCGGCACGCGGCTCTGGTTGATGGCGATGCTACCACGGCGCTGCTGGCTATGAACCCGCATGGCGCTGCTGCCGGATCCCCTGCTGTTGACACCCGCCGTGCCCCCCATCAGCAGCGGCCATTCCTCATGGACGAAGTAGTCGGTGGCGTCGCTGTGGTGCGTGCGGAGGGCGTTCCCCTTCTCGAGCTGCCGCACTCCAGGCTTCCAGGTGACGCGCTCCCAATCTGCAATTAGCTCGACGCATTTCGGATCAGCAAACAGCCGGCGACGCCTCTTGCCGTCGCAGAGCCTGGCGTTGGTGGACGCCACCCGATCGACGACCAGGGGGTTGCTCTTCTTGCGCACCATCAGCTCGACATACTCAAACTTCTCGCGGAGACCCTGCATGATGATGCTGTAGTCGCTCTTGCCGGTCTGTGTGGACAGGCGCTTGCTCGTGGCGTCGCCGTACACCTTGATCGGTGCCCGGTGGTCGATCCCCGTGTCCCCGTAGCGCCGAATGAATTCCTCGATGACCTGCGGGGTGGTGCCGCCTTGGATACTGATTTCGTCGACCATCCACGCTTCGCTGCCGTGGACCTGGCCGATATTGCAGCCCATCGGTGCGGGGTAGCTGGCGTTGAAGTCGAAGCAGATCCGGATCGGGAGCAGCGGGTCATACGGGCACGGCCGCACGTTGTGCTCGCGGCTGAAACTCTTGTAGGCGTTGCCGGCGTACACGTTCACGAACAGGCCGAGCGCCTCTTGCTTGCGTAGCTGCGGGTCGTAGGTGTCGAGGGTGAGCAGGTAGTCTTCCGGCAGGTGCGGGTTCTCGAAGCTCGACGCATGGATCAGCCGGTAGCTCAGGTAACGACGGATGCTGCGTGACACCTTCTCGATGTCGCCACCGGCTTCGTGCAGGGCCTTCTGCGCCGCAGCGACCTTGACCACGAACCGCTCATAGATCCAGTTGAGCCCTGCCGGCGTCGTGGTGAGGCGGAGCTGGATGGCGTCGCATCGCTTGTCGCGGAGCCGACCAACGACCACGTCGATGGCTTCCTCGACCATGTCGCGGACCTCGTCGCCGTATGCCCATCCGAATTCGATGCCTCGGATGTCGTCATAGTTCTCCATCGACCGCAGGAAGATCTGGCACTCCTTTTCGAGCGTCAGGAGCATCTCGCTACGGTTGAAGTCGTAGCGGACGCCGTGTTCCTCGAGGTGCTGGATCAGCCTGTCGACCGTGGCGCCGCGGAGCTGCTTGTAGGTGTTGGCGAACACCAGGCCCTTGACGCCGGGGTTGGCGAGCGCCTTGGTCTCGGCGTAGTGGGTCCCGATCCAGGTCTTGCCGCCGCCGAGGCCGGTCACCAACGCGACGGCGTACTCCTTGGCAAACAGGAACTCCTCCTGGTGGCCGAGCAGCTCCATCGGGATCTGGTCGGTCACTGCTTCGGCGTCGGCATGTCAACCACCTTGCCGCCGGTGCCCTCTCGAACCTCGGGCTCCTCGCGTCGCGTGTATCCGAAATTGTAGTTTCGGATTTCCTGAGTGATGTCGACCTCGCGACGGTCCTTCCACAGTTCGGGCTGCCGGTTCTTGAGCCACCAGATGATCGCCTTGATGTCGCCAGCGAGGGCCTTGTCGTACAGGCGTGCCTGGATGGCGTTGTCGGCCAGGCTGCGGGCCTCGTTGACGTCCTCACGGAACCGCTGGTCGCGGGCGATCTTTTTCTTGGCGGCTCGGGGAGTTACGCCGACGGCGAGGGCTGCGATTTCGACTCCGGCCCCGCCTTTCAGGGCGCCGAGGAACTGCTCCCGCAGCTTGCCGGCGATCTTTGCCTTGACTGGCATGTCGCCATCTCCCGCCCCTTGGTGTTGGCCCCTTCGAGGGAATCGAACCCCCCGAGGCTGCCGGTTGCTTCGCCAGAGCCTATCACGGAATTGAACCGCTCTCCTGTCGCCACGCCCACCAGGGCCAGGGATACTGGTGGCGCCGGTGGGACTCGAACCCACGACCTCCTGGTTATGAGCCAGGCGTGCTTGCCGCTGCACTACGGCGCATCGGTGCGACTATACCACTGCCTGCCTGAGTGCGTATGCCAGCCGACTCGTCACCAACGCAATGACGGTGCAGTCGCATTCGCCCAGGCGGAACCCTCCTGGGTCATCAGTCCAGACGATCTTCGTCTTGCATGAAGCACAGACCCGGCGAAACGCGATGGGATGAACAACGTCGCCCACACCAGCCCTACGTGATCGCTTCGATGGTCTTGCCCGCGTCATTGAGCAGGTACCCGCAGCCGTCGAACACGACGCACTTCTCGATGCCGTCGTGGCGGAAAGTCGCCCAAGAGATGCCCTTACGGTCGCCTTCGTGCGGGCTGAGATACGAGGCGTCCCAGGCCACATCCGCATACTCACCGTCTGTCTCAGGCTTGCGGCACTGGATAACACCGTCTGCGTTGCGGATGAACTGCTCGCCTTGCGAGTGGCCCCACCTGATCCGGCCGATGTTGTCGTAGAGAATCCACCCGTCGTTCGTTCCGATCTTGAGAATCATCACGCGCCTCCTGTCTACCTGTCTGTCTTGTCGGAGCCCTGACCCTCGTCAGGATTCCCGTCTCCATCGTATCACCTCGTCCCATCCCATCCCCGTTGCCGTCCCGGCTGCGGCGATCGCCAGGCGGGATCCGTTCTGGAAGTCGATGGCGAACGGGGTCTCCCTGGTGACAACCATGTCGATGGCGTATGCCTCCGCCAGGGTGAGTTCCATCTCGCGACCCACGTCCCGCTGGTTGTCGACCTCGATGAGCACGCGCCAGAATGGCCGCATGCGCTCGATCACTTCGCGGTACCTGTTCACTCAGCCTCCTCCGGCAACGGCTCGGCGGCTACGTCAATCTCTCCGACCGCCTCGGCTGCCAGCTTCGGGTCGCCCTTCACGAACACCATCACATTCTGGTGCGCCTTGCCAAGCTTCCGGCTGCTCTCGAAGGCTCGGCGTGTCCGGAACGGCAGGCTGCCGATGGCGGTGACGAGCACGGCGTCGTTGTAGAGGTGCATGCCGGCCTCCCGGAACAGGGTCGCGATGTCGTGATGCAGGCCGCGATAACGGCCCTGCTCGTCGCGTATATCACCGATAACAACGGCCGCGAATCGGTTTTTCTTGAGCTTCCGGATCAGGTGGCGGTACATCATGCGAAGCTGGACGACGAAGTCGCCATAGCTCGCCTGGTTGCTCAGGTCGCCGGCCTGGTCGGAGTACTTCTCGAGGTCGTGGTAGGGCGGACAGTTGAGGATGAAATCGATGTCGACCATGTCCTCCTGCAGCTCGGGGCTCACCTTGGTGGCGTCGCCGTGAATCCACTCCGGTTGGTGGTTGATGTTGTCCACGAGGGGCTTGCCGTTGTCGAGTACCAGCCGGCCCACCTCGTCCCATCGCTTGTCGTTGGCCACGACCTGGTCCTTGCGGATCTCGATGCCGTAGTAGCGGCGCCCGGTGATGGCGGCGACGATGCCCCAGGTCACGCCGCCCGCGGTCGGGTCGACGATGGTCCCGCCGGGTGGGCAGAACCAGCGGCACAGAATCTCACCGAGGACGGGCTCGTAGCCGCTGATGTGGGTCGTTTTCAGTAGCGCCCCGCCCTGGCAGCGTTGGTTGATTTCCTCCATGCCGGCGTGGATTCTCGACTCCAGCCCGTCGCCGCCGTCCTCGGCGTCGTGTACCCCGAGCTGCATCCACGTCCGCTTGCGGTCTTGCCAGTAGCCCTGACGGGCGTCGAAGATCGAAAACGGTGGCACCGCGAACCGGCTGGCCAGACTCCGGTAGGCCACGCGCTTGCGTTCCTCCTCGGCTCCCTCGCGGTACCGCTCGACGAGCTTGTCCACCTCGTTCGTCGTGAACCCGGTCGCCAGGTTCACCTCGCCACGCCGGCTACGGATATCCAGGAGGACCTTGGCGAGTGCCGGGTTGTCCCAATGGCCGCTGATCTTGTTCAGGGCCAGGTTGGCTTCCATCTCGTCGGCTTCGTCCATGTCCACCAGGATCACCGGGAACGTCTTCCACCCGAGCCGCTTCGCCGCCACCGCCCGCTGGTGCCCACCGACGCAGTTCCCCGTCCGCGTGTTGACGATCACTGGCTGCAGGGCACCGAACTGCTTGAGGCTCGCCTGCAGGGCCGTCATCTCGTCCGCCGGCATCACCCTCGGGTTGTACGGCGCCGCCGCGTCGAGCACCTTGTCGAGGGGCCAGGTGACCCACGACGCCACCCGGTCCACCACGTCGCCCGTCCGCACCTCCAGCGAGCCCGAGTACTCCGGTCCCGCCTGGCCTACCGATCCCTCGGAATCAATTCCAGAATTCCCGTCGGATTTGTCGCCGGGCTGGCCTACTGGTGCGTGCTCACCCTCCCAGGCCGGCTGTTCCTCGTCGCTCATGGCTTCCCCTTCCGGTCCTCGCGGCACCCGTCGCACGGGCAGGCCGTTCGCCGTCTACCGTACTGCGGACAGAACTCCTCAAGCAAGGCGTCGCTCTCCTCCGGAGTCGGCGCCGCGGGTGCGCGGCCATCCCCACCCTTCCCCGCCTCCCCGTGGCCTACCCGTACCCCAGGGGCCAGGTCCTCTCCGGACCACTCTGGGCCACCCTGGACCACTTGGCCTACCTGGGGGTCCTTTCTTATTCTTGTCTTAGAATCTCCCCCCTGGCCTACCTGGGCCTCACGGTACTCGCCCTCGTCGAGGAAGGTGATGCCGGCTGCCCGTACCCGCTCCTCGAACTCCAGGCCGGGGAACCTGACCGCGTGTAGGCCAGACTGACACTCCGGAATGCACTCATGGCCCGCTGGTGGCGACTCGGCATCTGGGTCTATGGCCGTCCGGCCTACCTCGACCACCGCCTCCGCATCCAACACCCCGGCGCTGTACCGGTGCCCAGGCATCTTCGGCAGGGTCTGGTCCACCTCGTCCGCCGGGAACTTCGCCACGCTCCGGTACTTCGCCCGTGGGTCCAGAGGCGGAGCCTGCCGCTGTACCTCCAGGGCCCCAAGCAGGGCTGCCTTCATGCGCCGCCAGTTCATCGTCGGGTCGTTATCCATCGCAACCAGACGCCCCATCGCCTCCTCGGGCGTCTCTACCGGGAGGGGCCTCGGGCCGGGACACATCGGGAAATGCGTCCCCGCCAGACCACCGCACCCCGTGCACGCCGCCGCCAGGCCCGCCTGATGGGGATCCATGCGGCTCTCGTCCGCGGTGGCCAGCACCCGGTGCTCCCCCGTGTGGTCGTCCAGGTCGCACTCCGGCACATGGCATGGCACGCCCGCTCTCGTGATCTGGGGCGCCTGGCCTACCGGTGCGGCGCTGTGCACCCGGCTCCGATCTGGCGGTTCTGCCCGGTTCTCGTACTCCCGATTGAACTGCTCGTCCCTCGCCCGCTGGTGGTCCCCGCGGTTGCAGGTTCCAAGCGTGCAGGCTGTGCACGCCTGGCCTACTCGGGCTGAGGGAGTCGGGCCCGTGTGGTGGGTGTGTTGGGGCCCCTGGTCATCCGAAGGGACCTCGGGGGGTGCCCCTCCCCCCCCAGGAGAGCCTCCCTGCCCGCCCTCGGTGCCCCGATCGGACCCGTCCTCGACCGCTGATACGTGGTCGTCGATCGCCTCACCTGGGGCCGGTGTGTCGGTTCGCCCCTTCTGGTCGCCGTCGCTCATCGTTGGCCTCCGAGTAGACATAATGCCCGTTACCGGACGCTGGCTGATACGTCGTAATGCAGGCACAGGGGCTCCTTGCCCCACAGGTCGTCGTGCCTGGCCTGCTGTGCCCGCTTGCACCGACACCAGGCAGCAGGGATCGGCTGATAGCCCGAGGCTTTCCAGCCCCGCTGGTGCCCACCAGGGCAGGGGACCGACAGGCAGGCCAGGATCCAGGCGCTGTTCACCAGCTCGATGCGCCGGATAGGCCGGATGGTACCGCGTTCCGAGGTAGGCCGTGCGTGCGGCAGGACAGCTCTGCGTGCCCCTGTCACCCCTACTCCCGTCCTCGTAACTCCTTGAGCCTGCGGTGGTTGTTCGTGGTTCTGCATGCGTGCCCCTTGGTGGTGTGCGGCCTATATGCGGCCTGCGTGGTGGTCCCTATGTGTACCCCTGGTGGTGCCTACGTGGGCGTGGTGGGGCACCGTGCGGTGCCTTGCTACCACCGCAGGTTGCCCTTCCGGTGCTTGCCCAGGTGTGCCTGTGGTCGTCTACAGGTAGCGCCTGCCTGGTGCGTGGCCTCACAGAGGGTCCGCACCATGGGCCCTTCGGAGCAGGCGCCCTCGTGGTCGGGGTAGCGTGCGCAGCGGCCCTTGCCGTCGTACAGGGGCTCGTTGCAGGTGGAGGCGCGTGGGTAGCGGGGGAGCTGTGGGACGGCGTGTCGGCCCTGGTGTCCGTTCTTGAGGCGGCACTGCGCCCATCCGGCCACGACGAGGGAGTCTCCGGGGAACCAGCAGCGGCTCATGTGGGCCTCTGGCAGTCGCCCTGGTGTCCACTCTCAAGGGCACAGGAGGGTCTGTGGGCAGGGAGGCATGTGGGCCGCGCTTCTGGAGTACGGCCATGCGATTCCGCCCAGAAGGCCGCAGCCTCGGGATCCCACTTGTGCCGGCAGTGGCCTGGCGCGTCGAACCAGTTCGTGCAGCGCAGCTTCCCGAGTACCGTTCCCTGGCAGCGCCCTGGCATCTCGGTCGCGGCCAGGTTCGCCTGGTCCCACAGGGCCGACTCGACCAATTGCCTTGTCACCTCCTCCTGCGCGTCAGAAGCTGGCATGGAGCCCCCCGTGGCCCTTGGCCAGCGCACACACGAACCCGCAGCCGTCCTCGTTCCCGCACGGGGCATTCTCGAGAGCCGGTTCCTCAGGGCCTGCGTGCATGCCGTCGTGGCCTACGGGCTGGTCGCACCGCGAGCTTCCCTCGCCCATCAGGAGCCACCCGCACGGCCCGGCGCCGAACAGGCTCGCCTCGGGCTCCTGGTCGCTGCAGTCCACGTGCTCCCCTTCGTGGCCCTTCGTCAGGGTGCAGTTCGGGGCCTCCCCACACATGCGACTCAGCGGTGGGCAGTCGAACCCGTGGTCCTTGCAGGCCAGGCCGTCCTGGCGATGGGGAACCGACCTGCCTGCCTTCTCCCGGTGCTCCCCGGTGTGGCCCGAGGGCCTGGTGCAGTAGCGACCCTTGCGGCCGTGGTGGTCTCCCAGGACCCAGGCGTAACAGATGCCGCAGGGAGTCTCGGGAGGGGAGTCTGTAGGCCGCGCTGCGTCTAGGTCCGCACCGAAAAGGCCAGAACTCAGCGACGCCTGTGTGCCTGCCTCGTCCACCATGGGGTGGCAATCACCGTCGTGCCCGCTCCGGAACCGACACGCCTCCTCCTGGACACACGATTCGTCCGCCTGGTGCTCCCCGCCGTGCCCTCGGCGGAACCGGCAGAACAGGAAGCCGTCGATGCTCGTGTCGGACGCGACCTGCTCGTCGCACTGGTCGTCCACCTCGTCCAGCCTGCCAGGATACCGCTCCAGGGTCTGGGGGTTGTACGTCCCTGGCGTGCGCCCCTTCTCGCGCTCCTCCGCCTCGTCCTGGCCGCTGCCGCTCTCGAGCGCGTGGTCGCCGTCGTGCCCCCGTGATAGCTCACACCGGTACGGACCAGCCAGGGCCAGCATGAATAGCTCCCCGCACATCAGCGCCTCGGGCTCGTCCACCTGGTCGTGGTCCAGATCCTGCTCCATCGTCCAGGCACCGCCTGGTGGAACCTGGTGCCAGCCCTTGTGCCCCTTGGCTTTCTCGCAGCGCCGCCTGTCGTTCTGCACGGCCTCGCAACGATTGCCTGCGTTCCCGAACCCCTCCAGCCTGGTGGTAGCCAGCGTCGGGATGTGCTGGCACGGGCCGTGGTGGGCGAAGGCCCTGGTGCACCGCAGCGGGCCGGACCTACTCAGCTTCCCGCCGCATTGCGGCTCGAAGTTCACCCGGCTGAGGCCGATGCCGTTCTCGTCCTCCACGTACAGCTTGTCCTGGGTATGTAGACCCTCGTGCCCTTGCAGCCGCCCGCACGGGGCCACCTCGCACCGGCCCCGAGCCCGCTCATACCCCATCTCCTCTGCTGACCTTAAATCGTCGGCTGTGTATCGCGACCCGGGCTCCGGCCGCGGCAGCCGAGAGTTCGCCCACCACTTGCCGTCCAGGGTCTCGTGTACCCCGTCGTGCCCGTCGTCCCGGCCGCAGGCATACGCCTGGCGCTCGATGTCCACCACCACCGCCCGGCACCACTTGGCATCCACCGCCGGCCACGCCCACGCCTCGGGCCCCACCTGCTTGCTGTGCAGCCCCATATGGCTCCCGCTGAACTCGCAGCGGTACAGGCCGGCAGCGCCCGATACCTCTATCAAGCACTGTCCAGACGGCTTGGGCTCCTCCCGTACTGTGTACTTCGGGTCACAGCCGTCCTCTACGGCCCCGCAGCCCCGGCGCACGATGCAGAGCACGCACGCGCAGGTCGGCCCGTGACCCACGTCGTCGTTGCGGATTGTTCCACGGGGAACATCGGGCTCCGCCGGCAGCCGCATCGTCCAGGTGTGGGCCCCGTCGTGCCCCCGCTCCTGCTGACACTGGAACGATTGCCCCCCGTAGTCGCTCACGTCCCCGCACCGGCCACGGGGGAACAGGATTACGTGCGGACCCTCATGGCCGTCCTCCCGCACGCAATCCTGGTCGTCGTCCTGTATCGCCTCGCACTCCCTGAACGCGTCACCCCTGGCCACGCTCAGCCCTCCAGGTCGGCCAGCTTCAGGTCGCCCACCAGCACCGAGTACTCCGACTCCCCGGCCGTCACATCGGCAACGCCGCCCTGTACGCTCGTGACCTCGCCCACCACGTCCTGGCCCTCGTAGTCGAACACCACGGCGCTCCCTACCTCGATGACGCCAGGGTCGTCGGTGCTCAGCGTGCCGCTGCCGCCCACGCCAGCCGACCCGGCCATCATCACCGCACCGTCCTCGTCCCTCTTGGGCTTGCCCTCGTCGTCGCGGAGGTAGCCGACCTCGCCCTCGTTGCGCTCGCCGCGGGGAGCCATGCCGTCCACGCTGTCGTCCGTCACCCGGCCACTGTTGGCCGCGTGGTCGATACCCGCTCGGGCCTCACGCCCCTTCAGCTCGGCCGCATTCGCTCGGGCTACCTTGCGGGCGCCGCTCTTCTCGAACCGCTCGTGTAGCTCGCCCAACGCCGCCTGGACGGCATCCTTGAGCAAGTCGCTGCACTCCTCCGCAGCCCGGTTCTGGCTCGCCACCCGGTAGTGCGTGATCAGCCGCTTGTCGATGCTGATGTCGGCCTTGACCCGAATGTGCCCGCCCAAGCTCTCGACCTTGGTGGTGATTTTCTCCCTGTTACCGCTCATGCTCGCTCCCTTTTCGGGCTCGGTCGCCCTGTTTGTGCGTCGGTTTTCCGGGCTGCATAGTACCACGCTCCGCCTTGATCTGTATCTGGTTGAGCACCGCGTCGATGTAGTCGCCGCCCTCCTGCATGCTCTGCGACAGCCGGTGCATCCGAGCACTTAGCTCCCGCAGCCACGAGTACGTGCTCCGTCCAGGCCGTAGCTGGATCCGCAGGTCATCGCCCACCCGTCGGTAGGCACTGTTTCCGCCGCATGCCCTGGGCACCCACGTGCCGTCCCGCTTCGCCCTGGACCTGTACCGCTCGTAGTGCCGCACGCACCGGCCACGGGCAGCCATCGCCCCGTGAGAGCACGGGTCGTCCTGCCGCTTGTCCATGCACACGAATCCACTCCGCTGCCTCACCGGCGTCATAAGCCGAGCCTGGCCGCGAGCCCCTTCATCTGCTCGGTGATGCGCCGCTTGCGCTCCGCCTCGCACTCGTCGCACCAGACCCGATGCTGCGGCTTCACGCTCGCCGGGTGCTTGGCTGGTGCCAGCGTGATCCGCCCGTCCAGGTGAAGCGTCACACCGCGGCAGCCCATGTGGTCGCCCAGGCCACGGCAGATTCTCTGCGACATTACGCGTCGCCCTCCACCGCGATCTCGACGACCTGGACGTCGGGCACCTCCCACGGATCCGGCTTCGGCGTCAGGATCAGCAGCAGGTTCTCGCTCATGTACGGGTTGGTGTGCACCGTGATCCACGGCCGGTCCTTGACCGCCGCCCTGACTCCGTCTGCGTGCTTGGCTTGGCAATGAATCGTCGTGGTCAACCGGTCGGCCGCCCTACGCAGGCTCTCGTATGTCAGCGCCGAAGTCTCGGGCTCCACCACCACCCCCAGGCAATCCCGGATCAGCGTGTCCACGTGCCGCCCGAACTGCGCCAGCATGCGCTCCTGGATCCGCTTGACGTCGTTGTCGAAGGTCATGCCCCCACCAGTCGCCGCTGGACCTCGCGTGTGCGCTCCATCGCCAGGTCCTGGTAGGCAAGGTCCAGCCCGATGCCGTGGCGGTTGTTCTGCGTCGCCACCACGCAGGTAGTGCCGCTGCCGACGAATGGATCGAGCACCACACCACCCACCGGGCTGCCGGCCCGGATGCATGGCTCGATCAGCTTCGGAGGGAACGTGGCGAAATGGGCGCCGCTGTATGGCTGCGTGGCGACCGTCCATACGGTACGGCGGTTTCTAGTGCTGCCTGCCCACGGCACCGAGCTGCCGCGGTGGTGGCCGGGGCGGCCGTGTTCAGCACCGATCCTGCGATGGCGATTGCCACTCTGCCGTGTCTGCCCAGGCGCTAGGCAGCCCGTTCCGTATTGGTCGTGGGCGCTCTTGGCGAATGACGCCTCCGCAATCGCCTCCGCGTCGTAGTAGTACCGCTGCGATTTCGCCAGTAGGAACAGGTACTCGTGTGCCTTCGTTGGCCTGTCGGTCACGCTCTCCGGCATGGGATTCGGCTTCGCCCAGATGATGTCGCTGCGGAGATACCAGCCGTCCGCCTGGAGGGCGAACGCGACACGCCACGGGATGCCGACGAGGTCCTTGGGCTTGAGGCCAGGGGTCCTGGAGATGCTGCCGGTGTGCGTGGTGTCCGGGTGCGCTGCAATCTGCGTGGCGCTGAGGTTGTGGAGTTTCGGACCGCCACCGACATGCCCGTTGCCGACCAGCGTACTCTTGTCGCTCGGGGGGCCGCCCCTGCTCTGCGCTCCCCACGATCCAGCGTAGCTATCCCCCAGGTTCAGCCACAGCGTCCCGTCATCTCGTAGCGCCCGTCGCACCTCGCGGAACACCTCGACCATATTGGCAACGTACTCGTCGGGCGTGGCTTCGAGCCCGAGCTGTGCGTCCGCCCCATAATCCCGCAGCCCCCAATACGGCGGCGACGTGACACAGCACTGCACACTGCCGTCCCTTAACGGGATCTGCCGGGCGTCGGATCGCACCAGCATCATGCCGGCACCCACCCCTCGGGCTTGCCGACAAACCGCTTGGCTCGGCAGTACCAGCAGATGCACACCGCCCCGAAGTCGTCCTGGCCGACCGGGTGGATCGGTCCCATCTCGACCTCGATCAGCCCCTCGAGGATTTCCACGGCCTGGTAGTGGTGCTCGGCTCTCGGCCGGGTTGCGATGTTGAGCGCCATCACGGCTGCCCATAGCTCGTCCCGCTTGGCGCTGAATGACTTGTCGCTGTCCTCGAGCGTGATCGCGTCGTCGAGGTGCGGAGCGATGGCGTTGTAGGCATCGACCACGCGCTGCACCGTCGCTCGCCACTGGTCGCTCGGCCGGCTCATCGTCGCCCCAGGTACGCCGCTCGCCCGCTCCGTATCTCGCCGCGGGCAGCTTGGACCGCCTTGATGGCGAGGTCGGCCCGTACCTTGGCTTTCTCCGTGCATGGCGGGAACTCGTTTCGCAGCGGTGCACGCCTCGTGGCCGTGTACTCGGCAGGAACCAGCTTCCAGCACGGATCGCAGAAGATGAATTCCGGATCGATGAACTCCTTCAGGCAGGCGTAGCATCGGACCCGGTGTGTCGGGTCGAGGTACGACTCGACGCCACCACGCCGAGGGCCGGGCGGCTGCCGGCGGGCTTGCTGCGTGACCGTCGGCGCGCTCACCGGTTGGCCTCCTCGACCAGCAAGCGCACGGCGTCGTCGCACGCCTCGGTGTGCTCGCTGGTCATGCCCTTGACCCCGAGCAGACAACCGAACGGGTTGCCGGCGTGCAGCCGGATCCGGTGCGCCTCGTGCCTGGCCATCTCGACCTGGTGGTTGCGCAGGTCCTCCTCGCTCGGGACGATGCTGCTGGCCAGCCAATCCTTCTGCTTCTCCAACGCCGCCAGCTCCACCTGCACCGCCTCGTATGCCGGGTCGCCACGGTGCTCGTCGTCGCTACCCAGGTCCAGCGGCGGGCTGGTGACGTTGATCGTCAGGGCCCCGAGTTCGCTGAGCCCCTTCACCGCGTCGACCAGGTCGCCCAGGTTGTTGGCGATGCGCTCGACGTTTTCCTGCAGCCGCTTGTTCATTCCGACCCACAGACCGGCTTCACCGGGTCGTAGGTCGTCTCGAAGATGTCCGGCTTGCAGGGGTACAGCTCGCCCTTGACACCCTGGATAATGAAATCTCCTGGCGACACCTCGTGGACGCCTTCCAGTGTCGTGATGAATGTCCTATCCGTCTGAGTCTTGTCGCACCAGTAGGCGCCCGCGTCCCCCTTATCCTTCTGCCATGCTTCGTGCAGCCAATTTGGCCACTCGTCGTTGTGCCAGCGGCGCTCTACGGTCATCTGAAACGCCTCAATCACCACGGGCTTCTTGCGGAACTTATACACGGCTACCCCTCCCACGCCGGCAGGCCCGCCGGCTCTCGGTTCACTCCCTCGTTGTCGTCGCCGTCCATGCCGGTGTAGCAGTCGTGGCCGTCCCCTTCGACGTAATAAACGTGGCCGGTGCGTTGAGGCGCCGGCAGCGACCCAACGAACTGCAGTTCGGCCTGTGGAATAAACCACGCGCCAGGCCGGCCACCGGGCGCTCGCCACCACTCACCCTGCCTTGCGTCAACGCCTCGGATCCAGCCGGCCAGTCGTAGCTCGCCAAAGATGTCGCCCACGACGAGTAGGTAGGTGTGGCCGACTGGATCCTTACGCCGGACGATCAGGCTCCCGTCCTTGAGATTGGTGTGCCGCACCTGCAGGTCGTCGCCAATGTCGCCGGCCTTGAACCTGTCGATCTGCGGCTCCCAATACCTGTTGAGCTTGTTGGCGACGAACAGCTCCGCGGCGTTGCCCTCGACGTGAACAATGAGGTCGTCGCCCCTGTAGCCGTGCTGGTCCTGGCGCTTGTCGATGCGGCTTTTCAGCCACACCGCGACGCCAGCCTTCGCCGCTATCGATAGCTGCCACCCTGTGAGCCTGCCCGTCATCTATCCTCCGGTCAGCAGCCTGGCATCAGGGCGCCGCAGTTCGTGCGGCACGACCGCCAGCAGATCGTTCCCGACCCGCCCCAACAGACGGTCGTGCATACCTCGCAGCAGCCGTCGGCCTTGACCCGCACGGTGTACCTGATGTCGACCTCCTCGGCATCGGGGTGGTTCGCCACCATGCTCTCGAACCGTGGGTCCAGGTTCGGTGCCTCGTTGTGCAGGTTGGGCGCCTCGTTCTCGAAGCACGTGCCTTCGACCACCGCCTGGTCGTCGTCGACCTGGCAGGTCTCGTACTGCACCATCGGCACCGGGTCGGCAGCCACGCCCTGGTCGTAGGCGCTCCCGACCAACAGGGCCACCGTTCCCGCAATCATGCTCATGATCAGTGTTCGCTTCATCGTGCCGTACCTCCTCTCGGCGGATCGGTTGATGGATTGATGGCGGACGTCCGGCAGCCTAGCGGCCTGGCCGGTACCCACCCTGTGATCGGGTGCCACTCGCGTGGGTAGTAGCACGACGAGCAGCGCCCCCTGGCCACCCACTTGTCCCACCAGCGGATCGGGGTGTACTCGTGCGGCCCCGCGTCGCAGCCCGTCATCTCTCTGTGCCACCCCGTCATGCGCTACCCCGCGGGTCACCCACTGGCACCGGGTCCGTCGGCAGCCCCTGGCAGCAGTACGCTCGCCCGTGCTTCTCGCACGGCGGCGGTGCAGGCGGCAGCGGTGGCCACTCGATACCCATGACAGCGGCGTAGATTTTCAGCCGGTCAGGCGGCACCCGCTCGACAATATCGGCCACGGCTCTGGCGAGTCTCGCCGCCGACTGGACCACATCGGCTACCCGCCGTAGCTCGCACCCGATGTCGTTAGGGCTCTTGCCGCTGCGCCGCAGCTCGGCCAGCGACTCCCGCATCACTTCGTATGCCAGCTCGTGCCCGTACCAGATGCTGCCAGGGTCCTTCGTGACGTCTTTGATCACCATTTTTCCAGGGCCTCCATGAACCGCCGCAGGTCCTTGCCCTGATCCGCCACGGTCGGGACGGGCGTGATGCTGGCAATACTGCCGTCGCCGGCCACCTCGAGCGATAGCCGCCGGAGCCCCTTGTGCCGCCCCCACAGCCCGTACATTTGGCGCCTGACCATGCGCTCGATCCTAGCCATGTCGCTATCGGCGTCTGCCAGTGGCTGCAGGTTCACGTCGCCTCCGCCAGACGCAATCGAATGCGTCGCTCCTGGCCCCGCGTCAGCCGGCCCTTGTCGATACAGCCGAGCCTCGCCGGCACGATCCGCATGCCGTCGAGCTTGCCCTTCGTGAACGCCTCGACCACTGGTGCAGGGATGTCGAACCGCACCGCCTCGCCGCCACCAGCGAGCGACACGATGTCCCGGATGTACGCCTTCGCCACCTGCCTTGGGCGCTCGTATCGCGGCGTCCTGGACGGCCCCTTGCGCCTCGCTGTGCGCTGCCGCTTCGTGCGCCGCTGATTGCTCTCGCGTGACGCCTTGCTCTCCCTGGCAGCCGTGCGCCTGGCGCCAGCCGCCACGCTGCGCATAAATTCCTCTCTGGTCAACGCCGTGGCCCGCTTCTGCGCTCGCTTGGCGTTCGTCCTGCGCCCCACGATCGCCCGCACCCTGTCGCTGTACGACTTGCTGTTCACGGCATCACCCACACAGCCACGCCACCTATCGGCGCCATGCACTGCGTGCACCCCTCGGGCTCCAGGTGACCAGCGCCGCAGCAGGTGAACACCCTGCCGTCTACCTCACAGGTGGCCCAGGCGTCGCAGAAAAACGTGCAGGCGCCAGGCTCACACTCGGGCCGGCTGTCGCTCACGCAGTCCCAGGTGCGCCTCGATCGCCAGATGCACGCGGCCTCGTCCACGCTCAGGTTGCCCGCCAGGTCAATGGCGCTCACCCCGATCAGTACGTCCTCGGTGCGACACCCGATGCGGATCAGCGGCACCGCGGTGTCCCACATGGCCACAATTACCAGGTCCAGGGTGCGCTCGATCACGCGGTAGCGATCCAGGTCGACGTCGGGCACGTCGGGCCACGCCAGGTCGTCGTCGTCGCAGCGTGGCGTCACCAGGTACGGCTCTGCGCACACGTTGGCCACGTCGCCCAGGTTCACCTGGCAGTCGCCGTCCACGAGTAGGTCGGCCGCGACCCAACCGCTCCAGAAGGCCAGCGCCAGGAAGATAATCACCACGGCCCACATCGACCAGAATCCGTCACCCTTCATGATTTCATTACCTGATGCAGGCCGACGTGCCCCTTCTCAAGGACACAAGCGGGAGCGTAGCAGCACTGCGCGTTCTCACGGATGGCGTCCCGCACCCGGCGCTTGGCCAGGCGCTCCTCGATGCCGTTCGCCGCGAACAGGAGCCCCAGGCCCATGCAGGTGTACACCGTCCCCGCGAGCCCGTGGTCGGTCACCAGGAGCGTCACGGCCCCCAGGATCATCACCAGGCCAGCCGCGTACCAGCCGCCGGCCTTCATGCCGTCTTGCTCCGGAGGTCGACGGCCCACCTCGGCAGGTCCGCCCGCTCCATCAGGTCCTGGACCCGCTGCAGGTAGTAGCCGGTCGGCCTGCGGGTGCCCCGCTCCCACCGACTGATACTGCCCTTGTCCTCCAGTTCGAGGTAGCAGGCGATCTGCGCCTGGCTGTAACCCCGGTGCTCCCGCCACGCTCGCAGCCTGTCTCCTATGGTCATGCACACTCCCTTGTGATCGTCACGTCGCTGGCCTCTGTGGGCCATGGCCATTGTAGGCCATGGCCCAGGTCGGCGTCAATGCGCATACGGGACGTCCCTGAACTGCGGGAACAGAATCCGGGCCACCGCCTCGGGGAGCTTGTCCCTGTGGCGCAGCACCTCCTCGAACTCATCCCGGTGGCTGATTCCTGGGACGGCATCGATGTAGGCGCCCCAGGCGAACTCGATCCGTGTCTGGGCGGCGGCGAGGACGCACCTCGCGAGCGCCCGGTGACGCCTTGTCGGCTTCCACGTCTCTATCTCGGCCCGCGTGCCAGGGAACATCTCACGGAGCGGTGATTCGAGGGTGCGGACCTTCTTGAATATCGGGTGTTCATTTTCCATTCGCTTCTCCTTTCGTCATGCGTCGCTGTGGCACCACGCAGGCGACGGCGTCGGCCATCGCATCCAGTGGTGTCTCGTTGTCCAGCCAGGCGACCCTCTTGCCGTGGTAGTAGACGGCCAGGTGTAGCAGCTTGCCCACCCGGACGACGGCGTAGTAGCGGTGGTTGACTCTGCCCTGCCAGACCACGGCCGACTCGGGTATCGAGTCGACCAGGCTGGCCACGCTGTTCATTGTCTTTTCCATCAGAGAGCCGCGTCGAGTGCTTCGAGGGTGTCCTGGTCGAGTGTGATCAGGCGGGCGTCGTGCTGGTTGCGGATCCGCCGGAGCATCTTGCGGGCGTCGTCGAGCGAGGCGACCGCCTTCGTGCCGTCGTTACGCCACCGCTGTGCTGTCGCGTCCAGGTCCGCAATGGCCGTGCCCAACTTGTCCAGGCATTCCGCGGCCGGCTGTGCCTGCCCGGTCAGTAGCCCGCGGCGCATGGATTCGTCTCGCTCGCCACTCATAATTTGGTCGCCTTGCGGATTGCCTCGCGGGCATTGGCCAGGGCTACCCCGCGGGATATCCATTGGGTTGGATTGCAGATGGCCTGCAACGCCGCCAGCATGTCCGGGGCGGCGGCGCATTTCGCACACTTCACGATCTGCCAGGGATGTGGAAGTAGGCCGCAGCCCTCAATGCGGCAACCGCACGGCTCGTTGCAGTGAACGCCACCAAAGCCGTGTCCGTCAAGACATACGTGCGGCCTCGATGGAGGAATCAACGTGGGCTCTGCCGGGCCGCTCATCGGTGCGAATCCTTCTCGGCCTGCTGACGGCGGAGGGTGAGGACTTCGAGGGCCTTCACTACCACCGCGTCTCGCCGGTCGATACGAGCGGGGACGCACTCGTCGCCCACCATCTCGTTGCGGTCAAGCTTCCAGAGGATCAGTTCAAGGGCGCCTGTTGGGCTCATGGCTATCTCCTTTTTGTGGCTGCTGGTCACATGGACAAGATATAGGCCGTGGCCCACAGAGTCCAGTCCTTTGGCGAGAAAAATTGAGGCCCCCAGGCCGAGGGGGGCTCATACCCAGGAGCCTCAAGGCCGCTTTTTTGGGTGGGGACCGGCCAGTCCCGCTAGATATCGCTCAGGTGCCCACCTGTGGGCCGCTTGCCTCCTCCAGGGCCTCTTGCATCAGGTACCACGCTACGCCCTCGTGTGGCCCCCGCTCCTGCGCCGGCTTGGCCAGGTCCAGGTGCTTGGGGGTGTCGTTCAGCAGCCAGTGGTTCACTACCAGCGCGTCGATCAGTAGCTTGGCCCCACCGATAAGGTTGTCCTCGTCGTAGGCCCGGCCACCCGAACCGATCACACGCACCAGCAGCAGCCTCCGTAGCGTGCCTGGTTGCTGTCGCTTGCCGTGGCCCGCCGGCTCGACCTCCTTGTGCCACTCCCGCGTGATCCTGCTGCGTTGCGGGAAGCGCATGCGGATCAGCACGTTGTTGCTCACCATTTTACGAGGGACCCACGCCGACTTGACCAGCTCCCATCCCTTCGGCACGTGCTGCACTGTGTCGTACAGCATCGATGCGCCGCCCCTAGAACGGGATGCCATCGTGCCCACCGTCCTGCTGCTCGTCGCCACGCTGCTCGCCTTCGCCGTCCTCGTCGTCGCTCATGTAGCCGATGACATCGACCTGGTTGCTGTCTTTCTTGCCAAGCTTGCCGCTCAGATACTTCCCGTTCTTGCCATCGTTGAGCCAGAGCGCCCCGACCTCGTCGTTCTTGTAGTCGATGCGCTGCCCCTTGGTCGTGCGGTAGAGCTTGATCCATGGTCGTCGTCCTGCCATATTGATTCCTCCATGGCGCATTCGGTTGCGCCTGATTTTAGAATGGCGCCGGCTGCTGGTCGCCGTAGATGTCGGGTCGATCACCGACCGACTCTGGACCACCTCCCATGATCTTCCGCTGTAACTCCCGCAAGGTCGCGTGCCTCTCCTTGAGCCACGCCTCCTTCCGTGCCTTCGCCTGGTCGTGCTCCTTGGTGCCCCGCTTGCCGTAGTGCGGTAGTCGTGGCTCGTCACCCATGGGGCTCAACCGCTCTAGCTCGCTGGTGATCTGACCGGCCTTCTGGAGCAGCTTCTTGAACCACTCCGCCTGCGGCTGCTCAACGCCGGCCTGCTCGAGCAGGGTTCCCTGTATCGGCTTCGTCTTGCGCCTCGACTGTGCTGCCTGAATCTTGCGCCGCATCACACTCTCGGTCGGGAAGATATTCGCCAGCCCTCCAGCGACCGTCCGGGCTACCTTCTGCCCTTCGAGAATGATGTACTCGATCTGGTGCTCGTGTTCTGGGCGCCCGATATCCTTCTCGCAGATCGCGGTGTAGATGAGGCCGGTCTGGATGTCCTCGATACGGACCAGGCCGGTGCACTTACTCAGGTTCTCCTCGCTGTTGTCGGATAGGACCCGTGGCTGCGTCGGGGTCGGCTCGGCGTCCGCCCTCGGCCTACCCACCCTGTTCCGCCTGCTGCTCTAGCTCTCGTTGCGCTCCCTTGCCGGCCATCGACAGCAGGAGCCTGGTCGCTATCACCTCGCTCTCGTGCCGAAGCTGCGTGCTCTTGTAGTGCGGCATGGCGGTGCGCAGCAGGATCGTGTTGCCGGCGAGCACGACGACGTCGTTAAACTCGTCCGTGGTCAGTTCCATTCTCAGTCTCCCTTGCTGGCGTTGTCGAACGAGAATGCCTTGGTGAGATGCCGAACGCTCCTGGCGAAGCCTGGAACATCCAGGCCGCAGGCAGCGACCGCCCACCTCGGGTCGCCACTGGTGTCCTTGCGATCGGCGTCCCTCGACCACCGCTGGCTGTCGTAGAACGCCTGGATCATCTCGGCCACCAGGGGCTCGCCGTGTACACCCTCCAGGTCGCCCAGGATCTTCTGGTCGCGGCCGAAGACCGCCTTGTACTTGACGCCGCCACACAGGGCCAGGTGGGCATCACCGAACCGCAGCAGCAGCCGGCCCTTGGCTGACTTCTCGAACGTAGAGCGTCGCGGCCGACCGGCCGCAGAGCTGTTGTCTTGTACACCCTTCTTGTGATCCCTTCTTGTTTTTGTGCCCCTGGGTGTGCCCTTTGGTGTGCCCCTGGGTGTGCCCCTCTCGGGCTGTGTGTCGCTACCAGCTTGGGCTGCGGTGTGCCCCTGGCCGTGCCCCTGGGTGTGCCCTTTGGTGTGCCCCTCGTCGGCCTGGTAGTGGTCGTAATTGGTGATCCGCACGACGCCGTCCCGCGGCCTACTGATCATCTCGGCCTTGGCCAGCCGGCCTAGCCAGCAGCGGGTGCGCTTGTGGGTCCAGCGGTACCGAGCAGCCAGGTACCGGGTGCTGGCAGCCACCTCGCCCCGCCCGAGCCCGCCGTGCGGCTTCCAGGTGGCGTGCATGATCAGGTCGACCCACGCCCCGACCTCGGCAATATCCTTGAGGGTGCCGTTGAGCCTGGTCTTGCGGTAGATTTTGACGTAGCCGCTGTCCACTCAATGCCTCCCCATATGGCTGCCGCACTATAGGCCACGGCCTTCCCCTCGTCCAGCCTCGCTACTACGCCGCCTGGTTGGCCATCTACCCTCGTTTGTTGGTAGCAGGTCCTCGCCGTCCTTCGTCCTCCAGGCGAGCAAGATCTGTCCACCGATGGTGGCGTAGTACGTCGGCTTGCGCTGCGTGATCTTGACGTGGTGGTGGTGGCAGACGGTGAGTAGGTTGCTCTGGTCGTCGGTTCCACCCTGGCTCCGGTTGAGTAGGTGGTGGCGCTCTAGTTGGCTCCGGGCCCGGCACCGTGGTCCGCCTTGGCCGTAATACTTGCCGTCCCCGGCGCCACCAATGGCTCGGCATTGCCACTCGTCCCGATCGAAGATATCCCTGTGTGATTGCAGGCGCAGCACCTCCATGTCGTGCTGCCAGACCTTGAGCCGCCGACGCCTCACGACAGGACCTTGATGGCTAGCGCTAGGTCGCAGTCCTTGGTGTGCCCATCCGTCTGGCAGGCGCTGCAGCATGGACATTGCGAGCACTCGTCCGGGTGGCCCATCTGTCCGTTCTCTTTACAGAAGTGAACCGGCTCTCCCATCCACTCGACAGCGGGTAGTAGGTCCACGAGGTTGGCGCCTGCTGGCCCCAGGCCGATAGCCCCGAGCATCCGGTCCAGGAACTGTTGCTGCCCGCTGCCGTCGTTGTACGTGGCCAGGAACTCCGCCGAGACCATCTCAAGCTGGTGCCCTCGGGAGCTACTCGCTGCCATCTTGCCGGCCACACCGAGGGCCTGGTCGATGGTGCCCTTCTGGCCAGGGAAGACGCTGAAATAAATCGAGCTTGGGCACTCGATACCACCGTCGCCCACTGGTGGGGCCACGCCGGCAGCCCTGGCCTTGCGCTGCTCCTGGTGCGCCAGCTCTGCGAGGTCGCGGGTGCTGATATGCGGGGCCGCGTTGAGCACCACCGCCTCCCCCTCGGGCCCCAGGTGGGCCTGGGCGATGATCCTGGTCTTGGTCGCCCCCAGGGCCTCGGATGCCTCTCGCAGCGCCGGCCGGCTGCGCAGGATGTCTGCCGTCTGGATCTTGTCCTGCGCCCACCGCAGCCGACGATTGAAGCGGGCACGTATGTAGTCGTCGAACGACGGATAGCCGAGCTTGTTCCATCCGTGCAGGTCCCGCATGTCCCGGAGTAATTGCCCAAGCTCCAGCGCCAGCTCGTTGCCTGTGTCGCAGATCTGCTTGATCCGCTTGTCAGCCAGCAGCGCCTCGTTGGTCCCCATCGACGACCTGCCCGTCAACATAATCTCAGCCATGCGCCTGCTCTCCCACGGTGACCGGCACCGGGATGGAGAGCCCGGCCTCGGCAATGAATCGGCTGGCGCTGGTTGCCTTGCCGAAGGTGGTGTCGGTGAGCCCGATGTGTAGCTCCCGCTTCGCCCTGGTCATGCCGACGTACATCAGCCGGCGCTCTTCCTCGATGTTCTCGGCCCGCCGGTGTGGGAGCACGCCGTCGTTGACCCCGATGATGTAGATCACTGGCCACTCCAGCCCCTTGGCTCGGTGCAGGGTGAGCAGTGTAACCTTGTCGCCGTGCTTGTCATCCTTCCCTTTGGCGCTGGCGTTGCGGGCAAAGAACGCGAAGTCCCCCATGTTCTCGAACCCGTCGGCGCTGGCGGCGAGGGCGGTCACGTTCTCCCACCGGCTGTCGTCGGCGTCGTCGGGGCCTTGCTCTTGGAGATATTCCCGGTAGCCGATCTTGGCGGTCAGCCAGCGAAGGATGTCGCCTGGCCGTGCCGGGTTGTCGAGCCCCACCTGGTAGTCGCCACGTCGGGCTGAGTCGATGATCGACCGAAAGGCTGCGAACCGGTCAGCCATGTACGTCTTGCTGTAGCGGGCGGTCACGCTCGCACGGAACAGCGACCCTCCCTCGATCTGCTCGGCCGCTTCGTCGACGCACCGGAGCGCCGCCTTGCCAAGATAGCGGTTCGGCACGTTGTAGACCCGCCGGAATGCGGCGTTGTCGTTGGGGTCGACGATGAGCCGGGCGAAGGCCACCAGGTCGCGGATTTCCTTGCGCCCGTAGAAGCCGACACCACCGAGGATCCGGTATGGGAGCCGGGCCTTGATCATTGAGTCCTCGACCGCCTGGCTCATTGCGTTGGTGCGGTACAGCACCGCGTGATGCCTCGGGCTGCCGCCGTTGTCGATGTCCGCCCTGATCCTGTCGACGATGTAATCAGCCTGACAGCGCTCGCTCTCGCTCGGGAAGATCGTGGGCGCTGCCCCCGCAGGGAGCGTCGCCTGCATGCGCTTGGCGACCCGCACCTTGTTGTGGTGGATCAGCTCGTTGGCATGGTCGACGACCGTGGCCTGGCAACGGTAATTATCCTCCATCCGGAAGATGGCCGCTCCCCGGTACTGCGTGTTGAATTCGATCAGGTACTCCGGCATCGCCGCCCTCCAGCTATAAATGCTCTGGTCGTCGTCGCCAACCACTGCGAGGTTCGGGTTGCTGTGCGGCGGGCAGAGCAGCCCGAGTACATCCATCTGCGCTGTGTTGGTGTCCTGAAACTCGTCGACCATGATGTGCCGCCACCGATCCCGGTAGATATCCCCGTGGCGCTCGAGCACCTCGATGGCCTTGGTGATCAGGTCGTCGAAGTCGTAGACCTCGGCCCGTACCTTCGCCCGCTCGTATGCCCTGGCCAGCTTACCGAGCAGGTCGGCGTCGACCCCGTGGTAGCTGAGCCCCTCGTCTGCGAGCCTCCGTAGAGCCGTCGTCGTAAATCTGCTGTTAGCTATCCAGGAGATGGCGCCGAGCACTGCGTAGGGCTCCTCGTCGATCCCCGCGTCCTTCATCACGTCCCGCATCATCCGTTCCTGCCGGTAGCCAGTGAGCAGGGGCTTGCCCCGCCCCGCCTTGCTGAGTAGGTGGTAGCAGAGCGAATGGAACGTGCGGATCTGGCAGTCGTCGGCCCGCCCGTCACCAACCAACCGGTCGACCCTGGTGCGCATCTCCTCGGCTGCCTTCTTGGTGAAGGTGACCGCAACGATGCTCTCGGGAATATTGCGCTCCAGCAGCCTGGCGACCCGAGCCGTGAGGGCCTGGGTCTTGCCGCTGCCAGCCACCGCGAGCGCAGCCGCCGGCCCGTCGTCGTGCATGACGAACGCTCGCTGGCTGTCGTTCAGATTGACTCCATCGAGGATGTTCAATTTCCATCTCCCTTCGTCGGCTCCATTGCCGCTGTGCTCATCATGGTAGGCCGTGGCCGATATGTCAAGTCTCCCCTGAAAGGTGCCCGACAAGGGGGCGAGAGCCGTACCAACCAGGACCCCCCGTCGGGCCGTGCAACCTCCCTGGTCAGCCTATCTTCTTGATGATGCCCGGTCCTTCGAGGGTCTTGTACGCTTCCAGGGGAGCCCAGCAGGCCGGCTTGAAGTCGCACCAGCCACAGTTTCCCCCGCCGTAACCTGGGCGCTGTGGACGGCGCCCACCCTCGACAAGTTCGTGGTGCGCCCAGAAGGCGTCGTCCGCCTCGTCGCAATCGAACGCGCTGATCTCGTTGAGATGGATCTTCCAACCACCCGCCGCCGTCTTCGGCCCGACCAGGTAGCCGGCGAGGCGTGGTGGCTCGGCGTGCCCGGTGGCAGCCTGTAGGCCGCTGTCCTCCCAGACGCCGTCGTGGCGCAGCGCCCAGATATACTTCTTGGCCTGCCCGTCAGACTTCGCCGCGATCCACGACCACGGCGACGCGGATGTTTTCATGTCGAGCAGGGCGAGCGCCGGAGCCCGCTGGACGTCCGGGACCTGCATCGTCATCTTGCACACCGTGCAGGGCGGCTGCTTGTACGACCACGGCTTCTTGGTCTTGGGATTGATTTCCTTCGCCTCCACCCTGCGCATGCGCTCCGCGACCTCGTCCTTGCAGTTCAGGCACTCGGTTGAGAACCGGACCAGCGCCATCAGATCGAGAATGCCCTGCCACCCCGGCGTGTCCTTGATGGCGAGCCTGATCCTGGTCTGCATGGCGAACACCTCGACGATGTAACCGGTGTCCCGCCCGACGACCTGGTCCGCGAACTGGCTCATGAGGTTCACCAGCGGCGCCTTGATCGTCGGTGGCGTTTTCTTTCCCCAATCGATGTCCTTGCCGTCGTGCCCGTGCTCCAGCTTGGCATCCCAGACCTTGTCGAACTCGACCACGGCCATCGCCTTGAGTGCCGCCACGTCGGTGACGGGTGGTGACGCCTGCGACGCAAGGATCAGCTTCGTCGTTGCGGCCTCTACCGCGTCACCGACGGCGAAAAACTGCGGCGACTTTTTCGTGCGGACGCGGGCCTCGTACTGCATCCTGAACGCTCGCGGGCAGAAGTCCATCTTGCCCTGCTGGCTGTGGCTGTATGCGAATCGCTGTCTCATTCGCCACCTCCTTCTTTCTGCGCCGCGGCCCACATCTCCTGCGCCGACTGCAGGATGAATGCTCGTTTATCGGGCTCAGCCTGGCTCAGTAACTGCCACGCCCCGTTGAGGGCTGCGTCGCGGTCGGCGCTCGGCTGCTCCTGCTGCGGGATGGGGATGCCGAACTGGACCTCGAGGAGCGCGTTGACCCCGCTGTCCCGATCGGCGTCGCTGATGTCGACGTTCTTGAACAGGTTCTCGATTTCCTTGACGAACCCAGGCCAGCGATCCTTGGGCTTCCTGGTGGTCCGTGGCTGCGTCGCCGGCTTCGCTCCCTTGTCCTTCTTGGCCCCGGTGGTCACCTTGTTCTTGGGCGGCTTGTCAGCGGCCTTGACCTTTGGCGGAGCCAGCTTCCCCTCCAGCGCCTGGTAATCCTCGTCGAGCGTGCCCTCGTAGGCCGTGCGCCCGAGCCCGAACATCGCTGCCACCTTCTTGATCGCGTTGGTGGTCGCCCCTTTGTAGGCACTCTCCCGCTCAGAACTGCGATGCCCGCCGTGACCCTCGTGGCTGATTTCGACGACGCGGGTGTCCACCTCCTTTTTGGCAGCGTCCTTGATCACCTCCGTCGCCTGGCTCGCGAACCGCAGGATCATGCGCATGCGCACGAGCACATGCCAGTTAGGGCGCCCGCTCTCGTACTCACCCGGCGTCTCGTCGTGCGCTGCCTCGGTGCGCCAGCCGTCCATCCCTAGCACCTCGTTGAGTGCGTTCACGATGAACTGGTAGCCGTAGCCGGTCGTGTCGTACCCCTTCTTGGTCTTGGCGCCAGCCGCCCTGGTCACCGCCTTGTGCCAGACGAAGCGAGGCATCTCCTTCGCCTTGTTGGCCGTGGTGAGGGCCGCCGCCGCCATGACGGTGATCGCTTTGCCCTTGGCGTCGGTGTAGCTGATCAGGCCACCGTCGGTGGCGATGCCCTGCGCCTGCTCGTAGGTCACTTCCTCGGTCGGGAACTTATATAGAGCCAGCTCCTGACCGACCTTGTCGATATCCTTCAGTTTCCGCATCGGCTCTCCCTGCACGCAGAAACGCCCCGACCCGGTGCGGCAAGCCCAGGCCAGGGCGCTCCGTTGGTTGGCTGTATTTCACCCCTTGCCGCATGCCTACACGATAGGCCGTGGCCCCCCTGGTGTCAACGCTAGAACTTGATCCCGCAGGCGCCTCCGAGGCCCCCCTGAAAGCCGCTGCTGTCGCCAGTCGCAGCCAGGCCGACGGCGCACCCGAGCCGGTCCCAGAGCCTGGCCCGGCGCTCGCGTCTCCAGATATCGTGCAGCCGCTCGGCCTGCCTGGCGTTGTCCTCGGCAATGGTATCGATGGTCTTGAGATGGACACGGAGCTGGTCGATGACCCGCTGCAGCCTCTCGACCTCTTCCTCCGCGAGCGCCGCCTCCGCAAGCAGTTGAGCGTTCAGATTGTCGACCTGGTCGGCAAGGCCCTCGATGACCGCCTGCAGCACGGCCGGGTCCCTGGCCTGCTCAGAGATGGTGGACTCCTGGGATTGATTTGAGTCCGCAGCGAGGGGTAGCGCTGCCGTGAATACAACCGCACCCAGGAGCCCGATGATCTTCATTCTCGTTGCCCTGAACGCTGTCGCCGCACCTCCTCGATGATGTCAAGGTGCGTCGGCTCGGTCCCCTTTGGGCGCTGGCGCTCGAGTAGCTTCTTGGCGAGTAGATACTCGACCGTCTTCGTCTCGTGGCGATCGATGATGTCCTGCGCTCGCTGCGTTGCGGCCAGGCGCTCCGCCTCGTTGACGCGGACTCGGTCGACCGCCTCGGTTGCATGCTTCTTGCGCTCCTTGCCGGCGGCGCTCTTGCGCCCGCCGAGAAAGAGAACGACGGCCCCAATGAGTCCAGCTATCACCATCGCGACCGTGCCGACCCCTCCTCCGTCATCCATTGCCGAGTGCCTTCTTACCCTTGACGAATCCGAAGGCGATGATCGTGCTCAGGAATCCGAGCAAGGGAACCGCGAGCCACGGGTTGGCCGCTTCGGGAAGTTCGAGGAGCCCCGCCGGTACCGCGATGCTGGCCATCGTCGTGGCGTAGACGAAGCAGCTCAGCCTTTTGCGCCACGGCAGGTTCTTGCCGGGCTCGATCTTGCTCCTAAACAGCGGCAGCGCCAGCCACTCGGTCAGGATCATGGCTGCCGCCTGGATCGTACCGAACGCGATGAGGCTCGTTGCGATGGTGTCCATGTTCAACCTCCTCCCTTGTCTTTGTTTGCAAGCTGCGAGCACACGATTCCCAGGTCGCCACGGATGGCGCCGATCTGATTTCTCTGGTCCCGCATGTCTGATTCGATCCGCCCCAGGATGCCAACGGTGCGCTCTTGGATCCTACTGATTCCGTCCAGTCTATCGATGACCGCCGGCCCAGGCGTGCACACCGGCACGACTCTCCCGTTCCCGTTTTTTCGGTTCACGCTGTCGATGACGCCCTTGATGATCTGCCCCATCTTTTCCAGCACCAACACCGCCACGGTGCCCGCGATCAGGTTGGTTGTGATCCCCGGTTCAAGCACTGGCCAGTCTCCTGGTGTAGGCCCGTTTCACCTTAGCGATGTAGCCGTGCGGAATGTTGGCGTCGCGGTGCGTGCCGCTGTTCCAGGCGTCGGCCACGTCAGCCAGATTTCGGGCGCCCTTCGTCGGGTCGCCGTGCCGGAACACGCGTCGGTTCAGTAGCTTGATCACGTAGGGTAAGCACACCGCCGTCTTGGTCAGGTCGTGCGGGTCCCCACGGTAGCCGAACTCCCACGCCGTGATGTGGAGGATCTGCCACGGCCCGTAACTGTGCGCCGCCGGGTCCCCCCACCGCTTCCACTGCGCCTTGACGTGCGGTGCGCTGCGCTTGCGGTAGTAGTAGCCGCCGAACTTCCGGTGCTGCGGATCCTTGGCGCCCAGGTTCGGGCCGGCGTAGGCTGCCTCCCACCGCGGCACGTTGTTCTTGCCGCCGCTGCTCTCGATGTCAGCGAGCGCCAGCAGCAGGATGCGCTTGTCGATGCCGCACGGCGCCATAACTCTGTGCGCGTTCAGGGCGACGGCTTTTTCGAGTGCGGTCATGTTCCCCCCAGGATCAGGCGGCGCCGAACTATCGGCCAGGGTGCGTCCACGAACGAGTCTACATCCTGAACGTTGCTGGTCACGCTCTTGCCTCCGTGCTGCCCGCTGTCTCGGCTTAGCTCGACGCTCAGGCGCAGCCGCTCGTCGCCGGCAGCCCACGCCAGGCTCGTGCCGGTGAGCAGGTGCGGGAAGCTGGTGGCGCTGGTGAAGTTGGCGCTGTAGGCGCTCGATGCCGACACGCCGCATCCGGCATCGTCCACGGCCTGGATCCGGTACCGGCCAGTTGCCCCTGCGCTCATGGTGTTGACGTCCAGCGATACGTCGTGGCTGCCGCTCCCCGGACTATCAGGGGTGGCGTCGATATCGAACGAGTGAACCTCAACGAACGGCGTGTCGGAGACGGAGTCGCTGCCCGACGTCGTCGTGGTCCCCTGAGTCTTGCTCATGTCCTGAGCCTTCGCCGTGGTGTCGCAAGTCGTGTCGGCGTTGGCGTCCTGCGGGAAGTATTTCGTCGACATCAGAGCTGCCTGCTCGTCGCCTCGTCCAGCATCTTGTCGTATACCGGAGCGAAGTCTTGATCCGCCAGCGTCGGCCCGCTGCGCACGGTGTACACGCCCGTGCCGTCCCCGTCCCTGTCGACGATGGGGATGTCGTAGGTCACCTCCGGCAGGTCCTCGCCGTGGTGCATCTCGACGAAGGTCTTGCCGTCGGCCCGTCGGGACAGGATCGCAAGGGCCTGCACGCCGTCGACCACGTCGGCCGGCGAATCGAACCGGCTGCGCAGCACGGTGCCGTCGGCGTAGTACGCCGCCCAGGCGATCACGGGCTCTCGCAGCACCAGATAGCGGGGCCTAATCATCAGTGAATTCCATGTCGAGTTCCATCCAGGTCGGATCGCCGCTCATGGCTGTTGTCTCGACCCACACGTAACTGTTGGCCGGTATGGTGGAGTCGCTGAGCGTGGCTGCCGTCCCGGTCGTGGTGCTGGTCAGCGCCAGGCTGACGGTGACCAGGGTGCCGGCGGCGCTGCGGTCGGTGGCGTGTCTGACCACAAAGGTGACGCTCGGGCTCGTGCCGCCGACGAGAACACCCTTGACGCTGGACACGGTAATGCCTCGGTCGGTGCGGAACCACGGCGCGTCCTCGGCAGCCGTCGGTAGCTCGAGCGCCCAGGGCAGCCGGTGCAGGCCCTTGTTCGTCGACGAGGTCAGGTTCTTATTCGTCATCGTCTCGGCGCTCGTCGAGGCGACGTGTTGCGACGCCACATAATTCAGCGTCCCGTTGTGGTCGATGGCCTTGTCCAGATTGCTGAGTGAGACCTGGCGCTTGGCGCCCAGGTGGGCGGCGCTCTCAATCACAATCTTGTCCGACACGGAGGGGGTCGTCTTGCTGGTCAGGGCGGTGAATTGTAGAGCGACGTTCGGGTGGAACTGCGGGAGGTTGATGACCTTGACGCTCTTTTTCCCGTTGCCCGCGGCGCTGTCCTCGATCAGAAGCTCGTCGTTATTGGCTGCCGGGTTCTTTTCGGTGACCGCGGTGATCTCGGACGCGACGTTGTCGTGGATGCAGTCCGGCGTGTTCGCGTTCGGCACGTTCGCCCAGACCACCGCCGCGGTCAGGTCGTTGACCTCGGCACCCCCGCCCGCCGCCTTCTGCCAGGCTGCGCCGTCCCACACCCACACGCTGCCGTCGTCCTGGAACACCACGCCTCGGCCGCTCGGCGGCGCCCCGACCGGTGCGTTGGCGCTGGCGGCGACGGGGAGGATGTTGCCCTGGAAGTCCGTCACGACGACCAGGCCGTCCCGCATCGCCCTCCCGACCGCTGCCAGGTCTATCGGGTCCCAGATATTGGACAGGCCCATCCTGCCGCCACCGGTGGCCTTCTGGCTGCCCGTCAGGAACATGTCGACGGCGATGTTGCCGGTCATGCGGGCCGTCGGGTTCTCGCTCCCGGCCAGGCCGATATCGACGACCAGGTCGCCGGTCATGCGGGCCGTCGGGTTCTCGCTCCCGAGCAGGTCGTTGTCGATCACTGGCCGGGGCTTGTTCCCCACCCCGCCGACCGACACGCTGCCGCCCAGGTACACGTCACCGGTCAGCCGGCCAGCGACTCTCGCCGTGGCGGTCGTCCGGCCAGAAAGAAAGACGTCGGCCATCAGTCGTAGGTCAGGACCAGGCCACCCGCTGCCACCTTGGGAACGTCCGGCGTGTCGATGGTGTGGCTGTTATCGAGGGCGCCCCAGATCTGCTTGTTGCCGGTGCCACTGAGCGCCGTATGGATCGCCCAATGGGTGACAATCCCCCACGCACCCGACGCAGCGGCCATCGTGACCAGGGCGCTGTTCTGCGTGACTCCAAGGGTGTCGGCGTCGAAGGTGATGAGGATCCGGGCGTAGCCCGGCCCGCTGACCTCGGTGCCGCTCTCGTCGTCGCCCGGCGCACTCGTCCACAGGGAGAGGTACTGGTTGACCGGCGACGCGACGGAGGCGTTGCGGTGGAAATGATTGATCACGTTGGTCTTGTGAACGTTGCTCATGCCGGGCATGCTCGGCCCTCCCTTTATCCCCTGTAGGTCAGCTTCTTGCGGTCGTCCCAGATGTTATCGAATTCCCTGTCGCCCTCGGCCCACTCCTCGGCGGGCGCCTGGCTGCCGTCGTGCAATCGAATGCGCCTGATGCGCCAGGCCGCTGCGCTGGTGGCTGCCGTGGCGTCGGCCTCCCCGATGTAGATATCGGTGCCGGTCTTGTCGACCCTGTATTCCTCGAACCTCGTCGCTGCCCCGAGCTGCTCCCCGATCGGTGGGTCGATGTGGAACTCAGACGCAGCGATCCTGTGTACCGTGCCATCGACCATCATGACCAGGTCCCATCCGTAGGTCGCCAGGGTCTGTAGCTCGTCGGTCTTGGCGCTCGGAAACAAGATCTCGATCAGTCCGTCCGTCCCGGTGGTCGTGAAAGACACGTCGCCGGTCACCAGGTCGAGGTGAATCTTCGACCTAGCGAAGCCGACGCCCTGCTCTTCTCTGATATTGACAGCCACAGTGGCGCTCGACAAGTCGATGGCGGTGCCGTGCTCAGGCAGGGCCGGCGCCGCCCGCCTGCTCATGACCACACGAGCGAGCCCTTGCCGGTCGGTGTAGGCCCGCACGTACACGGTCGGGCTGGTGCCCTTCTCGACTCGCAGCCGGTAGTCGAATGGGTTCAGCTCGATCATCCGATGTCCTCGACGCTCACGACCAGGCCGAGCCCCGCCGGCCAGAGCCGATCTACTTCCTCTATGAGCCGCTGAATGTTCCCATCGCTCACCGCCTCGGGCTTGTAGCGTGGGGGCTCGTCTGGAGGTTGCCTGGTCAAGAACCCGTCCCGGCGTATCCGGTCGAACAGGCCCTGCAGGCCGGTTGGCGCCGCAGCCGACACAGTGAACGTCGCAAGCTCGTCTGCGACCAGCTTGGTCAGCCGTGCCACCTCGACCCCGTCGAGCGTTACCCTGGCGAGCCTCCCGGTCATCCGTTGCTCAATGGGTTGCCGATGGTGACCAGCTTGAGGTAGTCGAGCTTGTTGCTGCTGCCGCCGCTCGACGCCGCGTGGAAGCCGTACAGCGAGAAGTTAGTCGGGAGGTCGACGGTGTGCGTGGCCACGTCGGAGAGCGCGTCCGGGTCGGTTCCCATCGCCACAACAATCTCGGCCGTCGTGCAGGTGATCTTGATCGTGACCCAATCGTTGAACGTGGCGACGTTGATGTTGTCCGTAGTCTCGGGGCTCGACCCGTTGTGCCTGGTGACCACCTGCCATGTTCCGCTGGTGGTGCCCGCGAATATCACGCAGCCATTAGTGAAGGCGCCAGGGATGCTGCCATGCGTGACCGTGTCGCTGTCGGTGACCGCGATGATGGGCGTGAACGACGAACCCCACGCGGCCGGCTTGACGCGCACCTCGTAGGAGAATGGGACCTGGTCGATGCGCCGCTCCTCCCTGGTGCGCAGGTCGTCGCCAAACGCAAAGTCCATCAGGTGGTTGTCCAGGTCCACTGTGGCGCCCGTTATCGAGAAGTCGTCACCGAAGAAGGTTGACGGCCGACCGAAGTGACTGAACACATCGGAGCCCCTGCGCCACGCACTCTCGACGTCGGCCAGCCGCTGACTGAAAAACCGCTGGTTGCTGAATAGTTGCTCGATGTCGCTTTTGCTCATGCCGTCACCAACGGCCACGTCGTTGTCGTCCCAATCGATGTAGCTCGATGGATTCGCTGGAATGGTCATGCGCTCG